>LQAJ01000055.1_pt1 | contig 100842 bp, 129 predicted proteins | sample 1535811 | NCBI WGS metagenome assembly LQAJ01 (sample SAMN04331587, study PRJNA305678) | bioreactor metagenome | isolation source: bioreactor_6 inoculated with Wadden Sea sediment 2nd replicate of a... | place: Germany: Wadden Sea, Janssand Flat | reverse complement strand
GGTTTATCCAATTATCTTAACCACGGTAGCTGTTCTTGTAACTACCTTTTTGCTTGTATTTGTTCTTCCTAATTTTGTGAACATGTTTAGTGATTTTGATGTACCGCTTCCATTGTTTACTAAATTTCTTTTAAGCGTTGGTGAGTTCTTTAAGAATTATTGGTATATCGTATTTGGTGGATTTGTTGGAATTATTTTCATACTGAAACGATTCATCAATACTGCTGAAGGTCGATTAAAGTTTGATGATTTTAAGTTACACTTACCTGTGATAGGACCTGTAAATAGAAAAATAGCGACATCTAGATTTTCAAGAAATTTATCAACGATGATTAATTCTGGTATATCAATAATAGATTCTATGGAACTTGTGAGTCGAGTTATTGGGAATGTCAGGATTTCTGAAGGGATAGAAGAAGCTCTTGAACAGATAAAGAAGGGTGAGGGAATTGCATCTCCACTAAGCAAGTTGAGAATATTTCCTCCCATGATGATATCAATGATCAGAATAGGTGAAGAAACAGGTAATTTAGAAGCCTTACTGGAGACATCAGCAAATTTTTACGACCAAGAAGTTGAACTGGCGATACAAAGACTTATACAACTTATTAATCCTGCAATATTGTTCGTTATGGCATTGGTTGTAGGAAGTATTGTCATGGCGATTGCATTACCAATGTTTGAAATGTATCAACATATGAATTTTTAATGCTAAGAATGTGAGTCTATGATGAATTTTAAAGGTAAAAATTGGATTTACTTTACTTGAACTAATCATTGTTTTGGGCGTATTGGCAATACTTATTACTATAATGATTTCAAATTTGAAAGTGCTACCTGATCATACTAGGAATCAAGTAGACCAAACAAATGCTAGACTGTTGTTTGAAGAAATTCAAGCGAATGTTTTGGTTGGAGATTTGATTCTGGAAACTAATGAAAAGGTTGAGATAACAAATAAGATTGAAGAGTATGGGATAAACATTCCTGTGCCACAAAATGGTGAATCGGATTTAAAGATACTATTAGACTTCAAATCAATTGATGGTTTGAAACTATATTTCATAGAAATAGAAGTTGATGAAAAGATTATATTCAGTAAAGAACTTGAGTAAATGTATGAAGTTTATAGCAAGATTTCAGAGGACGTGGGAACTGATGAAATCATGTTATCATAAATGTATATTAAAAGGAGGTAGAAAAATGATTAAATTTTTCTCAGACAAATTAAGAAACAGAAAAGGCTTTACATTAGTTGAACTTCTAATTGTAATTGCAATACTAGGGATTTTAGCAGGCATTGCTATTCCAAGACTAACTGGTATTACAGATTCAGTTAGAGTACAGGCGGATGAATCATCTGCGGAATCATTACTTCGAGATGCTCAAGCTGCAATTTTAACTAATCAAATTGATCTTCCAGCTGATGCGACTACTGGCGACACATGGGAAACAGTTGCAACGGGTAATGGTGAATATTTTGCTAGTTTTCCTGCAGCTCAAAGCGAGGCTGGAAACTTAACGGTTCAAATTCAAAGAGTTACAGCAGGCTCAAACAGTATTAATATTCGAGTTATTGCTCTTGATGGAGCAACTGAAGGGACAACATTAGCTACAGGCGTTGCAGAAGCTATTAATCACCAATAATACATCTAACTAAAAATCGGAGATAAACCATGCAATATACAGCAGCAGTCTTAGGACTTCTAATAGGCAGTTTTTTAAATGTTATAATATACAGATTACCTAAAAATGAATCCATAGCCTTTCCTGGATCACACTGCTATGCTTGTGGTCATGATTTAAAAGCAATAGATAACATCCCACTACTTAGCTATGTGTTTTTGAAAGGGAAGTGTCGCTACTGTAAGGCTGGTATCTCCATGCAGTATCCAATCATTGAATTAATTACTGGTGTGATATTCGGATTGCTATACTTAAGGACAGGTTTATCTTGGCAATTCCTCTTTGAGGCTGGGTTGGTTTCTGCTCTGATCTGTGTCACAGTCATAGATTTAAAGCATGAAATCATCCCAGACTCCCTAAATTTATTTATAGGTCTTCTAGGGGTTGGGTATTTGATATCGAGCCATCACATTGGCAGCTTAGATGCACTTTATGGATTTTTAGCGGGAGGCCTGGTCCTGTTCTTAATTGCCCTAGTCGGCCCAATGGGGGGCGGCGATATTAAATATATGGCTGCCATGGGCCTTTGGCTAGGGCTTTTTCCCACAATTGCAGCACTACTCATAGCCTTTATAATGGGTGGTCTTATCGGGGTGCTGCTCATAGCCCTTCGAATAAAGAACAGAAAAGATCATATACCATTTGGGCCATTCCTCGTGTTTGGCTCAATTGTTGGTTATTTTTTCTTTGAAGAATTTGTGCACTTGTATTTTCGACTTTTGTTGTAGGCTTCTACTGGAATCAATTATTACATGTAAGTCATATATATGCTAAAGGTCAGATGCAAGACTCTTTAATGATGACAAGTAAGGTGTGAGACTATGCCCGTAAAAAATAAACTTAAAAGCAAAGCTGGTTTTACACTCTTAGAACTTTTGATAGTAATATCAATTATGTCTCTGGTTATGGTGCCAGCATATATGGCCATGTTCAGAGGCTTTGATATATTCTCAAACGAATCAAAATACCAAGAAGTATTGGCCGATGCGCATCTTTTTTATGAAGAAGTGAACACGCGTATTCGAATGGCTGACTATGATGATGTCAAAAAGTACAATAATATTAGTGAAATCACAGACCTTGAAAATTTAAATCAGACAGGGTTAACAAATAATACAACAATACTTAGAATTAAAGATATTTTATATTATGTTAAAGACAGTAAGCTCTATAAATATAGCAATGATACAGAAAACGAGCTATGTGATTCAGTTGTAAGTTTGGTCGTGGATAAATCCAATGATAATGATGTGAGCGTTGGAATTGAATTGACAATAAATGTTGATGGCAGACAAGAAACTATTTCTACAAGTATCTCCAAGAGATACTAGGGGACTATGACGGTATGGGCAAATTTATTGCAATGGAAATTGGCAATAGAATGACGAAAGTCATCTATGGTCAAGATAAAAAGGGCGATATTCATATAAAAGACTATAGACTGATTGAAAACACAGATAAGATTTATGACCCAGATGGTCGATTAAATCTAAATGAAATACAACCGTTACTAAAAGAAATACTTAAAGAAATGAAAGTTCGCAGGGCAGAGTGCTACTTAACGGTTAGCGGAATGTCAGGCGTGGTACGCCTGCGTGAAATGCCACTGGTTAAAATAAAAGAAATGAAAGAGATTGTGAGGTTTGAAGCCGAACAGTTTCTACCCTATAATATCGAAGCCTTCTATCTTGATTTTAAGGTGAATCAGATAAAGAAAAGTCTTTCAGAAGAGTCTTTGGATGAAGGCGGAGAAGTTGCAGAGGTTATGATTGTTGCAGCACCTAAAGATACGGTTGATGAGCAGGTTGAACTTGTTGATAAACTTAAGTTAAACATTAAAAAAAGTGGATTATTATACGGACGCTATTTTTTTCATATTTCAGAAAGCATGTTTTAACAGAAGATAAAAACACACTTGTTGTGGATCTCGGGGCTAAATCCATGAATTTAACGATGTTCAATGGTACGACTTACTTTGCAAATATTCAGTCTGAACTAGGCATTGTGGACCTTATTGAGAGACACTCTGAGTATACAGGCAGTCCTTTGAATAAATCTAGAGAAGAGATGTTTGATTTTGAAATAAAGACAAAACCTAAGACTTCTGTCTCTGATGTACATACAAAAACTTGAGAGATTGAGGGAAAAACTGCAGTTTAGTAAGTTAAATCAAAGCCACACCAATCAAATTGACTCAGAGATTGATCCTATTTACGAAAGAATTTATGAACCCATTGCTTACGAAGTGACAAAGATGATGGAATTCTTTAAAACAAGACAATTCGGGATGAATGTTGATGAAATATACCTAATTGGTGGTGGCACAAATCTAAAGCAATTCGACACATTCTTGAAATTCTACCACAATATAAGCGTGGAACTTGTTCCAAATCATTATAAAAACTCTGATGTTAAAGACACCGACTATAGACTTCTAATACCTGTCATTGGTGGTCTTATGCAAGGAGGTCACTAATGTTTGGAAAAAAGAAAGATATTTCGGTCTTAGATCAATATAAGAAAAAACAAATAAATCTTCTGCCAGACCTATATTTCAAGAAAAAGAAACGAGTGCGTTTGGCATTTGCTGTACTAACGCTCGTAGTGGCGGTCGCTGTGGTTTTTACCTATCACTTGATTGATCTGCAAAGACAGTTGAAAGAGACTCAAGCCAGCAATGCCCTTATCCTACAGGCCATTGAAGAGAAAAGTGAAGAAAGAAACAGACAGTACTTATTAACAGCACTTGATAATAGAATAGAGTATAAGTCAAATTTGCTAAAAGAAATTGAAGCTGAAAACACATCCGTGATCTATGTCACAGAAGTGATTGAATCAGTCTTACCTCAAGATGTTTACTATGTAAGCGTGGATTTTGATTCTACAGAATCAATGACGATATATGGCAAGACTGAGACCAAGGAAGAAATTCCTGACCTCCTCCATAAAATTAGATCCTTAAACCTTTTCATGAACTCAGTGTAGAATCAATTAACAGAACCGAGGAAATAAATTACAAGGGTGTTGAGGAAAAGTTCGAATTTGTACTAGAGTGTAGTTTTGGAGGTGACACTGATGAGGTTGACTAGTAGAGAACGTATTATGCTAATAAGCTTCCTGGTCCTTCTTTCAGTGGCAGGCGTTATATATTATATATATCTGCCGGTGTTTGACGCCCTAGCTTTAGAGCAAGCAAAATTACGTGAAAATGAAAGAACCTTGGAAAGCATTGAAAGAAACATTATGCCCCTTGAAATGCAAAAGAGTTTGATCAATTCATTCAAGCGCAAGGTTGAAATTATGGAAAGAACCTTGCCTCCAATTATTTATCAAGAGGAAGTTATTAGAAGTGTTAGTCAAGTCTTTGAAGCCAATGAGGTGGAAGATATAGCTATAGCTTTGGAAGCGCTGGAGACCGTGTTGAAAAGAATAGTGATGAAGAAGCCATTGGTAAATTATATCTGGATATGAGGATACACTCCTTGATAACTTCTCAAAAAGTATGGTTGAAGCGCGATTTGAAAATCAAAATGAAGCTGATTCTGAACAAGAAGAAGGTTGGGAGTCTGTGGTCAATACCATTGACGCAACAGTGGAAATATCCGGAGCTTATCAGAACATAAAAAATGTGATAGCTCAACTTGAAAGTTTCGATAATATTGTACTTGTAAAAAATCTATCCATCGCTAAAGACAATAATTTTTCTAATCGTGTGGTCGGTACAATTGACTTACAATTTCCATACTACTACGATAATGAAACCCTAGCTAAGCTCAACTGGTTGTATGAATCGGAGTTTGAAGAACACAGCCCATTTGATTACATTGTCACTGGGTCTCTTGCAGATCCAGACAGACCAATCACCTCCATAGGAAGTGGGGCGTCAAATGGACTTGGCTCAATAACGGGTATACCAGGACTTGATGACACATTACTCAATAATCTTGGGGGTGATGGAAACAACTCAACAAGTCAAGAAAGCACAAGACTTGAACCTGATTTTGAAATTATCATGAGTGCACCGACGTCTATCAACAATAAATACTATATATCTAAGGCGGACCAGAGTGAACTCTCTTTATATTCCCAGCGTGATAGTGAAAATTTATCTATAACTGTAACAGAGTCTGCGGGCAAACTTGCATTTTACTATTCGACATCTTTTACAAACTTTCCAGGTGTCAATGAGTATTATGGCTTCGCACCCAACTATGAAGATGCTGTTTATATAACAGTTATATCAACACCTAGGGTAGATGAGAAAGACGTTGGTATGGGCACCTTGAGTGTTTACAATAAAACCGGTAAACCTGTGAAGATCTTAGTGAAAACAGATGATAGTAAATTGCCAAGATTAGTCATGGGAACAACAGAAGGCGATGTTCAAGTGATACGCTAGCAGGAGGCCAACCATGTTGAAAAATCAAAAAGGTGTTACACTGCTGGAACTAATAATCGCAATAGGCATTCTCGCCCTTGTTATTGGACCATATTTGAATCAATTCGTGAAAGCGACTGAAATAGGCGAACGATCCGAACGGATCGTTCGTGCTGAATATGCTGCTCAGAAGAAGTTAGAGGAAATAAAATTAGCCCCTGACCCAAACAACAATGGAATGCCACAGCTTTACGAGGGGTTTACTGTGACGGTGAACTACTCTAATAAAACGACTTCTGTTAACAGCAATAATGGTGATCTCAATTATTTTGATCATACAATCAGCCCAGATATTATCATTGTGCCGTCATATGATTCTGTTCACACACATCTTGACTTTCAAACGGACTCTGGAGCCAGTAAGGGCCTTGTTCAAAATTTGGATTCTGATCAGACGGTGACCTTGCTCCTAGAAGAAACACCAATTGAAAACGCTTATAAATTGAAGTATAAGGTGGACGACGGACTTTACACGGATATTCTCCCATTAAGCAAAGGGCCAGACGAAGAGGTTGTTATAAGAGTAAATGCTTCCCAGACAGAAACCGAGGATGAACTGCTTACCTTTGTAATATATAATGCTTCAGGCAATAGTGATAAAGAAAGTCCACCAAAAGGAAATGATAAGTTAAGTGCACGTCAACTTGAAGTTTATGAGTTTGATGATGACAACAAAAATTATAGCTTTGAACGTGATATAAGTAGCACAGGCGAAGTGAACTTTTATTTGAAGCTTAATTCAGAAACCGAAGAAACTGTGAACAATGATTTAGACTACTACTGGGTTTATATAACGGTTGAAAACAGTCGAGGCGAACTTATATATGACTTATACTCTTCTGTAAGAAAGAAGTGATATTATGATAAATCCATTTTTGAATAAAAAATCAAAATCTGAAAATTTGAATAAGGAAAAAGGATCAGCACTTATAACAGTGCTAATTATCATTTCACTTTTAACCATTTTAGGCTTAGGCCTAATGATGGTCAGTTTGAGTGGTCTTCAAAGAACACTACGTCTAAGTGGAAGCAACAATGCATTTTATATTACAGATGGGGCCATTGAGGAAAGTTTGGCTGAAATCAACGACATGTCCTTTGAAGCAGAAAGACTGGCCAATGAACATATTAATAGTGTTGTCAGTATGGATGAGGAGAATATATTTGATGCTTTTGAAAAGACTGAAGGCACAGATGATGACGAAGAAACATTTGTTCAAGGGGAAGTCTGGGAACCTTATTTAAGAAAATTGAAGTCAGATCTTCATAATGGTGTGATCACCGAAGAAGACGTTATGGACCATATCGACAGAGCTCTTAATCTGGAGTTTTTAGTGAAATATTATGAGTATTTCCTAAATCAACCTGATATATTGTCCTATAAACTCCTAGACGAGAACACTGGAGAATATCTGGGTCAGCTTGATAGTCCGGATTCCTACAAAGACAATTGTTTAATTTATCAAAAGCTTTCTCAAAACGCGCTCAAAAGAAGCGCAGATCCAAATAATACTACAGCTCCCCAAAACAGACTTGTCCACGTTGATTTGAATCAACATATTGAAAATATATCAGGCTACGATGTGAGTGCTGACGGAACAGATGAAAATCTCGATATAGAAGTTGTCAATTCATCATTCGAGGATAGGAAGTTGTATATAACCTTAAAATCGAATGGCCGCTTTAATGAGCATAAAAAAAGCCATCCAGCTAAAAGTGGAAATTGAAGAGCCGCAGTATCACTTCGTTTTTCGGACCGCTAAAGGTGTTGAAAGAATAAAGGACAATGAAATCCTAGATTACGCAATAGCTTCAGGTAAAGACCTTGTTGTAACCGAGGGCGATGTTACCATCGAAGGCAATGCATACTTCTACGGAAGCCTGCCAGAAAAATCAAATCTATCAGACCGCCTTTCACAGAAATCGTTTGGTGGAATAGTTCTTGGTATTGAAGAAGGTGAAGATGATTTTTACGGCAAGACCTTTCTGATTTTAAATTTTATGGTATGTTGGATCATTCAATAGAAAACTGGCAATCTGCGACCCTGAATGTGAAGGGCGATCTCTATACAAGAGGCAATATTAAGTTTTTTAAGTCGGGTTATAATCTTAAGGTTGAGGAGAATCTAGGTGCAAATGAACTTCGTACGGAGTCAGCAATAGACAACACCTCAATAATTAACATTGATGTGTTAAAAAATTTATACCTATACGAAGACATCATATTAAATGGAGAAAAAGGAAATACCAATATAAGAGTGGGAACGGCAGCAAAACCTGCAGGCAGTGAGATCACGATGGATGAAGGGGAACTTTACCTAATGCTTGACTCTGGAGAAACAAATTATGATCAAGGAGATTTAGCTGGATCAATTATTGTGGACAGAAGGGCGGTAGACAAATCATCTATCGAAGTGGATAAGGCATTTATACATGGTATATCATTCTCGGGCATCTCTCGAAAAGACGATGATGGAAATATTCACAATTATATGACGGGCGAGTCTTTAACCACAGAAAATAAGTATCTTAAATTTTATACAACGACCTATGCAAAAAAATGAGAGAAACGGACAATATGCTGGAAAGCTTTCTGGATATGATGAAGTGGATTATTATTATGGATATGATTCTGAAGGGAATCCTTTATTTGAAGAGACGCCTTATGAAATGCTAGAAAAGTCAAGTGACGACGAGGTGACAAGCGCTAAAGAGTTTAAAAAACAAGTTTTTATATATGGTGCTCAAAATGGTGATCCAAATGCCAGTGCATCAAAAGTTGATGATGAAGACAAGAGTATTTTTAAAATTAGAAGTGTTGAAAAAACTTTTGACTTCTTAAATAACAATTATTCAGCTGGTATTGTACCAGGTCAAACAAATGATGACAGTATGGTTTTATTTGGAACAGACAAGGCCAATGACATGAGTCTATGGCTTTCCCAAATAAGCGTGAGATACTGAACACGGAAGACCGTGATGTTGATAAAAAAATGAATCTTCTGGCCACAAGAGATATAAAGAATGGTCATAACTTTGTATATGAGTATGTAGAGCCAGATGGGACCAATACTTTATTAAAGACAATTAATGAGGATACAGAAGGCACAAGACTTTCACAACTTATCTTAATGGATAGCACAACTCGGCGGTTAAACATTGGATCGGACAGTAACATTCAGATTATAAATGACGATCCCTCAAAAGACATCTACATCAACCCTCCCGGAGGCATTGGAAACAATAATATCGGTCTAGGCGGTCTAGGCGATATTAAGGTCAATTTATCTGGTATTATTGCCACAAAAGGCGATGTGTATATCTATGCGCCATCAGGCGTGACGGTGACCTTTGTTGGGAATATCTATGCCGAGGGTCGGGTAATTTTCTATGGACCGGGTAAGAAAGAGTTAATCAATAAAAATATTACTGATAAAGTCACCTTGGGCCATCAGCTTATAGCAGCTTATGATGATCTAAGTAAGGCCTTTTATGCTGATGAGGGGCGAAAAATAGAAAATATTTATGGCTACTATGATGGTAAATCAGACTACTGGAACGACTATGATGCCAATCGAAGCAGTCCTACAGCCTTCACGACAGACCTTGGAAACCAACCCGTAATAGCAGTGGTTCCTTATAAGAAGTCCAGTGAAGGGAACATTGATGTTGACTTATCTCAGCTTCCTCTCCTTGTTGGTATGCAAAAAATAAAGGGATTCAGCGTTACAAGGTAGAATATTGGAGAGAGGTAAGAGAGTAATTCAGCTTGCCCCTAATATGACTGAAGGGCGTGATACTTTGGAACTGAGAAATTATATGGAGATTTCCGTTGATCATTACTTACCAAACTTACTGAGGGCTTTTCCAGATGTTTGTACCTGTGAGCATTGTTTAATGGATATCAAAGCCATTGCACTGAACAGTTTAAAGCCTCATTATGTGGTAACAAGCAAGGGCGAAGTTTATTCAAAACTTGACGAGATGAATCTCCAGTACGAAACGGATATACTTAAGGCGCTCATTGATGCCATTAACGTGGTTTCAAAAAAACCCGCGCCATAACTCGGAGGATGATGACAATTAATATTTACCTGATAGGTATGATGGGATCAGGCAAAAGCACGATCGGTCAGTTACTGGCCGATCGTTTAAATATGCCTTGGTTAGACATGGATGAAATTATAGAAAAAAGAGGTATGTCCATACCCCATATATTCGAGAAATACGGCGAGGAAAAGTTTAGAGAAATCGAGACAGACGTTACAAAAGCTATAGCACAGGAAGATGGAACAGTGGTTTCAACAGGCGGTGGTGTGGTCTTAAAAGACAGTAATGTAGAACTGATGAAAGTCAGTGGCAGGGTGGTTTATCTCAAGGCCAGCAAGAATCAGCTTCTCAAGAATCTAGAAAGTGGAAGGGCACACAGACCCCTCATTCAAGATGGTTCCCTAGAGAAAAAAATTGACCAGCTGATAGGCGTGCGCGGTCAAATATACGAAGACAGCGCAGATATTATTATAGAAACCGATGCGTATTCACCAAGTGAGATAGCTGATCAAGTCATAAAACTGTTAAAACTTTGATATGAAGCGTATTTGCTTGCTATTCAAAATATGAAAAGTGTGGTAATATATATTGGGATGTGACGCACTAAGAAAGAAATTTCCATCGTTTAATGGTTCTTCTGCGGCATTATCCACTGAAAAATACATTAGGCACCTGTATGTTCACAGAGCCATGTCATCACAAAACCATATTGATATAATTTTCGTACATGTCTATATGGTTTTGTGATGACTTTAGAGTGAAATATGCAGTTGCTTACATGAAAAAGGCGGTGAATAAGATGCAAATATTAAAACGACTTCGAGATGCAATGACCGATCGCGCATTTGATGCAGTTCTCATCACCAAGCCTGAGAATAAAAGATACATCAGTGGTTTCACGGGCACTTCAGGTATTGCTGTAGTCAGCCATGAGAACGCTTGGTTTATTACTGACTTTAGATATAAAGATCAAGCGGCAGCTGAGTGCAAAGGTTTTGAAATAAAACTGCACACCCCTGAAAAATCCATTTATGATGTATTGAATGAACTCAATCTGAAAAGCTTGGCGTTTGAAGACGAAAGTATGACTGTAAAAGAATTTGATACATATAGAGAAAATATGCCGAACACGGCATTTACTCCAATTGACCAGTTAATCGAATCTCTTAGACTGCAAAAGAGCAAAGCGGAAATTGAGACAATTAAAAAAGTCAGCTTCCATTGCCGATGCTGCGTTTGATCATATTCTTACATATATCAAACCAGGCATGGCAGAAAAAGAGGTTGCCCTAGAGCTGGAAATGTTTATGAAAAAGCAAGGGGCCAGCGCTCTTTCTTTTGATATTATTGTGGCATCCGGTTGGAGATCGTCACTGCCTCATGGTCGAGCCAGTGATAAAATTATTGAAAATGGCGATTTTGTAACAATGGATTTTGGCTGTGTCTATAAGGGGTATTGTTCAGATATGACACGGACAATTGTTATGGGGCAAGCAACCGAGAAGCAAAGAAAAGTCTATGAGACTGTTCTAAAGGCTCAGGAAGCGGCACTTCAGTACATTAAACCTGGTATACAGGGCAAAGACGCTGATAAAATAGCAAGAGACATTATCACTGAGGAAGGGTTCGGCGAATATTTCGGACATGGACTTGGACACGGAGTGGGTCTTGAAGTGCATGAAGCACCAAGACTTGCACCAATCGGTGAAAAAATATTAGAGAAAAATATGGTGGTAACAGACGAACCGGGTATTTATATTCCAGAATTCGGTGGTGTTCGAATAGAAGACCTAATTGTGGTAACGGAAAATGGATGTGAAAGGTTGTCAACGTCCCCTAAACATTTAATTGAACTTTAATCGGAGGTATAAGCATGATTTCTGCAGGTGATTTTAGAAAAGGTATGACATTTGAAATTAACGGCGAACCAGTTGTTGTAATTGACTTTCAACACGTTAAGCCAGGTAAAGGGGCTGCCTTTGTAAGAACAAAGTACAAGTCTTTACTATCAGGGGCTACAAGAGAAACAACTTTCTCTCCATCTGAAAAGTTCCCTAAGGCACACATCGAATCAAAAGAAATGCAATATCTTTATAGCGATGGTGACCTTTACTACTTCATGGATAACGAAACATATGATCAAATTCCACTTCCTCATGAACTTGTTGTAGATTCAATTAAATACATCAAGGAAAATGACAATGTTATGCTGAAGTTCTACAAGGGCAAATGCTTTGTGGTTGAAGCGCCAAACTTTGTTATTCTTGAGGTTACTGAAACTGAGCCAGGTGTTAAAGGTGACACAGCTTCTAATGTTACAAAAAAAGCTGTTCTTGAAACTGGCGCAGTTGTGAATGTACCACTATTTGTCAACGAAGGCGACAAGGTTAAGGTTGACACTAGAACCGATGAATACCTGTCTCGTGCATAAGCACTTGACGGTTTCATATATGAATCAGGCTGTTTAGGAACTGTCTGAAAAACACAACTCTAAGGAGGTTATATCATGAGCTATCTACTAGAAAAGGTGTCCTATTTGAAGGGTCTTGCTGAAGGCATGGAAGTTGAGCAAAACTCGAAGGAAGGAAAGCTGCTGGTTCATATCATCGAATTAATGGATGATTTTGCAGCTGCATTTGATGAACTTGATACAGACCTCGAAGAGCTAGAAGAATACGTCGAAGACGTAGATGAAGATCTGGCTGACCTAGAAGACTATGTTGAGTCTGTTGACGAAGATCTTGCTGATCTTGAGGATGAAATTGAAATGGAACTAGGTTTGGCTGACTATGACGAATTCGAGTGTCCACATTGCGGAGAGACTGTACTGGTTGATCAGGAGTGGGATGAAGACGATTGCTGCATTGAACTGACTTGCCCAGAATGCGGTGAAGATTTCGTTATTTCAGACATGTGTTGCTGCGAAGAGGTTACACTTGAGCAGGAAGAAACAACTGAAGAATAAGAAAATGGATTATGCCCGCTATTTCCTTAGCGGGCATTTTCAGGCCAATTTGAATGCAACCATTTATAAATATACGACATGTCTTAAAAATGATTTGTAAAGCATGTAAGATCCTGTGTAAATATGGGTATTTCATAGTCGAGGGATTATAAGCTCCTTAAAAAGGCTTTGTGCCTCCGCTTGAGAGTGTTTAGTCCATACTTTGAGTTTAAGTTAACTTTTGCATGATCTTTATATGACATGTTTAAAAAAGGCCTGAAGTTAAAGTGGGTCTTTGATTATATTTACATATAAAAAATTGTAAACACACTGTAACGCCTAGCTTTCATTGTGTTTCGGGGTAGGTTCTGTTATAATAATTTTATGATTGGAGGAAGTAAAATGGCTGAAAAGACACAACTCGATGCTTTAGAATATGGTAATGTTAATATTTCTGACGATGTTATTGGAATCATCACTTCAATTGCAGCAGCAGAGATTGAAGGTGTAAACGGACTTTCTGGTGGTTTTGCAGAAGACATTGCAGAAATGTTTGGTGTTAAGAACCTTAAAAAAGGCGTCAAAGTAGATATTGAAGATGACATTGTTGTTGTTGATTTAAATATAATTGTTGATTTTGGAATTAAGATTCCTGACGTGGCTTGGCAAGTACAAGAAAATGTTAAGAATGCGATTGAGACGATGACAGGTCTTGCTTGTAAAGAAGTTAACATTCATGTACAAGGCATTAACATGAAATCTGCCGATGACACGCCTGTGGAAGAATTAATCGAAGAATAGAAAGACACATAAAAAGAATTATAAGATATGAAAAACTTCGTGAAGCAGACTTTGTTCTGTGAGACCGGAGTTTTTCTAAAGTGTATATGGGATTAAATGAGTATTGGAGGGCCTAATGGGCAGAAAGCAAGCTAGAGAAACAGCAATGCAATGTCTGTATCAAATGGATATGCATGGTGAGTATACAGTGGATAGAATTGATGCATATATTGAAAGCATTGGTCAAAATGATGCGGATAAAATTTTTGTGGGTCAAGTTGTGAGGAATTTTATTCAGCACAAAGACGCAGTTGATCAGGAAATTTCTTCTCATCTGAAAAAGGGTTGGAAGATTGACCGTATAGCTAAAATTGATTTGGCAATCCTGAGAATTGCAATGACTGAAATCCTTTTCAATGAAGATATTCCTGAAAGTGTATCAATCAACGAAGCGGTTAATCTCTCAAAGAAATTTAGCGATGACGAGTCCAGTTCATTTATTAATGGCCTTCTAGGTGCAACCGTGGGCAATAAGGCTTAATATTATGAAGCCCTACACTCTTGGAATCGACACAAGCTGCTATACAACATCAATGGCTATAGCAGATCATAAGGGAAGATTAGTGTATGAATCACGGAAAATGCTCGATGTGAAAAAAAGGAGCCCGTGGGCTAAGGCAGTCCGAGGGCTTTTTTCAACATGTCATGAATTTGCCAATGATTTTTGAAGCAATTTGTCAAGAAGTAGACACCAGTCAAATAGGGTGTATTGCTGTAAGCACACGGCCGAGGAATCAAGAAGAATCATATATGCCAGTTTTTACTGCAGGGCTTCAGTTTGCTAAAGCTCTGTCATTGGCCCTGAAAGTGCCGTTGTTTACAACAACACATCAAGATGGTCACATTATGGCAAGTGCTTATGGTGGTCAATTTGATTATCGTGAGAGCCACTTGTCTGTCCACCTTTCAGGAGGCACATCAGAAATACTGTTTTCAAAATGGGTGCATGGCGCATTTGACATAGACATTGTGGGTGGGACGTTAGATGTATCCGCAGGACAATTAATAGACAGGGTTGGCGTGGCACTCGGTTACGATTTTCCATGTGGAAAATTCTTAGATCAGCTTTGTGATGAGAGTTCAAACCCGCTCAAATTTCCCGTCAGTGTGAAAGGCTCTTATTTTAACTTAAGTGGAGCAGAGGCCTATGGATTGAAATATATTGAGGGGGGCAAAAACCCTTCAGATATTTCCAAAGGACTTTTTGACGCGCTAATCAAAACCCTTGAAAAGGCACTTCTTTGTGCAGTGCAAAAGAGTCAAGTAAATAAGGTCTTAATGGCGGGAGGCGTTTCTTCTAGTGCTTATATGCAAAAAATACTTCCTGAAAGACTGAAAAAGAATGGGATAGATGTCAAGTTTTGCGGGCCTAAATTTGCAGCAGACAATGCAATTGGCGTCGCAGTATTAGGGGCGCTGAATAGAGGTGATAATAATGAAGCTTAGACCATTATCAGTGTCTGAAGTCAATGCCTATATAAAAAGGAACCTGTCATATGATCCTATTCTATCCAATCTGATCATTGAAGGTGAACTTTCAAACTATAAACTTCATTCCAGCGGGCATGCGTACTTTAGTCTGAAAGATTCAGATGCACGAATTAGTTGTGTTATGTTTCACAGAGATTTTTCTCAGGTGGACTTCACGCCTGAGGACGGCATGAAAATTCGCGCAAAGGGATATATATCGGTTTATGAAAGAGATGGAAAGTATCAACTTTATGCCAAATCTCTTGAGCAAAGTGGGCTAGGAGACCTTCATGTCAAGTTTGAAAAGATGAAGAGAAAACTAGATGAAGAGGGCCTATTCGATCAAAAATTCAAGAAGAAAGTCCCTGAGTTTCCAGAAAAAATTGCAGTGGTTACATCACCAACGGGTGCAGCCATTAGGGATATATTAAATGTTCTAAAAAGACGTGTGACCTATACTGATGTAACTATTTTTCCAGTGCGTGTGCAAGGGGAAACAGCGGCAAGCGAAATTTCTCAAATGATAGACCATGTCAACGCCATTGGCAACTTTGATACAATCATCACCGGTAGAGGTGGTGGATCAATTGAAGATCTGTGGTGCTTTAACGAAGAAATTGTAGCAAGGTCCATATTTCAAAGTGATATTCCGGTCATAACGGGTATTGGTCATGAAACCGATTTTACTATTTCAGATTTTGTTTCTGATTTGAGAGCACCAACACCGTCAGCGGCGGCAGAACTTTCGGCCGTGGCGAACATTGAACTCTATGGTTATTTAAATGCATATAGGAGTAAAATGGTGGATGGGCTTAAAAGTAAAGCCCAAGTTTCTAGAGAGATGTTGGAGCGTTATACGCCAGATGCCCTAGGTCGAATGCTTGTTAGAGTTTCAGACACAAAACGTTATGAACTTGACGCATTCAGACAAAGGCTCGAACAGTCTGTAAACAAAACTATTGAGATGAAAAAACAGAGCTTGTCTTATACGGGTCAGCTTCTTGATCATATTAGCCCTCTTAAAACCATGGACAGAGGCTATTCTGTAGTTCTAGATGAAAATGATACGATTGTGAATAAAGTGGATGCTATCAGCAAGGGTGATCATCTTAAAGTACAAGTAACAGATGGACAAATTCATGTTTGTGTGGCGTCTGTTTCAGAAGGTGAGAGTGAATAATGCCTAAAAAGAAAAAATTTCGAAAATCAACTGGACAGATTAAAAGAAATTGTTGATATGATGGAACAGGGGAGTGTTAAACTGGAAGATGCCCTAAAACTCTTTGAAGAAGGGGTCGGCATTTATTCAAACTGTAACAAACTCCTTGAAGATGCAGAGCAAAAAATAAAGATCATGACATCTGTTGGTGAAGAAGACTTCGAAAATTCGTAAAGGCGGGTTGTTAAATGAATGTCAGATGTGAACTTGACAAACCATTCGATCAAATAATGCGTGACAAAAAAGATTCTATCGAAAAACATCTAAACACATATTTTAATGGACAAAGTAGTCCTTATGAAAAGGCCCTCTTTGAAGCCATGAAATATAGCCTACGAGCAGGTGGAAAAAGACTTCGCCCGATTATTGTGGTTGAAACAGCAAAAGTTTTTTCAGGGGCATGTGACTTGGCTTTTCCATTTGCGGCGGCCCTTGAAATGATACATACATATTCTCTGATTCATGATGACCTTCCTGCTATGGATAATGATGACCTACGTCGTGGCAAACCAACAAATCATATAGTCTTTGGTCAGGCCAAAGCCATTCTAGCAGGGGATGCTCTTCTAAACAGCGCACATACCATCATGCTTGAAAGGACTATGAAAGAATCAGACCCTGAATCCATGAGAAAATGTGTCAAAGCTTGTCATGAAATATCTGAAAAGGCAGGCGCATGTGGCATGATTGTCGGCCAAGTGGCAGACATAGCCAATGAAAACATCAAGGTCGATATTGAGACCCTAAATTACATTAATAAATACAAAACAGGCGCTTTAATTGAAGCTGCTTTTGCATCTGGCGCAATGCTCGGTGGCGCAAATGATGAAGAAATTTCTAAAATGCGGAAGGTTGCCCAGAATATCGGGTTATCCTTTCAAATAATTGATGATATACTGGATATTGAGGGTGACACTGAAGTTATTGGAAAGCCAACGGGTAGTGATGTAAAAAAATGATAAAACAACCTATCCGTCACTCATAGGGTTAGAAGCTTCAAGAAACAAGGCTACAGAATTAACCAAAGAAGCCATTCAAATCCTGAAGGCCCTTCCCTATGACACTGAGTTCCTTGAGTGCTTGGTCATTGAGCTGTTAAGCAGAAAGCTCTAAAGTGTGAGGTTGAGAATGAACTATTTTGAAGGTATTGTAAATAATGAAGTGTTCGCAGCCGCGTTTTATCGTGGTTCATTGCCCAGGTTTTAAAGGTTATCTTAACCTTTGTCTCAGAGGGCAGACTAAACGTATATAGAATGATTGGTTCTGGTGGTATGCCATCAAGCCATTCGTCTTTTGTAATGGGCATGTCAACAGCAGTTGGCCTGGCAAAAGGTTGGGATTCTAGTTCCTATGCCATCGCCCTTGTTCTTAGTTTGATTGTTATGTATGATGCCTCGGGTGTCCGACGTTCTGTTGGCAAGCAAGCTATCATACTCAATAATATAATTGAAGATTTATACCATCACAAACCTATCGCCCAAGACAAACTTAAAGAATTGGTTGGGCATACACCTGTGGAAGTTTTTGCAGGTGCTCTACTTGGCATTGTGGTGGCAAACTTCATAGTATAGGTACATATCACATATATTAAATGAATGTGATGAAAATTAATAAAGTTTATTCACAGGTGGTGCAGTATTCTAGTCAGAGCTGTTAGCTTGGAAGGCGGGGCTAAAAATCCGTTAAAGGGCACATCGATGAAGTTCCTGGTATTGGCTGCCGACGCCCAGTCGGGGGTCTGTGCTGGGAGTAAGGACGTGGGGCGATCCGCAAAGGCATGCGGGCGATGACCCTTATTCCGTGGAGACCTGTAACGTGAAACCTACAGGATACACCTGTATTCCGGTACCAAAGCTGGGTACAGCGTAGCCTGCCTTGAGTGGGGGAGGCGGACGGTAGTCAGGCTTAAGGGGTATGGGCCCATACCCTCTAAGTCAATGCTAATCTAAACCTTCACTGCAAAAGAGGCTAAGAGTTAACTTGCCTGCAGAGGAAAACTCCTAGACTGTTCATTATGAAGTACATTTTGGATTGAAGTACGGTCTAAGTGGTAGTCCAGTCCCATAATCGGAGACGACTTGGTCAAAGGCTTAATGGGAAACTGCTGTTTTGGCGACAAAACAGTGCCTTTGGGGGAAATCCAACTGGACCTAAGCCGTAAAATTTACTTAATGTACTGCCACCTGTTAATATATAAATTCGACTTGCATTTTATACTATGAACCATAGGTATAAAGAAAAATTGCAAGCACAATAAAGCGTGTCAATGAAAAGGAGCGGTACGTCTTGAAAAAAAATAAAGGCGGCTCAAAACTTAAAAATTTAAAAAAGAAAAAAGCAAGCAAATGGATTTTGAGGGTTAGTATAATGACTTTTTATTCTAGCCATACTCATGAGTACACTGTCAGAATCTGTTTTGAGAAATGTTAGCCTTATACCTGCGATTGGCGTATTGCTTACGATTATCTTCTTAGGTGTTGTTTTTGATACCATAGGAAATGCTGTCGTAGCGGCCAAAGAACAACCCTTTCATTCTATGGCGGCCCAAAAGGTGCCAAGTGCAAAATATAGTGTGAGCCTTGTCAGAAATGCAGGGCCCGTATCAAACTTTTGTAATGATGTGATTGGGGATATAGCAGGGATCATTAGTGGCGCGGCAATTGCGATTATCCTAACGCAGATCATGGCTCTTGGTCTGCCGTTTTTAAATATGGCAACACTTTCCGTCGTCTTTTAGCGGAACGGTTGCTGCACTCACTGTTGGCGGCAAAGCCATAGGTAAAGAATTAGCGCTCTCTAAATGGAAGAGCATAGTCAAAGGGGTTGGAACAATACTCTATTTCCTTGACTCCAAACTCCGTATAAGAATTTTGAAAGATGTGAAGCGCTAGTCGGTCAAAGGAAGAGTGATTTTTATGTTACTTGATAAAATAGCATCACCTGAAGATTTAAAACAAATGAATAAGTCCGATCTCATTCGGTTGAGCGTTGAAATTAGAGAGTTTCTTTTGAATAGCATCTCTCAAACAGGTGGACACCTAGCGTCAAATCTTGGTGTGGTAGAACTGACCATTGCCCTACATAAGGTTTTTAACAGTCCAGAAGACAGAATTGTATGGGATGTTGGTCACCAGGCATATGTTCACAAGCTTATAACTGGCCGTAAAGATAGTTTCGGACAGTTGAGACAGTTCGGTGGCATGAGTGGATTTCCCAAGCGTTGTGAAAGCACACATGACTGTTTTGAAACAGGGCATAGCTCCACATCCATATCGGCAGCGGTGGGGCTAGCTAAGGCCAGAGACCTCAAGAATAAGGACCATAGTGTTATTGCAGTTATTGGTGATGGAGCCTTAACTGGTGGAATGGCTTTTGAAGCCATGAACCATGCTGGCCATGATGACCTTGACATCACCGTTGTCCTTAATGACAATGAAATGTCTATATCCGAAAACATCGGCGCGATGTCAAAGCAGTTAAGAAGGCTTCGGATGGCACCTGCCTATGCCAATATAAAGGGTGAGACAAGAACAATGTTGTCTTCAATCCCCATGTAGGTGAGAGCATCACAAAATCTATAACCAAGTTTAAATCTGGTCTTAAGGTTATGCTGGTTAATGGCATGCTTTTCGAGGGGCTAGGCTACCATTATTACGGTCCAATAGATGGACACAATATTGATGAACTTACAAATGCACTGGAAATGTCTAAGTCTGTTAAGGGTCCTAAACTAATCCATGTCATTACAAAAAAAGGAAAAGGCTATTTGCCAGCGGAGCAGAATCCGTCTGCCTACCATGGTGTTGGAGCCTTCGATTTAAAAAAAAGGCGTTCAGCCTAAGGCGGGGAAGAGGTCATATTCTAAAGTATTTGGAGATGCACTCACAGACCTTGCCAAGGACAATGACAAGGTTGTGGCTATAACTGCTGCCATGCCAGATGGCACAGGACTCTCTGACTTTATGAAGGCATATCCAAAACGCTTCATTGATGTGGGAATCGCAGAACAACATGCAGTCACTATGGCTGCTGGTCTAGCTGCAGAAGGTATAAAACCTGTGTTTGCAGTCTATTCTACATTCCTGCAAAGAGCATACGACCAAATTATTCACGACGTGTGCATTCAGAATTTGCCAGTGGTCTTTGCCATAGATAGGGCAGGCCTTGTAGGCAATGATGGTGAAACGCATCATGGTGTGTTCGATCTGTCCTATTTATCACACATTCCGAATATGACAGTTCTTGCACCGAAGGATGGCCATGAGCTTGATCGAATGGTTCGATATGCAGTGAATGACCATGAGGGTCCCATTGCCATTCGTTATCCTCGAGGCAAGGAAATCTTTATTAATGAATCAAATGATGATATTAAGAAGCCTGAAATTTTGAAATCTGGAAAAGACCTTACAATTTTATCAGTTGGGAAAATGGTTTCGACAGCCCTTGAAACGGCAGAAAAACTTGAGTCCATGGGCATAAACGCTTCGGTTGTTAATGTCAGATGCGTCTATCCGCTTCAAACTTTGGATCTGGAGAAGGTTCTTAGTGAACTGGGGGCAACATATATCGTTACCCTTGAAGACAATGTTGTAGACAGTGGGTTTGGATCGAGTCTTACGAGCTGGGTTTGCGACAAAAAACTGGATTATGACATTCAAAGTTTAGGTATACCTAATAAGTTTGTTGAACATGGTGATGTAGACAAACTAATGGCTTCCTTAGGACTTGATAGTGGAAGCATTGCCAAGAGAATTCAACTTAAGATGAAATTTAGGAGACAGCAAAAATGAAAAAAGAGCGACTCGATGTTCTGCTTGTAGAACTGGGAGAATTCGAATCTCGAGAAAAGGCCAAGAGAAATATAATGGCTGGCCTCATTTTGTTGATGGTCAGCGGGTCGATAAGGCCGGCACAAAAGTAAAAGAGATTCAAAATAGAGGTCAAGGGAAAGCTTTACCTTATGTCAGCCGTGGTGGACTTAACTTGAAAAGCAATTAAGGAACATGGCGTTCATGTGGAAACAAGGTGTGCATGGATATCGGCGCTTCAACAGGTGGCTTCACTGACTGCATGCTTCAAAATGGTGCTAGTAAAGTCTATTCGGTTGATGTGGGATATGGACAACTTGACTGGAAACTTAGAAATGATGAACGTGTGGTAAATATGGAAAGAACCAATATTAGACATGTCACCATGGAGGATATTGGTGAAGCAATAGACTTTGTTAGTATTGATGTATCCTTTATATCATTAAAACTTGTCTTGCCTGTGGCCTATAGTTTAATGGCGGAGCAAGCTGAAATTGTTTTTCTGATCAAACCTCAATTTGAAGCTGGAAAAGAGGAAGCGAAAAAGGAAAAGGGTGTCATTAAGAACCCTAAGGTCCATCAGTCGGTGATTGAAGAAATTGTGGGCTTTGCATCAGGACTTGGTTTTAAAATAAAGGCACTTACTTTTTCTCCTATAACGGGTCCAGCAGGAAATATTGAATTCTTATGCCATGCTGTTAAAGGGCAAACGGAGGATGCACTGGTTTTGGATGGACTTGCACAAGCGATTGTGGAGAGCGCGCATAACCGTCTAAAGTAAAAATGTTCAAATATATGCAAAAAATCATATAAAAATAAAGGAGATTTCACTAGCGTATAGAAGTAGAAACAGTGGACTATACTAATTTACAGGCATTCATTATATTAACGGGGGGATTTATTTGAAATATTCACGACATTCCAAAATTCTTGAGATCATAGATGCACAAGAAGTGGAAACACAAGAGGAACTAGCAAATGCACTAAAGAAAAATGGTTTTAATGTCACACAGGCAACTGTGTCAAGGGACATTAAGGAACTACGTTTGATTAAAGTTCTAACTAAAGACGGCAAGTATAAATATGCAACGATCAAACAGCAAGAAAGTGTGATTTCAGAGAGATTTCTAAAACTCTTTAGAGACTCTGTAATTTCTCTTGACCATGCTGGAAATATGGTTGTCATTAAGACTTTGGTAGGTGCAGCAAATGCAGCTGCTGCAGCTCTTGACGCACTTGATGTCAAGTCAATAGTGGGCTCAATTGCTGGAGACGATACTATTTTTCTACTTGTAAGAACAGAAGATGAAGTAGAAGAAGTTTTGGCTGAATTTAAGAGAATGATGGCATAACTTAATAGTATCGATGTCTGGAAGTGTTAATGATGTTGTTCATATTGTAAACTGTCATCTTGGAGGTCATTTATGCTTCTTGAATTATATATAGAAAATTTTGTGTTAATTGATCAGCTAACCATTCCATTTGAAAAGGGTCTAAACATCTTAACTGGTGAAACAGGGGCTGGTAAATCCATCCTTCTTGGAGCTTTGGATTTAATACTTGGTGGAAAGTTTAACAAAAGATCTTATAAAAAACATTCATGAAAAATCAACAATTCAAGGCACTTTTGAAATTAACGATGATTGTACCAAACTTTTAGCAGAACATGGAATTGATGCTGAAGATGGTTTAATCATGATTTCAAGAGATATGCATCATTCTGGCCGAAGTGTTTTAAGAGCCAACGGGAGAATGGTACCTCGAAGTATCATATCTTCACTAGGCGATATCTTGATGGACATTCATGGTCAGCATGAACATCAGTCTCTTTTAAATGCAGGCACACATATTAAAACCCTGGACACATTTGCATTTGATAGCGTGGAAAAGCTTCTGATCCAAGTTTCAGAATCTTATCAAAAAATGAAATCTGTTGAAAAACAACTTGATGAAATCAACTTGTCACCAGAAGAAGTACAAAGAGAGCTTGAACTCATTCGCTATCAAATTGATGAAATTGAGAAAGCTGATTTAAAATCAAATGAAGATGATGATATTGAAAATCGTCTGGAGTATTTGAAAAATTTTGAGCAAATTCATAATGTTATGCATGGTGCTCATGAGGCCTTGTCATCAGATGAAGGCATTTATAATCAACTTACAGATATTCTACGCGATGTTTCTACTGTGGAGAAATATGACGAAAGCATTGAGGAAATAAAAAAAGGACTAGAAACTGTTTTTTATACCATAGAAGGTCTGACTTCAGATATTCGTCAGTTTGCTGATGGCGTGGAATATATGCCAGAAGAGTTAACAGAAGTGGAAAATAGACTCAATGTCATCAATGACTTAAAGCGAAAATACGGACAGAATATCAGTGATGTTCTTGACTATTTCAAGGGTCTTCAAAAGAGACTGGAAGAACTGGAGAACCATACAGACCGTGTGGATTCTTTAAAAAGACAGCTTAAAAAGGAACAGGAAACTTATGATGCTATTGCCCTTAAGCTGTCAATGAAACGACAACAAGCTGCCACGTCATTTGATAAGCAGATTATGCGTGAAATCCATGCCTTAAATATGAAAGACGCAAAATTTGAAACAACCTTTGAGCCATCCGATTCAAGAAGACAAGATGGTACAGATAAAGTAGAATTTATGATTTCAACCAATCCGGGTCAGCCACTACGACCGCTAAAAAAAGTGGTTTCAGGTGGAGAACTTTCAAGAATCATGTTATCAATAAAGTTGATTTTGGGGAAACTAGATGGGATTCCATCTTTGGTATTTGATGAGGTCGACACTGGTATCAGTGGAAAAACGGCAAGCGTTGTGGGTGAGAAGCTACAGAAAATAGCAGATTCGCATCAAGTTATTTGTGTAACCCATTTACCGCAAATTGCTGTTATGGCAGACCATCATTTATATATTGAGAAACAAACTCAAGCGTCGGACACAGTATCATCTGTTCGATCACTTAATCATGATGAACGTATTGAAGAAATTGGACGATTGATTGGTGGAGACACAATAACTGAAACAACCAGAGTTCATGCTTTAGAGCTCTTAGAGTTGGCGAAGAAAAGAAAACTGTCATCTTGAAGGTGGGGAAAACTATGAGTGAAAAAATACGTGTTCTAATCGTTGATGACAATCAGAATTTCTGTACAATTCTGAGTGAGCACATAAGTGAGCAAGACGATCTAGAAGTTGTGGGCATTGCTAATAATGGCCTAAAAGCCGTTGATTTAATCAAGGAAACAATGCCAGATATAGTTGTACTTGACATTATAATGCCACATTTAGATGGGCTGGGTGTTCTTGAAAAAGTTGGCGAGCTTGAACTGATTGATAAAATGAAGTTTATTATTTTATCAGCTGTGGGTCAAGACAACATCACAAGACGCGCCATTAATTTAGGGGCAACCTACTATGTGATTAAGCCATTTGATTTTGACCTTTTTATAGACAGACTGCGACAACTGTCAAAGACAAAGCAGAAGTCTGAAGGAGACATGGCTCAGGGTGAAGAAATTAATCCTGGAAACACAAAGAGTGAATATGTATCAATTGATGCCCGCATAACAGAAATTCTTCATAAAAATTGGTGTACCACCACATATAAAAGGCTTTCAGTATATTCGTGAAGCCATACTAATGGTTTATGAAGATGCCAACTGTTTGAGCAAGGTCACTAAGATTATTTATCCTGGAATTGCTGAAAAGTTTGACACTACGGCGAGCCGGGTCGAAAGAGCAATCAGAAATGCTATTGAAATTGCAGTCAATCGAGGAAACCCAGAGTATATACAAATGTATTTTGGTCATACCCTTTCTGGTAAGAAAAACAAATTGACTAATAGTGAATTTGTAGCCCTTGTTGCAGAAAAACTCCGAATGGAAGATTCTAAGTAAACTCGTCCGAAAGGAAATCATAACGTGGTCACTAGAATTCTAACAGCTATTTTCGAGTCATTAATTTTTAGTTTCACCATGTTTGGCGTGGCGCATCGAAGAGAAGAGCGACCCGTTTATCAGCATGCCCTATTTATTTTTATAAATACGGTCATGCTTTATTTTTTGGATTTAAACAGTCTTTGGGAACTTCTCTTGTTTTTCATAGTCATGCTTGGGGCCTATACGACCATGTTTGATGTTGATTTAAAGACCACGGCTCTTGGTGGTGTAACCACCTATATATTTGTGACAATCAACCAACTGGTGTCATCACTTTTAGGACTCTTAATTTACCAAGAACGCATTGATTTTAGGATGCTCTTTCGATCAACCCATCTGCCTGTCTTGATATTTTCAACTCTTTTTGCCTTAGCCATGATCATGATGTTCAACATGTCTATTGCCATTCCAAGACGTAAGGCCAAGACGAGGGTGACTTTTTCGGACATAACCGTTCGGATCAATATAGTCTTGTCAGTTGTTCTTATAACAATGCTGAGTTGGAACTTGAGATACCTGTATAAGAACTGGGAAAACGTTAATGCTGTTCCAGGACTGGCCAGCAAAATCATAATACTTGTTATTTTTGCGGCTGCATTGGTCGGCTCAATGATGCTGGTTGTCAACCGGTACTTAATGAAAGCTATGCTTTTAAATCACATGTCTGAAACATCACAAAGAGACATTATGACAGGGACTCTTAACCGGGATGCTGGCTTAACAATCCTCAAGGATATGATGAAAGCGTCAAGAGAAAGTGGCGCTCAGCTTACACTCTGCTTTGTCGATATCAACAACCTCAAGTATGTCAATGATCAGTTCGGACATCATGAAGGGGACAAGCTGATCAGCATTGTCAGCGCCACCATTAATGAAAGTCTCAGAGACCATGATATTGTGGCAAGACTTGGTGGAGATGAGTTTATTGTTATTTTTGCAGGGTGTGATATTACAAGAGCTAGGGTTATATGGGGGAGAATTCTCGATAAGTTCAAGCGTATTAATTTAAGTGGAGAATTAGACTTTCCAGTGGGTATCAGTTCAGGCTTTGTTGAGTATGATCCGGAAAAGCACAAAACAACGAAACAGCTTCTGCGAGAGGCTGATGAAAAATGTACAAGGATAAGAAGTCAAGACGGTCATACAGAAATTCAAGCAAGTGAAAGAGCATGCAAATTATCTAAATCTATAATTTTGTATGCTTTAAGATAAATTAAGGCTTTGCAAGTGATTGGAAAGTCGGTATAATAAAAGTATTGTTCCGCTATTAAGGACATATGTGTATAAAACGTTGAGTGAGGGGTTAATACAATGTTGGAAACAATCACTTCATTTTGTGATTATCTGAATAACGAACGAAAGCTGTCTAAGAACACTTTGGACTCTTATTCCAGGGATTTAAGAAAGTTCCATGCGTTTCTTGTTGACAATAAAATCGAATCTTTTTCAGATGTCTCTGACAACACGGTATTAACGTTCCAACTGCATTTGCAGAATCTTGGTCGTTCCACTGCTACGGTTTCTAGAAATCTAGCGACACTTCGCACATTTTTCGGGTACTTATTGGATGAAGGTCTGATTGCAAAGAATCCTACTAGGAAACTTGTATCTCCAAAAGCTGAACGAAAAATGCCGAAGGTCTTAACCTTAGCTGAAGTCGATAACCTTCTGAATCAACCGGATACAGAAAGTGAAACAGGAAAACGTGACAGAGCGATGTTAGAACTCCTGTATGCTTCGGGTATACGTGTAACAGAAATGGTTTCACTTGATATTGATGATGTCAACATAGACATTGGGTATATCAGGTGTAAGAGCGACCGGTCTAAAGACAGAATCATCCCTATAGGAAAAATGGCTAAAGATGCCGTTTTAAATTATATGGATATGTCGAGAGACAAGCTCGCTAAGGACGATACGAGTGCTCTTTTTGTAAATTATTATGGAAAGAGACTGACACGACAGGGATTCTGGAAAATTGTAAAACGTTATACACAGATGGCTGGCATAGATAAACCAATTACGCCACACACTTTAAGACATTCATTTGCAACACATTTGATCCAGAATGGTGCAGATTTAAAATCTGTACAAGAAATGCTGGGTCATTCGGACATTTCAACGACTCAAATGTATATTGAGCTCAGCAGAACCCGAATTCAAGAAGTGTACAACAAAGCGCATCCGAGAGCCTAAAAATTCAAATAGTAAAATCTATTCTGTTTAGGCAAATCTCGAATATGCGGTGTAAGCTTAGGAGGGATTCACATGGTAAACAGAGTAATTATTTTCGTAATGGACAGTGTTGGTATTGGTGCACTTCCAGATGCTGAAAAATTTGGTGATGTGGGCGTAAACACACTTGGTAATATTGCAAAGGCCAGCGAAACATTTAATATTCCGAATCTAAAAAAATTAGGTATTGGCAATATTGAAGGTTTAGAAATGATTGGTCCTTATGAAAATCCGGTAGCCGCTTACGGTCGATCTGCTGAAGTATCGAATGGTAAAGATACAACTACAGGTCACTGGGAGATGGCGGGATTATTTTTAGAAGAACCTTTCCAAACATTCCCTGGAGGATTCCCAGAAGAAGTTATAAAGGAATTCGAAGAGAAGACAGGACGAAAAGTTCTATGCAACAAGCCATATTCTGGAACTGAAGTTATTGCAGATTATGGTGAAGAACACATGAAGACGGGCAATGTAATTGTGTATACATCAGCAGACAGTGTATTCCAGATTGCCGCTCATGAAGAGGTTGTACCTCTAGAAGAACTCTATAAGATGTGTGAGATTGCCAGAAAAATTATGATGGGTGAAAATCAATTGGCCCGTATAATTGCTAGACCATTTGTTGGTGAGCTTGGCAATTTTGAACGAACTTCCAACAGAAGAGACTATTCTCTATCGCCATTTGATAAGACTGTACTGGATAACGCCAAAGAGGCAGGTCTGGATGTACAGGCTGTTGGTAAGATTGTTGACATCTTTAATGGACAAGGGATTACAGAAGACGTCCATACAAAATCAAATATGGACGGCGTTGACTGGACAATTAAGTACCTGAACACAGATTCAAAAGGTATTGTTTTCACGAACCTAGTGGACTTTGATGCTAAGTTTGGCCATAGAAGAAATGTGGTCGGTTATCGTGAAGCAATTGAAGAACTTGACGCACGTATTCCTGAAATCCTCGAAGCTATGAATGATGATGACATTATCATTTTCACCGCAGATCATGGGAATGACCCAACATACAAGGGAACGGATCATACCAGAGAGTATATTCCGATTCTAGTGTATGGGAAGAATGTTAAAGCTGGTGCTGACATCGGCACTCGAAAAACGTTTGCTGATATAGCAGCAACGGCAGCGGACATTCTTGAGATCAAAGCACCGCCATTTGGTGAAAGCTTCAAATCTAAGATTTTAAATGATTAATATCCGTAATCATGAGGAGGACAAACATGGAAAATATACTTGAAAAAATTAAAGAGGCTAAGGACTTTTTAGCTGAGAAAGTAGGCTTTGAACCTGAAGTTGGCCTAATTCTTGGTAGTGGACTTGGCATACTTGCTGATGAAATCGAAAATCCAATCAAAATAAAGTATGAAGATATCCCGCATTTCCCAGTATCAACTGTTGAAGGACATGCAGGACAATTCGTAGCTGGTGATCTTGAAGGCCGTAAGGTTATAGCAATGCAGGGTCGTTTCCACTTCTACGAAGGCTATACAATGCAAGAAGTTACATTCCCAGTACGTGTTATGGTTGCCCTAGGCATTAAAAACCTAATGGTTACAAACGCTGCTGGCGGTGCAAATGAAGCATACATTCCTGGTGATTTAATGCTGATTACTGATCACATTAATTTTGCTGGATCCAATCCGCTTATAGGCAGAAACTTTGAGGAGCTAGGTCCTAGATTCCCTGATTGCTCTGAAATTTATGACAAGTCCATCAACAAAAAAGTTGAGGAAATTGCCAAAGACCAGGGCATCCGTCTACAAAAAGGCGTTTATCAAATGAACCCAGGTCCAACGTACGAAACACCTGCCGAAGTAAGAATGGCTCGTATTCTTGGCGCAGATGCTGTTGGCATGTCAACAGTTCCAGAAGCTGTGGTTGCACGTCATGCTGGTATTAAAGTGACTGGTATTTCATGCATCACTAATATGGCTGCTGGTATTCTAGATCAGCCACTCCACCACGGTGAAGTTGTTGAGACGGCGAATATGGTCAAGAAGACATTTATTCAGCTTGTAAGAAGCATCGTACCTGTTCTTAAGTAAAAAGACTGTATCCAGTCAATATTTCAGTTTGTAAATGAATATATATGTCGACCCGAACCGTCTGATTATTATTGTCAGTGAGCTCTATGAGCGAAATGGTTCGGGCTTGACTGTTTATCTTATTTAAGACTGTTTATTTCTATTAGGGTTAGAAATAATAACGAAAAGAGGGTAATCATTATGAGAATGTATGATATTATCGCAAAAAAGAGAGACGGAAAAGAATTGACGACAGAAGAAATTAAATTCTTCGTCTCTGAATATACAGCAGGCAATGTGCCAGACTATCAAGCGTCTGCACTACTTATGGCCATTTTCCTTCAAAAAATGAACACGCGTGAAACAGTCGACCTAACCCATGCTATGATGAACTCGGGAGACGTTGTTGACTTAACTGCAATTAAAGGCATTAAGGTGGATAAACACTCAACGGGTGGTGTTGGTGATACAACAACTCTAATTCTTGGACCGCTTGTGGCATCATGTGGCGTACCAGTTGCTAAAATGTCAGGTCGTGGCCTGGGTCATACTGGTGGCACACTTGATAAACTAGAAGCGATTGAAGGTTTTCAAATTGAAGTGGCCATTGAAGATTTTATAAAGAATGTAAATGAAAAAAAGATCGCAGTTGTGGGTCAAACAGCAAACATTGCACCAGCGGATAAGAAGCTATATGCACTTCGTGATGTAACAGCCACAGTGGATAATATTTCGCTTATTGCAGCGTCTATCATGTCTAAAAAATTGGCTGCGGGCAGTGACGCCATTGTACTTGATGTTAAATGCGGCAGTGGGGCTTTTATTAAAGACCTTGATGGTGCCATTGAACTATCAGAGGCAATGGTTGATATTGGCAACAACATGAAGCGAAATACCATAGGTGTTATCACAGATATGGAGCAACCTCTTGGTTTTGCTATTGGCAATGGTCTTGAAGTCAAGGAAGCCATCGATACACTTCAAAACAAGGGCCCTAAAGACCTAACAGATCTGGTACTAACACTAGGTGCAAACATGGTCCTACTGGGTGGTGGCGCTGACACTTATGATGAAGCCTTTGATCTTATAAAGTCTAAACTTGAAAATGGTGAGGCCTTTGAAAAGTTCAAAAGAATTTGTTGCGGCTCAGGGTGGCAATATAGCTGTTATTGAAGATCCATCAAAGTTGCCTCAGGCTTCACATATTATTGAAGTGAAGGCAGAAAAAGCTGGTTACTTGGAATCTGTTCAGTCGGATGAAGTGGGTATTTCAGCGATGATGTTGGGGGCAGGCCGTGCTACGAAAGATGACGTTCTTGACATGTCAGCAGGTATTGTTCTTAACAAAAAAGTTGGAGACAAGGTGGATGCTGGAGAAACAATCGCAACACTTTACACTTGTGATGAAGCGAAAATTGCTCCTGCTCAGGAAAGATTCCTAAATGCTTTAACATTCACAGATCATGAAATACAGGCAAGACAGTTAATAAAGGCAATTGTTACTAAAGACGGTGTTAAAAACTTTAGTGATAAGCAGTTTTTAAAAATGAATTATAATTATTTGGGATGACTTAGAAATTTGTATAAAAATGCAAATTTCTGGTCATCCTTTTTCTTATGTGCGTATATGAGATTGCAAAACTTTATGTATCTAAAATGTAAATAGATTCTTGCATCGAATTGGTTTTACACGTTATCTGACCGATATAAGGTATATTGAACTAACACCATCACTTAACATAGAATTCGAAAGCATGGAGGGTTACATACGAATGAAAGAATTTGAAATTCAACAAGTAAAGCAAGCAATTTTAAGCGAAGTGGAAGGGTATGAGTTTTATAAACTTGCAATGGGACAAGCTAATAATTCTGAAGTAAAGGCTGCATTTGATAACCTTGCCAAAGAAGAATTAAAGCACGTTGAATGGCTCAATCAGTTGTTTGAAAAGTTAAAAGATGATGACGAAGATTCATTTAGATTGGCAGCAATGCCTGATCCACCATCGGCGGAAATTTTTAAGTGGGACAATATTGATAGAAACAATGCCGGTTTAGCGGTCTCAGTTTTTTCTATCGGTATGCAAATGGAGAAAGCTTCTGTGGCTTTCTATAATGAAGCAGCCGAAAAAACCAATATCGAAGAGGCAAAGAAATTGTATAAGATACTGGCGCAGTGGGAGCAAGTTCACTATGATCAATTTGCAAAAGAATATGAAACACTCAAAAAAGAATGGTGGTCAGATCAAGCCTACGCTCCATTTTAACAAAAAGTGGCAGGCTTATCTGGGACAAGACCTAGGTCGAAATAGACCTTGGGAACTTGTGTTTCGGAGTATACCTGGAATTTAGGCCGCTCCTTTATGGAGCGGCTGTTCATATTGTATGAAAAACAAAACAGAGTTAAACCCACCGAGGCGGTGATGATGTGCAAAGTGATGAAAACAAAAAAATAAAAGCGGATTATATTATTGAAGACAGTCAAATAAAGCAGGATCAAAAGGCGAAAAATAGGAGTGGGTTTCTGGTTTTTTCGGTCTTACTCATCCTGATAGTTGTGCCACTGGCCCTGATTTTTTACGATAGTTTTTCGAAATCTTACTCTATAGAAAGTTTAACGGGTTGGTATGAAGGTAGTTTGGTCTTTGAAACCACCGAAAACGATCCCGAAGGATACTATGATCGCTATCCGGAATACCTTGTGGCAGGGAAAATTCCTGTGGTTCTAAAAGTGGAATCGGCCCAAGGCAGTGAAGGAAAACTTACCATTATCGATGCGACTTCAAGAAGGTCAAACATTGAATACAGGATATGGATAGAAGATGGAAAGCTTATTGGCGAACCCATAGACCTCTTTAGAGATGTTGAAACAAGGTTAGACCTCTTTGGAGAAATTGATGGCGGTCAAGAAAACATGGGATTAGAGGGATCCTTAGGTATTAAGGATCTGAACAATGAGGCCGTGGCAGTTTTTAACTTTAATGCAGATAGACAAGAAACAGACCTAAGCATTGAGTACGTTAAAGAGAATGGCATGGGTTTATTTATAAAGCAACTTGAGGACAATCAACCAGTGACTGATTTATCAGGTTTATGGCTTGATATGGCACCAACACCTGGAATACGGTTTGCCTTATTTAATAAGGGCAGTGCATTTGATCCTTCAAACAATTTGCGGATTGACTTTGATCAGCCGGATTTATACTAATGTACCTTGATGATGAGTACGAAATAATTCCTTATGATTATGATGGAATAAGTCTCAGTGGATCAGCGGAATACTATATTATGAAAAACGGTAAAATCATTGTATCATCAAATCAGGGGAGCTATCTGGTGGATGAAATGGTGTTTGCAGGGGAAAGACTAATAAAAGTAAAACTGGGAGATATAGATCAAACACAGATCGAAAGACGAATACAAATCGAGATGTCAGGTTACATTGAAATCGAAGATGGACTTGGTTATTTGTATATGGATGTTAAGATAAAAGAAAATGAAATCACACGGACGCATGAGTTAATGCTTCACTTCTTGATGTATAGATAGAAGCTTAGGCGCCTGCTTAGAAGGAAACATAGAAGGAAACATAGAATAAAAACATAGAAGAAAATCTGAAGAAAGTAAATTAAGAAAGACTTACAAGAAAGAAGATAATTAAGAAGGTAGTTAATTAAGAAGGTAGTTAATTAAGAAGGTAGTTAATTTAGAAAGAAGTTAAGAAAAAATCCTTGGAAATCCGCTTTGATCACGTATTTATAATACGCTTGTTAAGCGGATTTTCCTCCGTAGCGTTAAACTTTTTAGAAGGGTATCTGAGCAAGAGGCGTCTACAGTTCAAATAATAATTGTCCTATTATCACTTTGAGTGAAGACTCTTTTATGAATCCATTAATTAAAAGGGCGAGTTTTTGCTATAATGGAATGAGACAAACTTTTGGAGGGACTTATGAAGTATAGAAAAATGGAAAACAGTGAAGTGCTCGAAAAAGTTATTCGGAACCACCCATCGCTTCAACAGCTTTTTGGTATTTTCGATGAAATTCACCAAGAAACTGGAGACCGCTACTTCCTAGTGGGTGGTTTTGTTCGTGATATACTACTAGGCGAAACATCTACTGATATTGATATAGCAGTTGAAGGCACAATAGATAAAATCATACATAAGGTCAACAACCAAATAGACTCAGAATATATATATTATGAAAGATTTCAAACGGCAACGCTTAAACTTGAAGACTTGAAAATAGATCTCATAACATGTCGAAAAGAGTCCTATGACCATGATGGGGCCTTACCCATTATTGTTCCGGGGCGTTTTGAGGACGATATTTGGAGAAGGGATTTCACCATTAATGCCATGGCCATTGAAGTGTCAAAAAAAGATGAGTTTATTCTATGTTGTCCAAAACTGGCAGAAGACGATCTTGAAAATGGACAGATTAGAATACTGCACGACCGAAGCTTTTACGAGGATCCAACGAGGATTTTCAGAGCCATCCGCTACATGTGCAGACTTGGCTTTGAAATGGAGGCCAATACCCAAAAGCAACTAATTGATGCAATTGAAAACGGAGCGCCTAGCAAGGTATCATCAGATCGAGTTTTCAGTGAAATCTGTCGTGATTTAAATGAAAAGGCAGCGTACGATATTCTCAGGGCCTATCAAGACTGGAATCTTGACCAATTTATTGCACCGGGACTGAAGTTGCCATTAAAACTGAAGGACGACCTGGCCATGCTGGATCGCTTGGAACTGCGCTTTATTGAAGACACTGAGAATTTTGATCCCTGTGAGTTAAGACTCTTAGCGGTTTTCCACCACAACTACAATAAGGCTCAGGCTTTTATTGAAAATTCCATTTGTCAAAACGATTTTCTAACATGCTTATGTCCATGGAAAAATTATCTGCTAGAATCAAGGCAGCCAACAGTGAAATCAAGAATTCACAAATATATGATGCCTTTTTGGATATTCAGGATGAGGTTTTACTAACCTTATATGTCTGTACAGAAACGATGCTGGTTAAAATATAATAGAAAGATATTATACCAAACTCAAAAATGTCATTAACCCAGTAAAGGGGAGTGACCTGCTTAAGGTTGGAGTTCAACCAGGGCCAAAAGTAAGAGAATTGCTAAATGAGGTGATGAATGCTCATTTAGATGGTATAATAGAAAACCGAGATGATGCAATTGAGTATGTTAAATCTCGCGTTGAGGAAATGCAGTAAATGAAAAGGTGAAAGCATGGCTTATGAAATTAAATTAGAAGCATTTGAGGGACCGTTTGATCTTTTAATACACCTCATAAATATTAATGAAATTGAGGTGCATGATATACCCATTCATCAAATTACCATGCAGTATTTAGAGTATCTTGATGCAATGCAAGATCTTGATATGGACATTGCCAGTGAATTTTTAGTTATGGCTGCGACCCTTATAGAAATCAAATCTAAAATGCTTCTGCCATCAAGAGATGATGAGGATTATCAGACAATGTTTGATCTTGGTGACCCAAGGGCTGACCTTGTTATGAAATTGGTAGAGTATAAAAAATATAAAAATGTGGCTTCATTTTTTAAGGGACGCGAAAAAGAGTTTGGTAAAACGATTCTAAAAGACCAGGAAGATCTGGAGCCTTTTGTGAAGAAGTATACCAATGAGGAGTTGAATTCGGGCCTAGAAAGTGATCTCTTGATAGAAGCCGTAAAACGTATTTTAAATAATGTTAATAAGGAAGATCAAGGGCGTAAAGGATTCTTTCAGTCCCTAAAAAGAGACGCCTATACAGTTGAGCAAAAAATGGACCTCATTCGGGATCGTATTTTATCATCGGAAAGAATTTATTTTGAGACCCTGTTTGCTGAAGACTATATTAAGTCGGAGGTTATTGTCACTTTTCTGGCAATTCTAGAACTTTTTAAAGCTCAAGACAGTTAAAATTAAACAAGATAAGTTATTTGATAGAATAGAGATTTATAGAAACAATCATTTGGAGAGTGAAACAATTGGAGCATAAGAAAGCAAAGTCAATTATTGAGTCCATGCTTTTTGTCTGGGGGAGCCCTTTCTGTCCAAAAGCTGGCAAGCATTTTAAATATGTCAAGAAGAGAGATTCGGGAACTTGTCGCTGAAATGACTGACGAGTTTGAAATAGAAGAAAGAGGTGTCAGACTAATAGAGGTCGACAACCACTATCAACTCACCACGCGCCTGAAAACTACGAATGGCTACAAGAACTGAGCACCAAGTCAAAAAGCAAGGGTTTAAGTCATTCAAGTCTTGAAGTTCTAGCAATTGTGGCTTACAGACAGCCTATAACAAGATCAGAAATAGAACAAATTAGAGGGGTAAAGTGTGAAAAGCCAATCAACCACTTGTTAGAAAGAGACCTTATTGAAGAACAAGGGCGACTTGAGCGCATTGGTAAACCAATTATTTATGGGACTACAAAAATGTTTCTTTCAGGTTTTGGGTTTTCATCATTAAAGGATTTACCACCAATAGATGATTTTCATAATGTCGAGTTTTAATGGCAGATGATGAGAATGATCTTGAAGATGAGGATCAAGCACAAGTGGAGAAAAAGGAATAAGAGCATGCTGAGATTACAAAAATACATGGCTTCCTGTGGTGTGGCATCACGCAGGAAAGTGAAGAGTATATACAAGCGGAATGGTCAAGGTCAATGGACAAGTTGTGACTGAACTCGGTTTAAGGTTGATCCGGCAAATGACCGGGTCTATTTTAATGATAAGCTCATAGAGCCTGAAACAGAAAGTGTCTACATACTTCTAAACAAGCCAACAGGCTATATAACATCTGTTAAAGACCAGTTTGACAGACAGACTGTGATCGACTTGATCCAAGGTGTTGAGGCTAGAATATATCCAGTGGGTCGTCTTGATTATGACACTTCGGGACTGCTCATATTAACAAATGATGGAGACTTAACAAATCAAATAACCCACCCGAGTCACAAGGTGGAAAAAACATATGTGGCAAAGGTCAGTGGTCATCTGGGTAAACTGGAGTTAAAAAAACTTCAAGAAGGTGTTGATATTGGAGACTATTTGACAGCCCCAGCCAGAGCAAAGATTCTTAAGCAAGTTGGGAAGCACACCCTTGTAGAGTTAACCATTCATGAAGGGAAAAATCGTCAGGTCAGAAGGATGTTTGAAGCTATTGACCACCCTGTGATCACCCTTGATAGGGTTGCTATCGGTCGCATAAAAAAAGAGTGACTTAAAAAGTGGGCTCATGGCGACCGCTTACTGAAAAAGAAGTGGCATACTTAAAAGGAGGGGCATAATGATTACTGTAAACAAGACAGAAATGAAGGATTTAAAAAATCTAAAAAATATTCTTGAAGGCATATAATTTAGAAGAAACTCTTTTTATGGATCGCCTAGATCAAACTGTGGTGATTTTAGACGGTCAAACCATACTTGGCTTCGGAGCCTTTATTATAAAAGAAGACATTGGTCTTATAGATGTGGCACTGATTGGTGAGGAAATGCTTTGGCCAACAATGGGGGATGGTCTGATCAAGACGATGCTTAATACCCTTGATTTAAGAGGTGTAAAAAAGCATACCTTCTTTCTGATGAAGGGCATGACAAGACAATAATAAAAATAGGATTGATGAAAAGCGATCAAACAGCGGAAGATGTCTTAGCTCTGGTGGATGGTCCTTGGATTATAAAATCACTCAATAATGTTTATGAAACTGACCTGCCTGATTTCTTTGACCATGCCTGTCATTCGGCAAAAAAATAGTTTGAGTTTTACACTGGAGCAATTTTTTAGTTGAAGAAGCAAATTTATAGGCCTTATGAAAGTTGACTTAATGAGTTTTTAGGATTGAGCGACTTGCAAAATATCATTAAGAACCCTCGCTAAAGCATATATTGATATTAAATGATCCAATTTCTATATATGCTTTAGCGAGGCCGTAGATCTTAAATTTGCAAGTCCTTGAATTAGGTGTTTACATGAAAAATAGAAGAAAATTAAAAACAGCAACTCAGATCTTTAAAATGTTGGTAGGGCCATTTGTTTTTGAAGGTATGACTGCGGTTGACTGTACAGTTGGCAATGGACATGACACACTTTTTCTTGCTGAGGCTGCAGGGCCTGGTGGTCGCGTCTATGGTTTTGATGTTCAGGCCTCGGCCATTGAATCCACTAAGAAAAGAGTGGAAGATCATGACAATATTTCTGAAGTGACTTTATTTCATAAAGGGCATGAAAAATTAAAAGAGTGTATCCATGAAGACGTGGATATTGTGGTTTACAATTTAGGCTATCTACCAAGACATGATAAGTCCATAACAACAATGACTGAAACAACCATTGAAAGTGTTAAACAGGCCATGTCTATTATAAAGCCAGGTGGCCTTGTAAGCATCATCGCCTATCCAGGTCATGAAGAAGGGGCCAATGAGCTGGCTGGATTATCAGAACTATTAAAAAATATTGATCAGAACAACTTTGATGTTTTAAAATCAGAATTTATAAATCAAAAGAATAGACCACCTATTCTCTTTTTAATAGAGAAAAGGTAGAACGTGTTGAGGTGAGGCTATGAGAATTTTACTGACAAATGATGATGGCATTTATGCCAAAGGCTTAAGAACTCTAATAGAAAGATTGTGCAAAGAGCATGAACTTTATGTCATTGCTCCATCGGTTGAGCAAAGTGCAAAAAGTCATTCCATTACCATGCACCATCCCATAATGGTTAAAGCCGTAGATTTATATGAGAACGTTGCAGCAGCCTATGCCATTGGAGGTACACCGGCGGACTGTGTCAAGATTGCCATTGAGGAGTTGCTTGATGTTAAACCTGACATTGTTGTTTCAGGGATTAATGATGGTCCCAATTTAGGGAATGACATTATTTATTCTGGAACTGTCGCAGCTGCTGTTGAGGGTAGCTTTTATGATGTGAACTCAGTGGCTGTTTCCTTGTCAGGCCGCAATAATACAGATTTTACAGCTGCAGCGGACTTTATTGCTGATAACCTACAGGCTTTTTCGGAAATGGACCTACCAGTAGATACTGCAATTAATGTCAATGTACCATGTATACCAGCTGAGGATATAAAGGGCACCAAAGTAACATCTGTTGGCACTCGAAAATACGCCAACACATTTGACCATAGACATACTCCAAGAGGAGAAGCGTACTACTGGCTTGCAGGTCAACCCCTTGAAGCGCAGCAGAATGGAGACTCTGATATTAAGGCTATTAAAGAAGCTACATCAGTGTCACGCCAATTCGATTTGATTTTTCTTTTAAGGCTCTTAATAAAGACTTAGAAGATATATTCAAGAAGTAGAGGGAAACTATCCTCATACATGGGATTAACTTTGTGTATATTTCACAATAGAATTGGCCCTGTATTGTATACAATCTAAGTTATGGCGGATAAACGCATGGTTTATCCGCCATTCTTGCTTTTTTGTGAAATTGTGTCCCGAATTTAACAGTTTCGTGAAGGATTTATCATATTCCCCTGCAAAAAAACAGTAAAAAAAACCACAAAGTCCGTTTTGCGTACAATATACCATTCTGTATACAATAAATTCCCTGTCTAATTGTATACGAAAGTATGCGTCGATAATCCTGCAATTATAAGGGCGGCATGTAATAATAGCCTATAAATGAAACCTCCAGAAGTATTGGAAAATGGAGATTCTACCAATATGGAATGATCGGATGGATGGGGACGTGTATGGAGAAATGACATTGTATGCAATTATTCTGTTAATACAATATACGAATCTTCAAACATACGAGATGAAGGAGATCCTGCATAGGGAAACGTTTTCTTGTATACATTGAAATATCTCTTGCATTATAAAATAGCTGTGCTATCATTGAACACGAAGAACGCAAAGGAGGTCACCATTTTGAGTACAAATCGTGAAAACATAGAAGTGAAACTCAACAAAGCATGGTGTAAAGGTTGCAACATTTGTGTTGCATTTTGTCCAAAACAAGTATTAGGTTTAGATTCAAACGGTAAGATTGAGATGTTGGATGCTGAGAACTGTATCAAGTGTGGTCAGTGTGAGCAAAGATGTCCTGATTTCGCAATATTCCTAGGAGGTAAAGAGTAATGGCTAAGAACTTCAAACTCCTTTCAGGTAATGAGGCATGTGTAGAAGGTGCCCTGTACGCAGGCATGAAATTCTACGGTGGTTACCCAATCACACCTTCTACAGAAATCGCAGAAAAATCTGCTGAAGAACTTCCTAAGGTAGGCGGAAAGTTTATTCAAATGGAAGATGAAATCGCTGGTATTGCAGCTGCAATTGGTGGCTCAATCGCTGGTCTGAAGTCAATGACGGCAACATCTGGCCCTGGCTTCTCATTAAAGCAAGAAAATCTTGGTTACGCTGCAATCGCAGAAATTCCACTGGTTGTTGTAAACGTTCAACGTGGTGGCCCATCTACTGGTCTACCAACTGCACCTGCACAAGGTGACGTTATGCAAGCAATGTGGGGAACGCATGGTGATCATCCGGTGATCGCTGTATCTCCAATGAGTGTTACAGAAACATTCACTGAGACTGTACGTGCATTTAACCTTGCGGAAAAATACCGTACACCTGTTATTGTACTGACTGACGAAGTTGTTGGTCACATGAGAGAGAAACTTGAAATTCCTGCTCCAGGCGAGCTAGAAGTTTATGATAGAATTCGTCCGGAAGCTGACGACAAAGATTACTTGGCTTACAAAGTAGAAGAAGGCGACCTGGTTCCAAAAATGGCAGCTTTCGGCTCTGGCCACCGTTATCACATCACGGGTCTTTTCCATGATGAAACTGGTTTCCCGTCAAACAGCACTGCAAATGCAGAAGTTATGCTGGACAGAATGATGAGAAAAGTCTCTGATAACCTTGATGATATTCTTTCACTAGAAGAATTCATGACAGAAGATGCTGAGCACCTAATCATTTCTTACGGTTCGACTGCACGTGCAGCGAAGTCTGCAGTGAAGACACTTAGAGCAGAGGGTGTTAAGGTTGGTCTTCTAAGACCTATCACAATTTGGCCTTACCCAGCTGAGAGAACGATTGAACTTGCTAAGCAAGTGAAGTCTATTACAGTTGCTGAAATGAATCTAGGTCAGCTTAAACTGGAAGTAGAACGTGTCGTTAAGAGCGAAGCTCCTGTACAGCTTTCTGGTAAAGCGAATGGTGAAGTTCTAACTCCAAGCGATATCATAGCGAAAGTTAAGGAGGCTCTATAATGAATAATCCTATTACAGAAAAATTATTCCGTATGGATCGCCTACCACATATCTGGTGTCCAGGCTGTGGTCATGGTATAATTATGGGAGCACTAGCACGTACGATTGACAAGCTAGGCTATAAAAAAGATGATGTGTGCATCGTTTCAGGTATTGGTTGTTCTTCAAGAGCGCCTGGTTACCTTGATTTCAACACACTACACACGACTCATGGTCGTGCACTTGCATTCGCAACTGGCGTGAACTTGCCAATCCTGATCTGAAAGTTATTGTCATCTCAGGGGATGGTGATGCTTCTGCAATTGGTGGTAACCACCTAATTCACGCTGCGCGTCGTAATATTGATATCACTACAATTGTTTTTAACAACAACATTTATGGTATGACTGGCGGACAATACTCGCCAACAACTCCAACAAATGATTTCGGTACAACGGCACCTCATGGTAACATTGACAAGCCGTTTGACATTGCAAACCTAGCTGCAAGCGCTGGAGCGACATATGCTGCACGTGGAACTGCGTTCCATGTGACACAGCTTGAAAAGCTTTTTGAAAAGGCTCTTGAGCACACAGGTTTCTCTATGGTTGAAACTATCAGTACGTGCCCGACTTACTATGGACGTAAGAACAAAAAAGGTTCTGCTCCAAACATGCTAAAGTTCCTAAAAGATAACTTTATTGATGTTAAGGTTGCAGAAAAACTTCCAGAAGAGAAGAAAGCTGGAAAGTTCCTAATGGGCGAGTTCAAGTGCGAAGAAGCACCTGAATACACTGCACAGTACCAGAAGATCATCGATCGTTTTGCGGAGGAGAAATAATATGAATCATGTTGAAATGAGACTCTCTGGATCGGGTGGACAAGGTTTAATCCTTGCTGGTATCATTCTTGCTGAAGCGGCACTACTTGACGGTAAGAATGCTATTCAATCTCAATCATACGGTCCCGAAGCACGTGGTGGTGCAAGTAAAGCTGAAGTAATCATCAGCGATGCAGATATTGATTTCCCAAAAGTTCAGTCGCCAGATCTTATCCTGGCGTTGACTCAAGTTGCTAGCGACAAGTACATTGAAGAAATTAAGGAAGAGGGCATGGTTGTGGTTGATGAATCAATCATCTTGCCTGAAGGTCTTAAAGCTAAAAAAATTGTACAAGTTCCAATCATGCAGACGGCTGCTGAAAAAGTAGGCAAGTCTATTGTTGCGAACATTGTTGCACTTGGTCTAATTGCAGGTCTTACAAACTGCGCTTCAAAAGAAAGTGTAGAAAAGGCTGTTCTTAGCCGAGTTCCAAAAGGCACTGAAGACTTGAATAAGTCAGCGCTTGAGGAAGGTTATCGTTTAGCGGCGGCTCAATAAAATTCAAGGAGCTATGCATAATGACGGATCCGAATAACGATTTGCTAAAGCGTATTGAAGGCAATTACTTCAAACTCAGCAAGGGACAAAAGCGTATTGCTGACTACATTTTCCAAAACTATGACAAAGTTGCATTTATGACAGCGTCAACCCTAGGAGACATTGTAGGCGTCTCTGAGTCAACTGTTGTTAGATTTGCCAATGCTCTTGGATATGATGGATACCCGAAGCTGCAAAAAGGGCTTCAGGAATCAATTAAAACCAAGCTGACAACGGTACAGCGTTTCGAAAATGTCGAAAGACCTCGATATTGAGGAGAGTACACTCAAAAAAATCATGAACTCGGATATTGATAATATTCGAAAGACTCTTGAGATGATTGAAGAACAAACGATTCAAAAGATTGTCAGTTCTATTCATGACTCTAAAAAAGTATTTGTAATCGGTAACAGAAGTTCTTCAGTGATCGCAAACTACCTGGGTTTTTATCTCAACTTCATCGTTGATGATGTGCATGTTATACCTGCGGGACCCAATGAGGCGTTTGACCAACTGATAAATATTTCAGAAGAGGATTCACTTATCGTGATTTCTTTCCCAAGATATTCAAAAAAGACTTTTGATGTCGTGAATTTTGCTAAAAGTCAAGGTGCAACCATTATTGGACTGACTGATTCAGCCATGTCTCCACTCTCACCGATGGTGGACCACTGTCTGTTTGCGAAATACAACATGAATACTTTTATAGACTCGCTGGTCGCTCCAATGAGCTTGATTAATGCGCTCATAATTGCGCTTAGTATTAATGAGAAGGATCGCGTTGAGGAAAAGTTCCAAAAACTCGAAACAATTTGGGACGAATATAAGGTCTACAACCCTAAATAATCTTTAAATGAGCCTGTGTTTACTTGAATGTAGACACAGGCTTTCAGATTGCAAAATGACATATATGTTGCATAGAACTTGTTAAGTGGAGCGAATTAGTTTATAATTTGGTTTGGCAATTGAGCAAATTTCACGCTTGCCAGAAACATATTTCTGTAAGTGGATATATGCCAAGTTGCAATGAGTCTATGCCACTTTATGATGGCATTCATATAATGGAGGTTAGGGAATGCAAATTGCAGTAGACGGACCAGCGGGATCCGGAAAAAGCACAATTGCAAAATTGATTGCTAAAAGAAAAAATATTACTTACTTAGACACGGGTGCCATGTACAGAGCTGTTACTTTAAAAGTTCTTGATCTTGGTATCGCTTTTGATGATGAAGAAGCTATTAAAGCCATGCTTAAAGACATGAAAATTGGATTTAAAGGCAATAACCTTCGTCTTAATGAAGTGGATGTCAGTGAAGAAATAAGACAGCAGCGTATTAATGACAATGTTTCAGCTGTAGCGGCACTGGGCTTTGTCAGAAAAGATATGGTGCGTAGACAAAAAGAAATTGCCTCTAACCAGTCTATAATAATGGACGGTAGAGATATAGGGACAAAAGTGCTACCAAGCGCGGAAGTCAAAATATATCTAACGGCTTCTATAGAAGAACGGGCAGAAAGACGCTACAAGGAAATGAAAGAAAAAGGCATTAAGGTGTCCTTTGAAGAGATATGTGAATCCATTGCTGAAAGAGATAGACTGGATATGACCCGGACGGAGTCCCCGCTTGTAAAAGCAGACGATGCTGTGGAAATTGACACAACAGGTATCTCTATAAATGAAGTGGTTGACCTTGTTATAAAAGAAATGGATAAGGTTGGGGTTTGTTAATGAGGTATATAATCAAATTCATTATAAAACTTTATTATATTGTTTTTTTCAGGGTAGAAGTGAGGGGCATAGAAAACTGGAATACTGGTGAGGCCAAGGTGGTATGTTCCAATCACATTAGTCAACATGACCCAGTTGTTATTGGCTCCTATATTCCTGAAATGATTCGTTTTATGGCAAAGCACACTTTATTTAAACACTGGTATGCAGATAAGTTTTTAAGGTATGCAGGTGGCTTTCCTGTCAATAGAGATGTGAATGATCTAGGCGCTGTAAAGACGGCTCTGAAAGCCTTAAAAGGCGGAGAGAGTGTTCTTATATTTGCAGAGGGCACACGCAATATGACTAAAAAACCACTGGAGGCCAAAGCAGGTGCAGCTATGATTGCAGCTAAATCAAAGGTGCCAATACAGCCTGTAACTGTGGATTCCACATATAAACTTTTTTCAAAAATAATTATAACGATACATCCTGTTGTAGATCTTTCGCAGTACTATGGACAAAGACTCAGCAATGAAGCCTATCAAGAGATTGCTCAAGGAATAATAAATGACATTTATAAAGATGTTACCTTGTATTATACGAAAGAGGGACTTCAATGAAAATAGAGGTTGCAACCCATGCTGGTTTCTGTTATGGTGTAGAGCGAGCCATAAATATTACAAAAGAAGCGAATGAATCTGAGAATAAAATATACACTTATGGACCACTGATTCACAATGCCCAGGTTGTTGAAAAACTTGAAGCAGAAGGTATTAGAGCAGTAGATAATATAAACCATGCAAACGATGGAAAACTCATTGTAAGATCACATGGTGCGTCTGAATCAGTTTTCATCGAAGCAGATGAGAAGAAGATCGATATTATTGATGCAACTTGTCCATTTGTAAAAAAAATTCAAGATAAAGTTCGTGATTATTACGATAATGGTTATGGTATAATAATTATTGGTGACAAAAAACATCCTGAAGTTATAGGCATTAATGGTTGGTGCAAAAATTCTGCCATGATTGTTAATTCACTCGAGGATGCTAAAAATATTAAAGACAATGGTCCAACATGTATGGTCGTACAGACCACGTTCCGCTATGAGATATACGAAGAGATATTAAAAGTGGCTCAAGCTAAAATAAAAGATCTCGTCGCTTTCAATACGATATGCGCGGCAACGTCTAAACGTCAAACTGCAGCACTGGATTTGGCCCGACGCGTTGATGCTATGATCGTAATAGGCGGTAAACACAGTTCAAACACCGTCAAGCTCGCACAAATATGTGAGCAAGTTTGCAAAAAACCTATCATATTCAAACTTATTTAGATTTAAGGGTGACTGAACTCGAAAAATGTGATAGTATAGGAATAACGGCTGGTGCGTCGACACCTAATTGGATTATTGATGAAATTATTAATAAATTGGAAGAAGCTTAGGCGGATTCCACCCGGACCATTGGTCCAGAGGACCACTAGTCCACAATGAATGAGCGGTTTTATCCTGACCAATCATTCATAAAAGAAAATCGAAGGCGAGGTAAAGAGGATGGAAAATAATAACACTACAATGCAAGAAATGCTAGACATGATGGAGGATTCTTTTAAGATTCCTAGAAAAGGCGATGTTCTTAAGGGCAAAGTCGTTCAAGTGAACAAGGACGAGGTCGTTGTTAACATTGGCTATAAATCAGACGGTATCGTTCCTCTGAGAGAAGTATCTAGTGACCCAAATGCTGATGTGATCAGCACAATCGAAGAAGATCAAGAAATTGATGTTTACGTTATGCGTTCAGATGATGGCGAAGGTAACGTACTACTTTCAATGAAGCGCGTTTCTATGTTCAAGGACTGGGACGAGCTTGAAGAAATCATGGCTAAAGAAGAAAATGTTGAAGTTCGTACTTCAGAAGCAGTTAAGGGCGGCGTTGTCGCTTACTACAAAGAAGTTCGTGGTTTCATTCCAGCTTCTCACCTAGCTATCGGTTACGTTAAAGACCTTAACGAATTCGTTGGTAAGACTCTAGAAGTTAAAATCATTGAATTCAACAAGGGCAAGAAAAAGATTGTATTCTCAAGAAAAGCAATCGAAGAAGTTTCACTAAGAGCTAAGAAGGCTGAACTTTGGGCTAAAATCGAAGTTGGTCAAATTATGCAAGGTGAAGTTAAGCGTATTACAAACTTCGGTGTATTCGTAGACATCGGCGGCGTTGACGGTCTAGTTCACATTTCTGAACTATCTTGGGGTCGCGTAAAGTCTCCTAAAGAAATCGTTAAGGTTGGCGACATGGTTGACGTTAAGATTCTTAGCGCAGACAAAGAAACTGAAAAAGTTTCTCTATCTATGAAGCAAGTTAAAGCTGATCCGTGGACAACATTCGCAGATCGTTACGAAGTTGAAGGCGTTTACGAGTCAAAGGTTGTAAACCTAACTGACTTTGGTGCTTTCGTTGAGCTAGAGCCAGGCGTTGAAGGTCTTGTTCACATCTCTCAAATTTCACACAAGCGTGTTGAAAAGCCATCTGACGAACTTAAAGTTGGCGATGTAAGAGAAGTTAAGATCCTTGAAGCAGACGCTGAAGCTAAGAAGCTTAAGCTTTCTATGAAGGAAGTTGCAGAAGCTCCAGCTGAAGAAGACGCTGAGTAATAATTAATATATAAAAACATCAAGAGAGACTGCTCTATGGCAGTCTCTTTTTTTTATGCAAAGTGAAGTCATTCCAGGGAAAAAGGATTATATTGGTGGAAATTTGATTTTTCTTTATTAATATCTGTAGAACGGGTATAATAGGTGTAATAGGGTGTTGCCTATATCAGACTTTATAAGGAGTTGTCCCAAATGGAAGGTTATGAAAAGTTTAAAGAGCAAATTTTTAGATTGACAGGATTAGATTTATCGCTTTATAAAGAGCGTCAAATGAAAAGACGAATTGAGTCACTCATTAAACGTCATCAAATAGATTCTTACGAAGACTATTTCAAGGTTTTAAAAAGTGATAAAGCTATATTTGATGAATTTATAAATTACCTTACAATTAACGTATCTGAGTTTTTAGAAACCCTGGTCAGTGGGATATATTAATTCAAACAGTTATTCCAGAACTTATGAAGGGAAAAAGAAAGCTTAAGGTATGGAGTGCAGCTTGCTCAACAGGAGAAGAACCATATACTCTTGTCATGGCTTTAAGTCGAGTGATACCACTTTCTGAAATAAAAATTCTAGCGGTGGATATTGACAAAGAAGCCATAAACAAAGCAAAATCAGGTGTATATTCTAAGAAAAGCATTGAGAATGTGCCGGATGATTTTAAAAAGAAATATTTTGAGCCTATTGGAAATAGCTTCAAAATATCAGATGACATAAAGAAGTGTGTGGAGTTCAAGCATTTTAACTTACTTAAAGATAAGTATCCAAAAGACTATGATTTGATTGTATGTAGAAATGTTATGATCTATTTCACGGAAGAAGCTAAAGAGGAAATGTATCATAACTTTAACTCAGCGCTGGTTGAAAATGGTGTGCTGTTTGTAGGAAGTACGGAACAGATCATTCTACCTCAGAGATATAATTTTAAAGCCCTAAAGACTTTCTTCTATCAGAAAGAAACAAAATAGTCAAGACCTAAAAGTGTGTTTTTAAATCAAAAAACACACTTTTTTATATAAAAATCACAATTTTCCCATAGTGGTTTGAAATTCAGTTATTCCAAGGGTTTAGCCTATGTATCAAAGGTATGAAACATCGCACGACTTAATATAGTGAATAAATAAAGCTTTGGATAACTTATGGCCTCGTCACGAGGGTGAATAGTGTCCCGGGTCAAGACCTTTATAACACTACAGATCAGAAAATGTGGGAGAAATCAAAGAGAAAATATCGTAAAAATTTAAAATAGGAATATAGTATTATGGGAATATTCTGAAAAAATTTACAGATGCATTCCCAAATGAAATTAGGGTCATAAAAAACTGTGAAGCATATAAGAGCTTCACAGTTTTAAATCGATATTGCCACCTTTGTGTGGTTGCACACTTTGTTGCAGCATTCTAGTCATTTCTGTGGCTTGAGTTTCAGCTGAGTCCATAGCAAGTTTTGCCACTTTAACACTCACAGCTTGTGCCAACTTCATTTGACTAAGTCCTGTTGAAATTGCGGAAATATCCATATAGGCCTCCTTTCAAAAAAACGTCGACCTAATAGGTATATCGGCAACTTTTGCAAAAGACTTTAGAAGTTTTTTTGTAGAATGTTATAATAGGTTTAATCAAATAAATTCAAGGAGGAGGACTTGTGGACATACAAATGTACGAAACATTTCTTGAACTGTCGAAAACCCTGAATTTCAGACAAGCCAGCAAAAATTTAGATGTGGCTCAGTCAACGGTTTCGAATCGAATTCAGGCTTTAGAAGAAGTTTATAATTCTGAACTTTTTGATAGATCGAATAAAAAAGTTTCCTTAACCCCAGTTGGTCAAATGGTGCAGCCATATGCCGCTCGAATTGTAAAATTACACAAGGAGGCTTTGAGAGTGACTGGTCATGCTACCACGCCTATGAAAGGATTGCGCTTAGGTATAGATTTAGGATTACAAACACCTTTCATTCTAGACTTAACAAGGGACTTTGCCAGCTTAAACCCAGACATGGCACTATCCATTTCTAGAGACAGTTCAAAATCTATTTTGAGTGGTGTTTTGGATGGCATATTAGATTTAGGTTTTGTTTATAACAAAGCTGATGGTTTACCACTTGAGTTCATTCCTTTTGAAAAGGATGCGTTTGTATTTGCAGTGGATAAGAACACAGAGTTGGCACAGAACACTATACATAAAAATCACATCTTAGAGTTTGACCTAGTAGGGTTCGATTATGGGGCTCGTTTTGAACATTGGTTGGGCAAGTACATACCACCTCACTACAGTTACAATATAGAAATAACTGGTGGCGGAAATCCTGTAGACCATATAGCTGGCCAGGGGCGGGCTGGTTTTGTTCTTGAATCAGATATTGAGCGAAGCAAATACAGGGACAAGGTAAAACTTGTAAATATTGAGGGCACTCAAATGCCATATTTTCAAAGTTATATTATATACAATCCTCGGGATAAACATATCAAATATCATGAAATTTTAGACCTTTTAAGCCGACAAAAAAGTAGGGATTATAATTTAGGGCATATAGCGTAACTCTATCACTTATGTTATAATAAATTTTGCTGTACACTGGTATATGATTAAAATAATAGCAAGAATTTTATATAGACCTGTGCGAATTTGTAAAATGAAATCTTGTACGGGATAATGCAAGGAATCTGAAAGCAGGAGGCAAGAAAAGTGAGTAGAGTAGAACGTAAAGAGCCAGCCACAGAAATGATTTTGAAAAATCAGGCTGTCATGAATCAAGTACGATCAAGAAACGACGAAATGATCGAGTCATTGGGGCGTAAGTTAAAGGCCCATATTATAACATACGGCTGTCAAATGAATGAGCACGATTCAGAAAAATTACATGCCATGCTAAAAAATATGGGATATGAAATATCACCCTTTAAAGAGGACGTTGATCTGATTATATTTAACACTTGCTGTGTTCGAGAGAATGCTGAGCTCAAAGTTTTTGGAAATCTAGGTCAATTGAAACCCGTTAAGGCCAAGAATCCAGATATGGTGATTGCAGTTTGCGGTTGTATGATGCAACAACCTCATATAGTTGAGGAAATCAAAAAGAAATACGCCCATGTGGATGTTGTTTTTGGTACGCATAACCTTCACAATTTCCCGACCCTTTTAAATGAGTCATTTGATCAAAAAAATATACTTGTAGAAGTGTGGGACCATGAAGGTGAAGTCATTGAAGGGTTAGAAGCAGACAGAAAATACGGTTTGAAGGCATTTGTTAATGTCATGTACGGATGTAACAATTTCTGTACTTACTGCATTGTCCCTTATACAAGAGGACGTGAAAGAAGCCGAGAGCCCCAGGCTATTTTAGATGAGATTAAAGAACTCGTCTCAAAAGGGGTAAAGGAAATCACCCTGCTGGGTCAAAATGTGAATTCGTATGGCAAAACGCTTGAAGACAGCATAGATTTGCAGATTTAATCCGAATGGTGAATAAGGTTGACGGGGTTGAACGTATTCGATTCATGACGTCTCATCCAAAAGATATTTCGGATCGTTTAATTGATGCCATCGCCGAATGCGAACATGCCTGCGAACATGTTCATCTGCCAGTACAAGCAGGGAGCAACGCGCTTTTAAAGCGAATGAACAGAAAATACACACGAGAACACTACCTGAACATAGTGAATAAGATAAAAGAAAAAATTCCTGGTGTGACCCTGTCAACAGACATGATCGTTGGATTCCCAGGGGAGACAGATGAAGAGTTTTCTGAAACCATGGATCTTATTAAGACTGTTGGTTATGACTCCGCATTCACGTTTATCTATTCTGTAAGAAAAGGCACGCCAGCTGCTGAAATGGAAGATCAAATTGATGATAAAATTAAAAGTGAGCGCTTTAACGTTATGCTGACAGAAATCAACAAGATCATCAAAGAAAAAAATATCAATATGATTGGTCAAACGGTTGAGGTATTAGCAGAAGGCCCTTCCGCACGTAATGAAGATGTGCTCATGGGACGTACAAGAGGACATCACACTGTGAACTTCCCAGGGGGACAAGAACATGTTGGGACCTTGGTACAAGTTAAAATTACTGAAGCAAGAGGTCATTCCCTTGTTGGAGTGATTGTTGAATAGTAAAAATAAAAGAGTCTATCCCAACAGAGGATGGACTCTTTTTTTCATTTTTGAATTCCTAGATAATCCCAAATGTGCCCTAAAATTATGTTATAATTATAGTTCGAGAAGGTATTTAGGAGGCAGAAATGGCAAAGAACAAAGGCAAACTGACGCCTATGATGCAGCAGTATTTTGAAATCAAAAATAGATATGAAGATTATATACTTTTTTATAGACTGGGTGATTTTTACGAGATGTTTTTCGAAGATGCCATAGTGGCTTCTAGGGAACTTGAACTCACCCTGACAGGTCGTAATTGTGGCCTTGAAGAACGCGCCCCCCTTTGTGGCATTCCCTATCATTCAGCGGAAGGCTATATGGGTCGACTCATTCAAAAAGGATTCAAAGTGGCGGTTTGCGAACAAATTGAAGATCCGGCAACAGCCAAAGGCATCGTTAAACGAGATGTTGTCCGCATTATCACACCGGGGACTGTTATAGAACCAGGCTTACTTGATGACAAGACCAATAATTTCATCATGTCCGTTTATGACACGGACGAGGGCACTGGAATAGCATTTGCAGATATAACCACAGGTGACTTGAAAGCCACAGAATTTCCAGCAGGGACGGACTACCATAAAATCACGGACGAAATTCTTAAAGTCGCTCCACGAGAAATCATAATGCCACAAGAAATTGGTATGCGTAAAATAGTTATGTCAACTATAGAAAAATATGATCAATTTATGCTTACCAATTATACTGATGCCGCATTCAAAGAAAGCAACGCTCATGAAACCATTAAGCGCATATTTAGTGTGTTTTCAGCGGACGGTCTTGGACTGGAATCGCCTTCTATTGTTTCAGCTCTGGGCGGTTTAATGGGCTATATTGAAGAAACGCAAAAGGTACCCCTTGTCCATTTAGACCATGTGGATGTTTATCAACCAGAGCACTTTATGGTCTTAGACAAGTTTACAAGAAGAAATCTTGAACTCACAGAAACCATGCGTGGCAAGGATAAAAAAGGGTCACTTCTATGGGTTCTAGACAAAACAGCCACATCTATGGGGGCAAGAACCATACGAAGATGGATCGAAGAACCCCTTTTTAAGCAAGGATAAAATCATAGAAAGACAAGATGCTGTCGAGGCCCTTGTGGAGGATATTGTCTTTAGAGACGAACTCAAGGAAAAACTAAGGGAGATATATGACCTTGAAAGACTTTCCTCAAAACTCGTTTATAACAATATTAATGCAAGAGACATGATAGCTTTAAAATCTTCCATATCCGTTCTACCGGGTATTATTGATCTTCTTGAAGCCGAGCCTGCAGGCGCCTTAAAAACGCTTCTTGACCAAATAGATCCCCTGAGTGACTTATACGAGCTTTTAGACCAGGCTGTTATGGAAGAACCTCCAATCAGCTTGCGTGAAGGCGGTATTATAAAATCGGGCTACAACGCAGAAGTGGCAGAGCTTCGTGACGCTGTGGTTAACGGCAAGAACTGGATTATGAACATTGAAACAAGGGAACGGGAAAGAACAGGGATTAAAACGCTTAAAATTGGCTTTAACAAGGTGTTTGGCTACTATATAGATGTTACGCGCGCCAATAGCCACCTTGTGCCAGAGGACTATGAGAGAAAGCAGACGCTTGCCAACTCAGAGCGTTATATAACACCAGAACTTAAAGAGATTGAAACCAAGGTCCTTGGGGCTGAAGAAAAAATAGTTGGCTTAGAGTATAAACTTTTTACAGAGCTTCGTGAAAAAATACTGGATCATGTGTCGCGCATCCAGAAAACGGCTAAGGCCATATCAGCTCTTGACGCCCTTCAATCGTTTGCTCTTGTGAGTTCAAGAAACAATTATACAAGACCTGTTGTAACGGATGGGGGAGAGATTGCCATTCGAGAAGGCCGTCATCCTGTGGTTGAAAGAATTGCTGAGAGTGAGCTCTTTGTGCCCAATAACTCCCACCTTGACCATGACGAAAATCAGTTTTACATTATTACTGGTCCCAACATGGCTGGTAAGTCTACGTATTTGCGCCAGGTGGCCCTCATTACCCTAATGGCACAAATAGGTTGCTATGTCCCTGCTGAATTCGCTGAAATAGGCATCGTGGACAGGATTTTCACTCGCGTTGGGGCATCGGATGACCTGTCTCAGGGGCAGTCTACCTTTATGGTGGAAATGTCAGAACTGGCCAACATCCTGCATAATGCCACTTCAAAGTCCCTCATCATTTTAGATGAGATTGGGCGAGGAACCTCCACGTATGACGGTCTTTCCATTGCATGGGCCGTTGTGGATTATCTGACAGAAAAGGGTGGCGTTGAAGCAAAGACCATGTTTGCGACACACTATCATGAGTTAACGGAGTTAGAAGGCCGTTTTCATGGTGTGAAAAACTTCTGTATTTCCGTAAAAGAAGTTGGTGATGACATCGTCTTTCTTCACAAAATCATCCGTGGAGGTGCCAACCAGAGTTATGGTATTCAAGTTGCAAAGCTGGCAGGTGTTCCATATGCCGTAATTCAAAAGGCAAAGAACATACTTGAGAAGCTGGAAGAGAGCGATATAAATAGGAATGTTTCCAATTTGACCTCAGACCATGATTTAGGCTCCAGTGACAGAGTGGTTTATGAAAAGGGAAGTTTAGAACATAGTAAAGCTAAGGTGCCTAAAGACAGAGCAAACGATGAGAGTCATCAAGAGGTTCATGAGGAAGAGATCCAATTGTCTCTATTTCCTGAAAAATGCTCTGAAGGCAATGAAGTGATTGAAGCCCTCAAAAATACAGATGTTATGGGAATGACCCCAATGGATGCTATGAATCTTGTTTATGAACTGGTTCAAAAAGCGAAAAAACTGTAGGTGATAGATGATGAGAAGAATTCACAAGTTACAACCCAATATTTCCAATAAAATTGCAGCGGGGGAAGTTGTTGAAAGACCAGCAGCGGTTGTGAAGGAGCTCGTTGAAAACGCTATTGATGCTGGTGCAAGCAAGATCACCATTGAAATTAAAAAGGCTGGGAAGGCCTTAATACGTGTTACGGATAATGGTGGGGGGATTGACGCTGAAGATGTTGATCTAGCCTTTGAGCGCCACGCCACAAGTAAAATTGAAACGGTCGATGATATTTACAAGGTTGCCACTCTAGGCTTTAGGGGGGAGGCCCTTGCCAGTATCAGTGCGGTTTCAAATATGGATGTTATAACCAGACAGGCCACGAAAGAGACGGGGATTAAACTGTCTATGTCCGGGGGACGAAAACTTTCAAATGAGGAAACAGGTTGTCCAGTAGGAACGACTATGGTTGTCAAAGACTTGTTCTTTAATACCCCAGCCCGCTTAAAATTTCTAAAATCAGACAATGCAGAGGTCACTGCTATCAGTGACATTGTCAATAAATTGGCCCTATCCCATAGTGAAATCGGTTTTCGCTATATTGTTAATGACAAAAATATGTTTACAACACCGGGAAAAGGGGATCTCTTCAAAGCCATATATGCTGTTTACGATAAGGAAATGACACGGAATCTGATTCCTATAGATAAAACTGAAAACGGACTGACCATAAAGGGCTTTATGACCAATCTCCAGTACACAAGAGGCAATAGGAGTATGCAAAACTTCTTTGTAAATGGACGATACGTTAAATCATCTCTTCTTATGGATGGTCTTTCAATGGCCTATAGAACCATGTTGACACCCGGTCGTTTTCCAGCGTGTTTTATAATGGTGGATATTGATCACACCAAGGTAGATGTGAATATTCACCCAGCCAAGACAGAGATCAAATTTCATCAAGAAGGCATAGTCAAGCAAATCATGTACACCGCAGTACGTGAAACCCTACTATCATATAATCAGACACCTGTGGTTTCATTAAGTGATGACAAGCTTTTTAAAAAAAGTTGTCATGGATGAAGGGAAAGCATCTGATAAAACCAACAAAGATGATGTGCCTGTCTTGTACAATACGCCAAAAAAAAACAGACAATGGTCTTATTGAGAAAAAAAGTTGAAGACATCAGGCGACATCCGGTGTATGAATCTAAGGTCAAGTCTGAATCAGGGCATGAAAAACAGGTTCAAGCACAAACGCAAATGAATAGTGGTGTGAAATCTGAAAGTGAATCGGTCCATGATCAAGCGCTGGAGAAAGGTTCTCTTGACCAAGGGTCAAATAGCACAAGCGGTGGACAAGCCTATGCGCCTAAGAAAGACAACCCTCAAGAGACTCATGTTCATGGCGAGACCACATTGAATAAGGAAGATGAGACGGTAAAAGAAAGAAAACAGGACGGACACTATAATAAATCAGTGACGTATACGCCTGCAAATTCAGGTTTAAGGGCACCAAGTCCTTCGATTGCTGAGAATTCAGGATTCAGTTATAAAGATATAGCCCCTGATCTATCAGCACTTTCAGAAAATGCCCTCACAGTTAAAGACCCCTTTATTCGTGAAGACAAAAGGGCAGAAACAAACCTTGAAGATATTGCCGTTACCCGTGACCTTGTAGGCCATAAGGCAGAAATTTATGAGGACCTACGCTATATTGGGCAAATCTTTATGACCTATCTAATATTTGAAAAAAGTGGGCGAATGTACTTGATTGACCAACATGCAGCCCATGAAAAAATACTTTATGAAAGCTTGCTTGACCAGTATAGACGGTCAGCCCTAGATAGACAGATTTTACTGGATCCGATATTAATTGAAATGTCCTATAGTGAACATGGATCGGTCATGTCAAATATGAAGGCTTATGAATCCCTAGGTCTTGCTATAGATGACTTTGGTGGCAATACCATAGTTATACGTGAAATACCAGCCCTTCTCGGTCGAGATGGTGCGCATGCCCTATTTAGAAAGGCGACTGACAGGTTGGCCTCCAGTGACACAACTGGTCTTGAAGCGACCAGTGAAAAACTTGAAAAAAATAATGCAGGAATCCTGCAAAACGGCAATCAAGGCCCATGATCATATGGCAGATATGGAAGTGGAAACACTCAAAAAAACAATTGTCAGAGTTAAGTGATCCATACACGTGCCCTCATGGGAGACCAATAATTATATCGATTACAAAATCTGAAATTGAGAAGAAGTTTAAAAGGACATAGTTATGGATAACAAAACAGTACTTATAATAGGTGGACCAACTGCAGTGGGTAAGACAGCCACATCTATTGAAATGGCAAAGCGATTTGGTGGGGAAGTGGTATCGGCAGATCCATGCAAATCTATAAGCACATGGATATTGGCAGTGCCAAACCGACAGCGCAAGAGATGGGGGATGTGCCCCATCATTTAATTGATTTTCTTGACCCAAAAGAAGCATATAGTGTTTCCGATTTTCAAAAGGACGCTTTTGAGAAGATTGACGATATACTCAGTAGAGGAAAACTACCAATAGTCGTTGGAGGAACGGGACTTTACCTCAATGCCCTCCTTTTCAAAATGGATTTTTCCGAAACCGTTGGTGATCCAGAGTTTAGAGAAGAAATGCGCCGACAGGCATGGAAAAGGGTTCAGAGTATGTACACAGCCTGCTCAAAGACCTTGATCCCGAAGCGGCTCAAAGAATCCACCACAACAATATGAAGCGCGTGATCCGGGCCCTTGAAATATGTAAGGTACGGGGGGACTTCAAAAGACTTTGCCACTGACCCAGTTCCAAATGACAAATATAACTTTATTTTCGTCGCTCTAACAGGCAATCGTAAGAAGCTATATGCACGCATAAATAAACGGGTGGATATAATGCTTGAGATGGGTCTTCTTGAAGAAGTGAAAAATTTAAAAAATATGGGATTAACCGATTGTCACCAATCTATGAAGGGTATAGGCTATAAGGAAGTGCTGGCCTATCTCGATAACAGATATGACTACGACACCATGGTAAGCATCATTAAGCAAAGTTCTAGAAGATATGCAAAAAGACAACTCACTTGGTTAAGACGATACGACAACCTTCAATGGTTTGATATTGATAAGCTTGGTGGTTTAGAGCAACTTCTGGATCATATAGATAACTATATAAAAGAGAAGAAAGCATAGGAGGGGTTATATGAAATCAGCACTTAACCTGCAAGACATTTTTTTGAATCACTGTCGAAAGGATCACACACCAATTACTATTTTCCTTGTGAGTGGTTACCAGATCAAGGGATATGTAAAAGGGTTTGATAGCTACACAATTGTTATGGATAGTGACGGCAAGCAACAAATGATATACAAACATGCTATCTCGACAATTATTCCATCACGTCCTGTTAACTTTAACATGAATAAAGAAAACGGAAACAGCGGCGGGGAGAAGTAGGCGATTAAACTGTATGTGCTGGTGATTGTTTAACAACGGGAGGCGCGTATGACAAGCACAAGTAAAATTCTCATGATAGAGGACGAACAGGAAATTTACGATCTTACAAAACTCTATTTTGACAAAGAAAATTTGGAGTTAGACCATGTTTCAGATGGCAATTCTGCCATTCGTTATATCACAACCCATAAGCCTGACCTAGTGCTTCTTGATGTGGGCTTGCCTGATATTTCAGGCTTTGATGTCATACATAAAATCAAGGAGATTAGTGACGTGCCAGTTATTTTTCTGACATCGAAAAAGCGGGTTCAAGATCAAATTAATGGCCTTCGTTCAGGGGCGGAAGACTATATACTAAAGCCTTTCCATCCACAACTTCTAACAGAGAAGGTGCGGGTTCATTTGAGGCGCCATGAAGAAAAAAAGCACACTTCATCAAGTGCCGTAATAAAATACAATCATATTACCATTGATCATGAAAATCAGTCTGTCCATATAGGCCGGGTAAAAGTCCCTCTGACTCAAACGGAGTTTCAAATTTTATCAATACTGGCTGAACAGCCGGGCATGTATTTTACGTCCGATGCCATTTACGAGAAGTTATGGTTTGAAAATTCTATGGGTGACACAAGGGGGGTGCTGGTGCACATCAGCAATTTGAGGAAGAAACTACATAAAATAGAGCCCAACAAAGCCTTTATAATGACAAAAAGAAACCACGGGTATAAGTTCAACGAGCACCTGTGTGAAAATTCAAGTCAAAATTAGATTATTATAAAATATATTGCTTGAAAATAGTGAACGACCGCCTTTTGGCGGTCGTTTTTATAATGAAAATATACATAATGTAGATTCCAAAATGAAACATCTTAAGAAATGAGAACGTCATTAAGCTTCAATTTTGACTGGTAAGCTAAATGAAAACTGCGACCCGCGCCCCAAGTGACTGTCAACCCATATTTGTCCACCTAAGGTCTCTATAGTTTCCCTGCAAAAATGAAGACCCAGCCCCTTGCCTTCTTCTTTACGACCGCTTACACGGAAATAGGGTTCAAAGATGTGAATCTGATCTTGAGCAGAAATTCCACACCCTTGATCAAGGACACTAAATACAATAAAGTTATTGGAACTTCTGTAGGAAATATGCACCTTTGAGTGACTTGGTGAATACTTTAAAGCATTTGAAACCAAATTATCTATAACCTGGGTGACTGGCAGCAAAGTGGCAACTAAAAAAACTTCATCCACGGATTTGTTTCTGTGAATATGGACCCTGTTATCTGTGTAAGCATATGCCATTTCACAGTAGCTAGCGATATGATCAACATTTGTTTGAACGGGCTTCATAAGATCCGTTGGAGAATTGCCATCCTCTTCGTCAAGATCAAGTTCATCCACAATACAACCGATAGACTCAATTTTTTTTAAGCATGGTGTCAAGCATGCCTTTATTAATGTCAATATGCCCATCCTTAACAGCTTCAACACTCATTTTCAAAATGGAGACAGCGTTTCTTATTTCATGGGAGGCGGTGTCAATTTTTTATTCATGAGAGACCTGTAAAATCAATAGCCCCACTGAAAGTCTAGTGCTTGATTCAGCTTGTTTAAAGACTTCAAGCTCGTAATTGGCTGTTGCGAGGTCATCTATTAGTAATTTAGACATTTTCTTGTGATGAAGCCCTTGCTCTTGAATGCGTTGCCTAAGTATGCCTTGAGTTTTTTGCATAGATTCTCTGGTTTGCTGACTTAAATGTAGGCTGTAAAGGCTAAGGACCTGGACGTTTATCCAAAGCAGAAAAGGATCAGAGCCCTGCATGTCATTTAATTGCTTCATAACATCATCTAATAAACTTTGAAAATGTTCAGGACTATGGGCGCAAACTTCACGAATTAAGTTCATGGATGTGCGTGCATACCCACCGGCATATTGAATGGCGCTGAATAAGCGTCGAGCTTTTTCATAAAGATTAAGGGCATACTTGCCAGCGCCAAGAAAACTGTCGACTTCGCCCAGTTCCAATAAGCACCGACCGTGAAGCCAAGCGATACCGTTTTTATCTGAAAGTCGACAGGCTTTTGATAGGTATTGTCTGGAAAGTATGTAGTCGCCGTTTAGTTTTGAAACAGAAGACAGCTGCATAAGTGATATAACAATAAGCTCAACAGAGTCTGTAAGAAGCGAAAGCTTATGGGCATTTTTTGCCATGTCATAAGCCAGATGAATTTGCTGGTTTTTCATAAAATGCTGGCAATGTCTTAAATAAATTCTAGCGGCTTGATCGGGCGTTAGTCCCAGAACCTTGTCGCTTTCTAAGGCTTCCAGCCATACAAAAGATGTCTTGTGATCCATGATATATTCAAATAAATCAGATATATAAAGACGTATTTCGAACTTGTCTGTTGGAGATCCCTCCTTCATTAAGACAAGATAATAAGACACGATTTGTTCCGATGATACAGGTATGTAATCCAGTAATAAAGCTGCTCTTGCATAAGCCAGCATCATTCTGGCATTTTGCAGGTTGCTAAGTGGCGCAAGGTGATTTGATGCATTTAAATACACCTCGACGGTTTCACAAGTTTTATTTGGATGCCTATATATGTTTAAATGATCAAGTGCCATAGAAAATCCCCTTTCCCCTCTTGGTGAAATATACCCAAATTTTAGTCTTTCAATGGACATTTTATGTAAAAAAAATACTGAATCTAAAGCTATATAAATTTTTCGTGTTTGAAAATCGTCAATTTGAAGGTGTTGGGTATAGTTAGTATAAGGTGGGAGGGACTTTAATGATTGATTGGAAGGTCGTGGACATTGGGGACAAGGCTATTTTTGACTTGTATTATAAGACCTATGAGTCAGAAGTATCAGATTACAGTTTTACGCAACTGCTTCTATGGGCAGAGGCTTATGACATTAAATACGCAGTAATAGATGGTTTTCTTGTTGTGCATCTACAAGCGCCCCATGAGACTGTGCCCTATATTCACATGCCCGTTGGCAGGGGGGATTTAGGACGTGTCATTGAAAAGGTGAAAGATGATTTTGAAGAATATGGTGAAATTATGACAATAAGAAGCATAACACGACTTCAGTACATCCAGCTAAAAAAGCAGGTTGATTATAAAATGAAGTTCAAGCTTCTCAGAGACCAATATGAGTATGTCTATCCAAGTCATGATTTGTCCAAACTCAACACAAAAAAACTGAGACGCAAGTTGGACATGTACAAGAGTTTTCAAAGAAACCATGACACAAGCGTTCATAGACTAAGTGAGATTGATGCCAAGGCTATTTTGGAAATGTTGGATGATTGGTATGGCAACATGACTGAAAGTGATATTTTGAATGCCGAAAAAGAAGGCATAAAAAAAAGTCCTTAAGTATTTGAGTGAACTGGACTGTATAGGTTGCGTCATAAAGTCAAAGGACAAACCAATCGCTTTTTCGATTGGCGAGGCCCTAACAGATAATATGTTTTTGGTTTTAATAGAAAAAGCCATTAGAGACTACAAAGGGGCCTATGTGGCACTTATAAAAGAGTTTGCCCATATGTATGGTAAGGATTATGCCTTCACCAACCGGGAAGAAGACTTGGGGATTCCAGGACTTAGAAAGTCTAAACTGCTTTATAGACCCTGTCGATTCGTCGAAAAGGGTGTGGCCTATTTTTCAGACCACAGCGTATCGAAGAGTAAGTTGTCAGAATAATTCATGCGTACAATAGACCTGTTAAAGAGAGACCAAGGAGCAGGTGAAAAAGGAGGAATCCGTGTGAAAAAATCAATTCGGTTTGGTCTTTATGCACTTTTAATCGTTGCAGCATCATCTTTTTTAATACAAATGTTCTCATATTTTAGGACCAATCCGTCAGAAAATATTGAACCACTGTATCCTTCTTACCATGCTACAGATACAAGGGGTCAATATATTATTGATGACTCCAACAAGCGTATTCTTGGAGCCAAGGATGGTCATGTGGAGTTTATACTTCATGGCGGTAAAAGAGGGGTGCAGAATTTCTATTTTGCAACTGAGGTTTTACCTGTCAAAGATCACATATATGTTATGAGTCACAGGTGGGACGCAACTGGATCTTATATTGAATATGAGTCAATTTTAAAATATGACAGACAGGGCAAGTATATAGACACGCCATATATGCTCAACCATGACAGAGAAGACATTCTTGTGCCAACATTAATGGGTCTGACATGGGCTGAAGAAGGTCTGTCATTCTTTGAAATCATAGACGATACCATAATTTACTACAAGGATCCTCAAGATGGCAGGGCGGATCTAATAAGTGAGACATGGCTTGAAAATTCAAGTTTTCTGGTTCAGGACATCACATACTATAAAAACGAAAACTATGCCGTGACCACCCGCGACGGCTATATCATGGAGGTCTCTCCTGAGGGGGAAACCAAAATCATTTTTGATGGTTCAGACATGAACCTTGATGAGAAATATGTCTTGCCATGGTCCCTTGAGTACAGTGAAGGAATCATTTACTTTACAAACCTTGGAGATGGCAGTGTTCGAAAGTTGATGGAGGATGGTCATGTAGAAGTGGTTATGACCCATGAGCTTTTATTAGAAAGCGGGATTGACGACCGTCAAGAAACCTATTACAACATATCACTTTCACCTGATGGACACATGGGTGTTTCCAACTTTTTTGATGCTATAGAAATCATGCCAAGTCAAGGCGCATATCAATATTCGAGTCACTCGGAATATATTCCAAGTGGGAAGGTGGGACTGAGTGCCTGGGTAAACTGGATCGCTATTGTGGTCTTGTTCAGTACCATTGCCATGGCTCTTGTAGATACCTATGTCAATATAATGGACAGAAACTTCCTGCAATCCTCCCTAAGGTGGCTGCCATAGTTGTCATTATATCAATAACAGCCTATTTGGTGGGCAACATGTCTATTGATAACTTTTATAGCTTGTATTCAGATGAAGTGAGTCGAAACCTTAAACTGAGTTCACAGAATTTGTCTAAGGTTATAGATGGTGATGCCGTCGGTCGCATTGAGTCTCCGAAAGACTACTTGGGTGATGACTACAATTTGGTTTTCGAACAGCTTAATGAAGTTTTAAATTACAACTCAGATTTATGGAATGAAAACCTATACACTGCACTTTACAGAATAGAAGACGAACGTGTCTTTGGTCTTATGTACAATGATGGGGCTATGACACCATATTATCCATTTGATGCCTACACCAGTGATCCTGATTATGACTTCTTTAAAATTGCCAATGAGGGAGGCATTTCCAGTGACACTGAAATTGATAACGATGGAGAATGGCTCTTTTCCATGGCACCTGTGTACGATTCACAGGGAAACATTGTGGCTGTATTTGAAGTCGGGACCAATTTATACATTTTCCAAGAGAAAACGGCTGAAGTTATTAGAAATCTTCTAATTGACCTACTGACCTTAGTTATTGTCATTGTGCTTATGTCCGTTGAGTTTGCCTTCTTAAACCAACTCATTACTGATCGTAAGGAAAGGGAAAAGATGGCACCTCATGGAAAGTATTTGAATGATACGGATATGCCAATGGTTCGTCCCTTGTCATTCCTGATATTTATAACGGTTTATATGGCCTTGGCCTTTATACCACTTCTTGCCAAAGACCTGGCACGACCTCTGTGGGGTCTGGATCAGAGCCTGGTTATTGGTCTGCCAATTTCAGCCGAAGTTCTAGCAAGCGGGGTGACCATGCTCTTTGCTGGCTACTTTGCCCAGGCCAATGGGTGGAAAAAGACGTTTGTTATCGGTGCGGTTGTTGTGGCTATTGCAGCGGTTCTCACTGCCCTATCAAGTGACATACTCTACTTTGTGGGTATGCGGACACTTTCAGGCGTGGGAACGGGTTTTATGTTTATGGCACTACGGGGCTATGTTAATATTGGTTCCTCCACAGCAGTTAGAAATGAAGGCTTTGCGCAACTCACAGCTGGTGCTGTGGCAGGCATGAATGTTGGTGTTGTTATGGGTGCCAACTTGGCTGATAAAATCGGCATGCTCCCGGTATTTTATGTGATGGCCGTATTTGCAGGCATCAGTTTTATATTTGTTGTGACGCAGATGAGGCTTCCTGAAAACATGCAAGCAGACCATGACCAAGAAAAATCCTCCATATCCGTCTTGCGTTTTTACATGAATCCAAAGGTCCTCTTGTTTTTTATAGCGGTTCTCATACCGGCTTATATTGCAGGCATGTATCTCGAGTACTTTTTCCCGGTTTATGCTGAAGAACAGGGTCTATCCACTTCTGTTATTGGTTTGGCCTTTACTCTATATGGGCTCATCATTGTTTACTTAGGCCAGCATTTGCACAAATTGGGGAAAGAAAACTGGGCATAAAATCTGCGGCAGCCCTAGCAAGCTTGTTGACAGGACTTTCTTTATTAACCTTTGCGATAACGGGAAACCTAATTGGGGCTCTCCTTGCTGTGGTTGTACTGGGAATGTCAGATGGTTTGGAGAAGCAGCTTACAACAGCTATTTTCTTGAACTTGAGGCTGCACAGGCCATGGGTGAGTCGTCAGCATCTGGACATTTCGAGTTCGTTGGCAATATCGGTCGTATGATTGGACCTGTTGTTATTGCCATTATGCTGGGTCTTGGTGCTCAAAAGGGCATTGGCCTTATTGCAGTGGGGGTTCTGGCTCTCATGGTGGTCTTTGTCGTATTCTCAGGTTCTAGCAAGAAGAAGAGTCTTGAATAGTAGTCTTGAATAGTAATCTTGAATAGTGTAAAAGGTTCTTTAATTAGATATATATATATAGGAACTCAATATATAAAGTCTATTAATAAGTCTATATATAAAGAAAGATCAGTAATTTATAAGAAAAATCAATATTGGAAAAGCACAGATCAGTATTAAATTGTGACAGTTGTAAATAACATTTTTTTAAATGGCTCAAAAAAACCTGCCAGGCAATAAGGACAAGTCCTAATGTGCCTTGGCAGGTTTTATTGTAAGTCTATTTACTGGGTCTCATTCAGCAGGCGTTCCAGTGGTGGTATTTCTAAACTCATACCAATAGGAATGAGGTCTGGATTTGGAATGTTATTGTATTTGGCCAGCTGAGTGTAGTAATTTCCGTCTCCATAATACCGAAGTGAAATTCTAAAAAGATTGTCGCCAGGTGGATAATGATGTTTTCTGTATCACCTAAATCAACCTCTGGTGTGTCAGCGCTGGTATCGTCACCAGAGTCTTGTTGTGTGTCCTCTTGAGGGCTCGGCTCATTTGGAAATATGAGGACATATGTTTCAGAGTCTGTATCACTATTTGATTGTTCAGCTTCAGAAACAAATAAGACATCACCAATACGTGTTTTATAAACCGTGTCTGAAATTGAAGGTTTTGTGTAAAAGAACCAGTAGAGTCCATAAACACCAACAAGAAGAAGGAGGGAAATAAGAAGGGCATGGCCCTGTACAAATGACCATATGGCTCTAACAAACTTCTCACCTTTTCGTTCTGAATCAGAATTATAATATGCTTTACGGGCATCTCGCAGGCCTTCAAGGGTTTCTAGGCATGTGGAGTAGTGACCAGATTTGACCTTGTTAGCAAAGGTCTGCAACTGCTTTGGAACATAATCTGACGCAAAGCACGATGTGATTAGGTTGTACATCATTTCATATAGTATGGCTTCATTGTTTGTGCTTGTATCTTGTGCAAAACCTTGGATGTCATGAATATAAAATAGAAGCCTTGGCATATCATTGGAATCCACAATGTACTTGTCTGGGAGCAAAAGTTGCATGAACAGGGCATAATCCAAAGCTTCAAACTGGCAAAGACCAGCTATGATACGTTCAATCAAGTCAAATGTACCATAAGGTTGAATACTCTCGCTATAAATGGAAAGGGGGGTGCCAAAATGAGCTGGTGCGTAAATGGTTAAGCCATTTTCCACGAGGGCCAGTTGAAGTTTAAGAGACTTTAGGGTGCCTTGGCTATGCTTTTCAAGACTTTGCATGATGAAAGGAATTTTCTTATGGTCCCGAACGAGGGTCACATATGCCGCCGGGTCAGGTCCATTTCGGCAAAGACCAGCAGACAGAGCTTTGGTATGGTGAACATATTCTTCAATTGTCAATTGATCAAATGCCATAGTCTGTCCCACTTTATTGACCTCCTAAGTTTCATATAATCGAGTCATTTTCTCCTTAGATTCATATCACCGAAAGCTTGATTATAAGCCGTTTTAAGGGAATCTTTAGAAATATTTATTTTAGGAAGGCCCTCAAGTGCCTATAAAATGAATGAAGCGCACAACATAGAAAAGACAGGTGATTGTATGAAGTGGAAAATTATAATACCAATAGTTTTAGCACTGGTTTTTTTCGGTGTATCAGCCCTAAACGACACGGAAGTGGAAGTTCGGAAATTATGGACATTGCCCTCGATGAAGATGGCGATGTTTTTATACTGGAACGAACCACCCCAGAGCCCTTGTTGGGACTCATTAACATGCCTATCGAATGGCGTGTCATGAAGGTGGACCAAAATGGGAAAATTCTACTTGAGTACTTGTTTCCTGAAGACGCGGGTGGACGCTTCCAAGCCCATTCAAGACTTGAGATTTCAACAGATGGTGGCGTTTATGTGCACTCTGCTGAGTACAATGCTTCCAACTACTACTTAACCAAAGAATCTGTAGACTATTTGTCTTCTGATTTCAGCCAGTATTCTGTTGTTATGGCGTTTGATTACATAAAAGAAGGTCAGTCAGTCGAATATGAAAAAGTGCTCTCCATGAATGAACTGGAGGGTACTTTATATGTCTATAAAGCATCCAATGATGCCCATGAAAGCGCGCTTGTTTATGCCTATGATCCTGTTGCAAACAACAGCACTGAAATCTATGAAATCATACTTCAAGATGAAAGAAATATTGATGAACTGGTCATGATTGAATCGAGAAAGTATTTGTTTAGGACCATGACTGGAGAAGTTTTTATAACAGAAGGAGACGACACACCAACAAAAATATTCCCTATCAGTTCTATAGCTTTACCAGACAAGTTAAAATACAACGAAGAGGTCGGCGTTTATTATTATGATGCCATTCGGGATCAAATCATACAAATGGATCCTGAAACCCTTATTATTCGATTTAATCCTTTATATTATGACATTAAGAAGGATATTAGGGGAGATGCAGGTGTCAGTGGCATGTCCATGAATGAAAGTGGAGACATTGCGGTTTACACACAGAATGATGTGAACACAGGCGTCCAAGTTCTTGTGAATTTGAAGGGGAACAATATTTATATCAACCAGTTTATAAAGGGATGGGACGAAGTGCGGACCTTGGCCCTCAAGCGGTCTTTATATGGATTTGCACTAGGCTTGGTTTTGGTTATTTTTATCGAAAGCTATAAGCGAATAACAGCCAAGAGAAAGCCAGTTTTGTACAAGTTTTCAGTCGTCTTTATACCCCTCATGCTGATTATGAGTTTTGTCCTTTGGAGACAATCGGATGAGATGTTTGGGCAAATGGCTGAAGATGATTTGTTTGCTGAACTCCATCACTTGGCCAGTCTTCAGGCCAATCAAATTGATGTGGATCTATTAAAGACCATTGACTCCCCCATGGATTACGGCAGTTCTGAATACGTTGCACTTGAGGAAGAAACCATTATTGATCTTTCTCACTTTAACACCTTGAGAACATCAGCCTATGAGAGATGGGTCTACGGACTGCTCTATAGAAAAATTGGCGACAGGCTTTATGTCGCAGTAAGTGATATTAAGACTATGTCTCCCGTAGAATATATCTATAATGATGAAGTTTATGCCCTATATGAGGAAGTCCTCGATAAAAATCATGTTGTTGTGGGTGAGCAGTCAACTGTACAGGGCGATTGGCTTGTGGCTCTTTCTCCTATCCTGGATGCAGACGGAGAAATTGTCGGCATTTTAGAAATTGGCACAGGCAAGGAAACCTATGCCCAATATTTAAGAGAACAAAACAGAAGACTCCTTATGGTCAATCTGGGATCTGTTCTTGTTATTTTGGTTGTGTTAATACTCTTTATCATGAAACTGTTAAAACCACTTCAAACCTTGACAGATTCAGTTTCAAGAGTTGCTCAAGGGGAATGGGGAACAGTGATTCATGTCACTTCCAACGATGAAATAGGGGTGCTGACAAAACTCTTTAATCAAATGTCTGTCTCCATTGCAGAGTATATAGACAACATGCAAAAGTTAAATGAGAAGTATTTCAAATTTGTTCCTCAAAAATTCTTCGACTTGCTTGGGAAAGAAAACATCCTTCAAGTGGAGTTGGGTGACCAAATTCAGCAGAGTATGGCCATTGTCTACATGAACCTAAGAGACTTTTTCAAAACATCTGCGGAAATGTCACCTGAGGAGAGTTTGAGTTATATCAATGAAGCTTACCGTATTTTTGGTAAAAGCATTACGGATGGTCAAGGCACAATTGGCGCCTTTAGGGATTCTGGGCAAGTGGGCATATTTGAGTCACTGGATAAGGCCCTCATAGCAGCCATTAGTGCAACAGAACAAATTCGAAAGGAAAATGGATCAAACGGTACGAATATGAACTCAGGCATATGTGTTCATGAAGGTTCTATTTTGATTGGTGTGGTGGGAGAAGAAAATAGGATGTCCACGGCAGTGATGTCAGACCAAGTCAATCATGCAGTGACCCTTGAAGCTTTTGCAGATGCCACAGATATTGGACTTGTTCTGTCTCAACCGGCCTATAACAACTTAATGAATCCAGACAGCTTTGAAATGCGGTTCTTAGGTCATGTGAAGCTTAAGGGGCAAGAAGATCCCGTGGGCATTTATGACGTCTATGAGTCTGATCCTCAAAGCATTCGCCAATTAAAGCAAGTCAGTAAAAATCACTTCGAGCAGGGGGTACATGCCTTTGAAGCCAATAATATCAATGAAGCGCGAAAGGCATTTATACGTGTTTTAAGAACCAATAGATATGACTCTGCCGCACATATGTATTTAATGAAATGTGAAGAAATTTTAGAAAACGACATCGAGATAGAAGACCTTGTTCTTATGGATCTATCCCAAGAAGCGCGGTAAAACGCTTGGAGGCTTCCTATGCAGAATTTTTTCGACTACATCATAAAGGTATCGAGAAATGCAGTTTTAAGACCATTTAGGCTCTTATACAGGCAGATACGCAAGAAACTTTTCCTGAAAAACCGAGTGGGAAGGTTTATTAAGGGTGCTGTTAAGGGCATTCAAAAATCTGTTATGTATAAGCCGATTCTAAAGAGGCCTATATTAAATTAGGACGCAAATATCTGTCAAAGCGCTTTGTCGTAATCATGTTGCTTATCTTAATCCTTTTGCCCATTGGATTTATATACTTTATCATGCCGTGGGCAGCAGGCAAGTTATATGTGCCAACCTACGCCATAACGGATGACCGCGTCAAGGGCTTTTCCGGCAAGGTTCATCTTGTCACAAACACTGGAAGAGGCCTGTATAGAGGGCAAATGAAAGATGGCTTTGCAGAGGGCTTTGGAACCCTTTATGACAAAGAAGGTCTAGTGCGCTATGAAGGCGATTTTAAGCAAGACCTCTATGATGGTCAGGGCAAATTATATATGGAAGAAATTTTGGTCTATGAAGGGGCTTTTTCAGCCAATCAATTTGAAGGCCGAGGGAAAGCCTACTATGAAAATGGACTTGTGGCCTATGATGGAAGTTTTATTCAGGGGGCTTATGATGGAGAAGGCAAGCTTTATAGACCTGACGGGACACTCATGTACAAGGGCGATTTTCAAGCGGGTTTGTATCATGGGTTTGGCATTGAACTGGATGAAAATGGACAGGAAGTTTATAAGGGGTCTTATGAGCTTGGCAAACGATCTGGCAATGGAGAAATGTATAGGGCTTCGGGCACAACTCAGTACGATGGTCAATTTGAAAGCGGTCTGCCATCAGGGCAAGGTCTCATGTATCATGACAATGGAAGGCTACGCTATAAGGGGACATTTGACAAGGGACTTTTTGATGGGCCTGGTAAACTTTACACACAAGAAGGTCGCGTTATATACGAAGGTGATTTTACTGGTGGCACCTATGATGGAAGTGGTGAACTCTTTAGGCCTAATGGGCGTGTTTACTACGAAGGTGGTTTTAGAACCGGTTTATTTGAAGGTCAAGGGACTCTCTACGGCGTACTTGGCAATACCCTTTATGATGGAAATTTCCACAGGGGAGAATTTGACATCGTTCCACTCATTGGATCATCGTTATCAGAACTGGGAAGTCTCTTTAATGTGACGCCTCAGACGGTTCCACAAAAAGATGATGGCACAAATTATGTGATAGATTTTGAACCCTTTAATTTTTCTGTAAGATCTAGAGTCACTGATGAAGGCCCTGTTATTGATGGTTTTGTGTTTTATGGGGCTCAAAATTATCTGGATATAAATAGTGGGAGCCTTGATGAAGAGGCAGAGGTCCAGGTACAAGGTCCAAAACTCACCACAGACTGGGTGAATCCATTCACTGAATATGACTGGATTATGGCAAAGAACAGCCCTCTTCTCGATAAGGACGGAGACTCAAGCTATTCACTTGAAACCTATGAATATGAGGGTTTGCTGATTACAATTACAAGAAATATGACAACAGGAGAAATACTCTTGTACGAGATCGGGGTGATTGCAGATGAATCATAAAACCTTAGCTTGTCGTACATATATAAGTCTCATATTAATAGTGGCACTGGCTCTACAAGTGATGATATTTCCCTTCACTGGAGAGCCTGTTTTGCTGCAACAAGAATAAGCCTAGACAAGGCCATACAGCTGGCTATTCACAACAGTGATGCCCTTGAAGAAATCAAACTGGACTTGCTTAAAAAAAATATGGAAAGACAGCAGGCTGTTGAAGGTCTTCGAGACATTCGTAAAAAAGAATCAACAGTTCGATTCTCCCTGCTCTTTAGCATATCCTTTCCTGAGAAACACGCCATGCCAAAAGAAATTGAACTGATTATGAAAATTCCTAAAATAGATCATGAAATTGATATACTCAACCATAAACTGGCATTTAATCAACAAAAAATTAAGTTTGAAATTCAGCAGGTTTATCTTGATTTGCTTCTGCAGCAAAGAACCATAGAGCGCCTAGAAGAACAAGTGGATTTAGAAGAAAAGACCCAGGAACGACTAAAAAATGATTTGAAAAAGGGTATGGCAACACAAGAAGATGTGGATGGGGCCAAGAATCAACGAAAACCTTAAAAAAACTCTTGGCCAAAGAGTCAAAACCTTCTATTCTTTAAAAGAAAAATTAACGGGAAAATGCGGCGTCGATATGCTGAGCGTATCACAGTTCAATATGGACCTATATATGGCAGACTTAAACCGAAATGACATTACACCCCTAGTAAGGACAGCAACAGCTAGGGATTTCGACTTTTATTCTATTGTCCAGCAAAGGAAGCTGGCTGAGAAAAAGGTTGATGAACTTGTTGATATATATAGGGGACGGTACGGGTCTAAGGTCAATAGAATTATGCCTGAAATTCGAAAATCTAAGGCCAACAAAGCAAAATTCTTAGCGGCATATAACGCTATGCTTGACGACATTGACAGACCCTGGACCCGCGTTTTCAAAATCAACCTGCTCTTTTTTACCATTAGTATTCCCTTTAGATGGTTTCAGGGGGAGTATACTGCTCTAAGGTATTTTGAAGATCAGAAGTATGCTCTTTTTGTAGCAGTGCTCGATCGAGACAAGGTAAGGGTCACAGAATCTGCAGCAAGGGCCGAGCTTAAAGAAAAGGTTAAAGGCGCTTATGATGCAGTTAGAGAGCTGGAAGCGGCTTATAAGGATTCTATTGAAACCATAGAGCAAGAGACGGAGAATTATGCATCTGCATTCGAAAAGAACAAGTTGGGCACTTTAAGTTTTTCTGAACTTGAATCAGCAAAGAATGCCCTTATATCAGCAGAAGCAACGGCTTTATCCAATTTAGTCAACTACAATAAGTTTATTCACACCTTGGATTTCTATACAGTTGGTGGCCTTGATGGCAAGCTGACAGCCATAGATTTTGACTCTGGAGTATATGATTCAGGACAGTCGATTCCTGCATCTGCCGATCTTGGAACGGCAGCCCTTGAGAAAAAAGTGGACAAACCGACATGGGTGATTGAAGTCCCTTATACGGAATACAGGTTTAGCTTTGGTGTGTTTCTACCATCATCTATTGAAGCCACACATTTTCAACTGGAAATGGAAGATGGGCGTAAAATCGGAGGCAAAACGGAAATCAAAAAAAGACTGGAACATATGCCAATATTATTTTCCGATTCGTCTATTTTGAGGGTCAAGCTGTACAAAGACAAAGCCTTGATTTACAAGGCTCTATTAGATGGCACTGATTACTCTGGCACTCTAGAGCTTGAAGCAGTCGATCAGTCAGCTGATATAAATGCCTAAGCGGGCAGAGTTTTGGCACATATAAGATAGTTGAGAATGACAAGACAGGCTTTAGCAGTCTGTATATAATCCCAGCCAAAGATTTTGGTGCAGATGGCTTTAAGTTGGTCATAATGGAGACAGACAACAAAACAAAGACAGCCAGTGACACATGGCCGATTACAAAATTTGAAGATGGTCTGATTGGATTGACTTTTGTGATTAAAGACACCGAGAGCTACTCTTTAAAGTTTTACAAGGGTGATGAACCAGTGTTTACGGGGCGGCTTGAAAAAGGTGAGAATCCATCAAGTGGTCAACTTATTATAGAAAAGGCTGAAACAGGTGATGTATCATGACAAGAAAAATTTATGGAAAAAATTTCATTCGGACGTTTATCATAATGCTGGTTTTCACATCAATGCTTGGCTGGGGGACTTACGGCGCCTTAGCTCGACCGGCGGCTGGTGATATTCCTCTTAAGTCATTAATAATAGGCACCTACATTATAGATTTTGCCGCTGTGAGCCCAACAAATGTTGAAACAGCAATAAAAACAGTGGAAGACTCGGGTCAGGATCAAATGTATTACAGATCCGAACTAACCAGTGGCGGGCTTTGGGTTAACATTACAAATGGAAGTGGTGTGGGGGATATTCTCGACACTTCTGAAACCGTTGTTAAAATGCGGAAATTAACAGCCTGCGCTTAACCCACTGGATTAAAAATGATGGGCTGTCTATGAACTGGGAAGTGGGAATAGAAAGACTTTTAGTCAGTTAAACCCTTTTGTTGATCCTATTGTTATGGATGGTATGGCACCGCTTGATACAGAGAGAGACAAACAGATTGAAATACTGAAAAACCTTGATGATGAAGATGACGGTTACACAACCGCACGTAATAAGAAGGCCATACTGGACACTGTCCTTGGTCCGCTAAACTCTGGTCCCCTTCAAGGTCTGGATGCCAAGGTGGATGCTATTGAAGCCAGCGCTGCGTCCCTAAGGCAAAATAAAAATGTGGACGTGTCTGCTGTGCATGCTATGGATGATGCATTAAAAGCAGAGACAATAAATCGGGAATTGGCCTACCTAAATGAAGAACTCAAGAAGTTGACAGATGCTGGTGAGCGAGCGGGCACACTAGATTATGGGACCTTGTCAGATCAAATCTGGACTGCACATGGTAAAATAGCAGAACGTATTCGTGCCCTTGAGGCCGAGGCCAGCGGTGGAGAACCTGCAAGCCCCTTGAAGCTGTGGCGCGAAGTGCAGGGGATAAACTGGCACAAGCTGCTGAATCGGGGAATATTGAAGCGATAATAGCCGCAGCAGAGGAAAAAGCCCTTTCAGATCAGTTGGCATTGGGTCTGCCTATAAAGTCGGAGGAGGCTAAGGCCATTTTAGAATCGACATTGGAAGACACTAAAAATGATGCTGTCTTGGCAGCCCTAAAAGGGACATCATTTGAATATGAAGCAGGGAAAAGAAATGGAGAAGGTCCTGCTGTGCTTTCGGAGATGCTTACTGAAGAAACAGAGGCAGTAAAAAGTGCTCTTGATAACTGGAAAGACCTAGTGGACATGCTCCTTGATGCCAGTGATGAAGATGCGGATAAGTCAGCAGTTTTAGCAGAATACAGTGAAGCTCTGACAACATTGATGGGAACCTTGCCAGACACCGACATGAACCGCAATTGACCAGTGAATTGGTGGATGCTCTTGGTGAGTCACAAGGTCAATTGTCGGCAGCGAGTGCAGATAACAATCCTGTCCTGCAGGCTCTATTAAATAATAAGGATCAGCAAGAGGCACAATTGGCTTTGATAAATGAAGCCTATGCCGATGCCCTTGAAAATGGCGATCTGGAGGGTGCCAATGAGATTTCAGCCTTAGCTGACCAATTGATTGTTTCCAGCGAAGCTTCCGCTGAAGCAGCCCTAGACAATTATTTTGAGGCTAAAAGTGATTTGGACATCGCTCAAGGAAAGGTGGATGCAATTTTACAAGGTTCAAGCGATGACGCCAGCGATGATTCGGATGTTCAAGACGATAAATCCGGACAGGAAGAAGGCGGATCTGAAATGAGCGACGAGGAAGCTTCCGGTAAGACCACTGATGAGAATGAAAGTGGTAATGAAAACGGTAATGAAAGCGGGACCAGTGACTCGTCAGATGAAGAAGACAGTGGAAGTTCTGCTTCTGGTCTTAATGATCAAGATTCTATTGATATGGTTGCCTTAACCAAAGCGATTGAGGAACTTGGTCAGGCAAGGGACGCCCTAGAAGAAGCCAAAGCGCTTCTAAGTCCTGAAGATTTGCAGCTTATTGAAGCCTTTCTTGACTTGGCCAGTGCGGTTGAAGTCTATGCACAGGAAGGCAATGGTGAAATGGCAAAGGCTTCGGCAGAAGCCCTTCAAGACATGCTTGCCGTCCTCCCACAAGGGTTTGATGTAAAGACCATCTTAGAAGATGTGGTTGATCTACTTAATAAGGCCAAGGCTCAAGCCGCCCTTGAAGGTGACATGAGCGGCGCTCAGGACTTGGCGTCCGCACAGCTTATGATGAAAGAAGCCGCCCTTGGTGAATTTGCAGACGCCCAACTTTCAAAAGACACGTCTGTTACAGATGTTCTGACAGGCACAGTGATTATTAAGCCAGATGCTTATCTCTCAAAAGGCGTAACTTACATTGGAATAAAGTCACTATTTGATCAGATCGGTGGACAGACGGTGTGGAATCCTGAGACACAAGTGGCACTAGGCATTGCCAATAAATCGAGTTTGGAAATCACTGTGGGATCACAAAACGCTGTCATCGGTGAGGATGAAGTGCCCATGAAGGGGCCGGCCCAGTTAAAAGATGGGAGGGCCTATCTACCGTTCAATACTGTGAGCCAATATATTCAAGAATACTTAGATGATAGATTCGATGGATTACGAGTCATAATACTACCACACCTGATAGGAGAGTGATGCAATGGGGCGCTATACAGTTATATCCGAAATCACAGAATCCCTGATAAATGTTTTAAGAGAGGATCTGGTACCTGAACCTGTTCGTAAAAAAGATTTGATAGCCGCATGCTCCCCTGGAGACAAGGCTGATATAAAGATTGGTCTGCACTTATACGATGTGCAGGAAAATGGAGAATTTGTCAATAGGGATAGGATACAGCGGTCATCAAGCAAATTGCAGTATCCGCCCATGTCATTGACCTTATTCTATATGCTGACAGCCTACTCCAACGCAGATCCTCGAGATAGGGGCATAGATGCCCAGCGGGCCTTGGGCAGATGTATTCAGTCCCTTTATGACAAGGCCATACTTCCACCTGACAAATTGGTTGGATCCTTGTCGGACTATAATGAAAGCATAGAAATATCCAGACATAATATGACTTTTGAAGAAAAACAGCGGATATGGCATTTCCCAAATGTTCCCTACCAGCTAAGTGTTTTTATAAAGTTGCCCCAGTTTTCGTTGAATCAACAAGGGTTAAGGACGTTACTCCTGTTTCAGAAATTGACATTTCCATTAAAGGCAGGTGATGATATGACAACATTTTGGAGCGATCGATCAAGAATAACACTGAAAACAGATTTGGTTCTTGAGCTTGTTGACAGTTTTACCAACCAGCTCATAGGGCCCTGTCGACAAAGATTTTATATTAACGAAAGACCTGCAAAGGTTACACGCAATAAAAAATGGTCTTATGGTATTTTGCAACTTGATTGACACACCTAAGACATTGCGCATTGAGTTTGATATATATCAGAACCGAGTCATTGCTTTTACAAAGAAGAGATTGACACACATAGCTGGTGGCTATATACACAAAATACTTCGACTGGAACCTTCAAGACGGTATAATTTACCGAGCTGGGCAACTGTGGTTGTGGGCCAGCTGGAGGAAAACTACGCTAAAGATAGCATCTATGAGGCCATTGTGGCAGATGTAACCGATGTTTTCAGGATTAAAAAGACTTCTGAAGATGGCAAACGTGTTGATATTCATTTGACCAACAATGATATTATGCTGGGACGCCAGTTTTATGATGCAGACCTTCATCCTGTTGATGCCTTTTTTATTGTGGGAACAGAAAACAAGACATTCATCATTGAACCAGAGGCGAAAAAAACCTTGAAGCCCATGCACTTCTTAGTGAAATTCGAAGTCTTTACATTGATGAAAATAATAAATTTATGCTTAGTTTAGCCAATGTATCTGGTGAGAGAACCTCTATAAAACTCTACAGGGATAAGCAAAAGATTGGGGAGTTTCAAATCCAGTCTGGCCAGTGGAATGATATTGGAGCCGTGGACTCTTAAAGTTTTAAATTCTTTTACTTGATTCTCAATCCACCTGTCAGCTACAATGAGTAGGTAGAGGATTGGGAAGGACTGGTTATTATGTCGTATTATCAAGAAATCAAGTCATTTACCCCTGCCAATGAGCAGGAGGCAAAACGATAAAAGAGTCATTTTAAATTATATTGACCACTTTAAAAGCAATATTTTGACGAGGGAAAATGAAATCGCCCATATGACGAGCTCTGGTCTTATACTGAACAAAAGTCTAGATAAGATATTAATGATTCACCACAATATTTATCAGACCTGGGCATGGACTGGAGGACATGCAGACGGTGAAAGTGACATGCTCAAAACAGCTCTTAAGGAGGCTAAAGAAGAAACCGGACTAAAGGACATTGTTCCTTTTAGAAGGGAACTGGCCTCAATAGATATACTGCCTGTCTATGGTCATATGAAGCGGGGGAGATACGTTTCGGCCCACCTGCATTTAAACACATCATATGCCCTAATAGCCAGTGAGACTGAAGTTCCTGTGGTTAATGTAGAAGAGACCAGCGGGGTGCAGTGGGTGCCTGTCAATGATCTTTCGTCATTTTCCAATGAACCTTATTTAATTGATGTCTATATGAAAATTGTTCAATGGGCAAGAAAAAAATCAGAAGATGATAAAGGCTTATAAGCCATTGGTTTGATTTAAGAAAGGACCTATGCCACTGAGAGATGATCCAGCAGGCAAGGCCCTTTTTTAATTGGATTAAATTTTATGTTTTGATCTATATGCTTAATCAACATTTCCATTTTTAGTGCTATCAGACCGGCTTTTTACAATGCGTCTATGCATCCATTTTTTTAAAGTGGTATGCTGTTCTTGCTCGAAGCCCCCTTCATAGTTTGGGGATGACATTTCACCAAATAATAGATCAAGGATATGGACCGCTTTTTTATCAGACCGATTGAGTGACTCAGCACATTCCTGACAGTAGGTCAGTATATGTTCGGTTTGAGCCTCCTTGGCCCTTTTTGATTTATGGGCTTCAGATAGGTCTGTATGGATTAAAGAAAGCATAGCACCAGAACCGCAACAGGCAGTCAAATGTTTATTGGCCTTATATTCGAAGATTCAACTTGCATCAGATTGAGAACTTGTCGTACAGCCTCGTGAATATGTCCATGATGGCGTGTTGGACAAGGATCGTGCAGTGTGAAAGGCGGAAATTTACTGGAGCCTTTGTCAAGTCCTCTTCTATGAGAAGGCAGACCATCCCGCAGGTAGACTTCCCATATTGTCAGTACAGGAATGGTGGGAAACAGCTTTCTAAATGTGTTGTAGCAGTTCATGCAAAGGACTATAATTTCACTTGGCGCCAAAGCGTTAACTTCTTGGACCAAGGGCTGGGTGAAGCGTTTAAACTCTTTAATATTGCCAACACTTAAGGTGGGGTTGCCACAGCACTTCTTAAGAAAAATTGTTGGTGACTGGTCATTGAGAGCCTTATAAACAGAAGTGACAATGTTGGGACTATATGCTGAAGGACTACACCCTGGTATAAAGAGTCTGTTTTTAGAGTGGGCTGTGTCGTTCTTTTTTGATTTCACTGGTCTTGATGAAAAGGCCCTGGAAAAAGAGAGATTTTGATGGAATGACAGGGGCAATTTTCCAAAGGCTTTTGGATAGCCCATATGATGGATGATATCTTTTTTCAAAGCATAGAAAATGTTTTTCAGACTCACATTTTCTGGACAAACATGGTCGCAGTAGCCACACAATGTGCATGTAAATGGCATTCTAAGATTTTGGATATAATCAGAATCCTGATCGTGGTCACTGAAGTACTTTCCAGAGGCCAGTGCATAAAGAAGGTTTTTCGGGGAAGAACAATATGCCTTTAGCATGGGACACTCTTTCATACATGCGCCACAGCCTGTGCATTTGTCATGCTCTATTTTTATCAGGTTCATTTGCTCATCATTTATATATTCATATCTACTTGTTTTCATTTCTTCACCTATATTAGAATTGCTACTTAGCTATATGGATTAAACCTTGTCACATCCGATGTTTGACCTGACCTAAATTATACAGGGAAAATTCCAATACGTATAGTTTTGTGACGGTTATGACAAGATGTATAGAAAAAACGCATAATGTGTCAATGTGCATAAAAAAAGCAAATACCCTAAAGCTTTTCAAGTTTGCTAAAATAAGACCCGGTGATTCATTTGTTTTGCATCACTTGATAAGATAAAAAGAATCAGGATAACAAAACTATTGGAGGATGAAAATGAAAAAAAATAATGACAATCATGCTTGCACTGGTCATGATGGTTTCTATGCTTGCAGGATGCTCGCAAGGACAAGAACAGGCAGAAAACACCAGCGAACCAGCAAGCGAAGAAAATGTAGAAACGACTACAGAAAACGCAAGTGAAGAAAGTGAAGCATCTGTAGCGACGGATGACAAGGTTATGGATTTAGAAACTTTCAAAACCCTTTTTAATGACCAAGCTTACCTTATAGTTGATACAAGACCAACTTATGCATTTAATGGCTGGGCTCTTGAGAACGAAGCAAGAGGGGGACATGTTGTTGGCTCAACGGTTTTTAGTGCTAGTTGGTTAAGCAAGCTTGAATCTGATGAGGCTATACAAGCAGAGCTGGACCGGTATGCAATCTCTAAGGACAAAACAATTGTAACTTACGGATACAGTGTGGAAACGGCAAAGCTTGTTGCTGATGCACTGACAGGCCTAGGGTATGAAAATGTTAAGGTATTAGATGCTGAATTTTCTGAAGTGGCTGCAGATGAGTCTATTGAGCTTGCATCTATGGCACACTACGATTACCTGGTTCATCCAAAGTGGGTTAAAGAAAACATGGACAATGAAGATGTGCTTGTTTACGAAGCAAGCTGGGGACCTGGCGACAAGTACAGAGAAGCGCATATTCCAAATGCAGCACACATTAACACGGATGATTTTGAAGAAGGTCCACTTTGGAACAGAAAGTCTGATGAGGAAATTGAGAAATCGCTTCTTTCAAATGGTATAACAAGTGACAAGACAGTTGTTCTTTATGGCGAAGACATTACAGCGGCTTCAAGAATTGCCTCATATTAAAGTATGCAGGTGTTGAAGATGTTAGACTTCTTGACGGTGGATTAATGGCTTGGAAAGATGCAGGGTATGATCTTGCTAAAGGTGGAGTTGAAGTAACGCCTGTTGAAGCATTCGGTGTGACTGTCCCACAGAAGCCTGAGTATATTATAGACATGGATGAAGCGACACAACTTCTTGACAAAGAGGATGGACGTCTTGTAAGTATCAGAAGCTGGGCAGAATACATAGGTGAAACAAGCGGATATGACTATATTGAGGCAGCTGGCCGTATTGATGGCGCTGTATATGGTTATGCAGGTTCTGACCCATGGCATATGGAAGACTATAGAACACCAGACAATACTATGGTAAACTATGAGTACATGGCTGACCGTTGGGCGAAATCTGATATTTCAATGGACACTGTGAATTCATTCTACTGTGGTACTGGCTGGAGAGCTTCAGAAACTTGGTTCTATGCCCATGCAATGGGTTGGGAAAATGTTTCGGTGTACGACGGTGGTTGGAAAGAGTGGAGTGAGACTGAAGGCAGTCCAGTCGCTACTGGAGAACCTGCTTCAAACTAATTATGAAAAAATCGTCGACAAAGCACTAAAAGTATTAAGCCTTGTCCTATTAATTGGGGGCACAGTGCTCGGCTTTTTAGCCACAAAAAAGATGGGTGTTCAAAGAAGTTTATATTATAGAAACACCCAGTTAGAAGCGTTTTTCTTTGATACAAAGGGATTAATTGGTCTGATAGTTCTGGGCGGTTTCTATTTCTGGATAATTTGGAAGGATAAAGACCGCTTGAACCCAGTTGAACTGGCCGTTTTTAGAGTGGCTGCAGGATTTTTGGTTCTGACCATACTCTTGTATGTTATGACGTCCTTCATGGGCGCCCCTTGGATAATGCTTGGTGCCTACGCATATTTTATTGCAGTATGTGTGGAAACCATCGGCAATAGACGCTAAGCGTATTTCTAGGAATGCATTAAAAATTTAAAGCGAGTTGCACTCATTAAAAGGGTGTAACTCGCTTTTAAATGTCCTGCATTCTTGAGTGATGCTTATTTAGGTTACTTACAGGCTTAATGGGTAAATATAAGAGTGTAATAGTCCATTTATAATAATTCAGACACTTGCAAAATCTCATATACATTATTACACCTTACATAGAATTTTTGATTCATAAATATATATATGCATGACGTGGATTCATGAATTCTATTTTGCAAGTCGCTCAATGAACAAACAAAAATTGATAGCAGGGATATGGGTGTTTATCAGAATCAACTGAAAAGGAGAATATTTATGGATAATAGGCCAAAGCAAAAGAAAAAGAGCAAAAAATTATCAAATAAAATAGCATTGTCCATTATTTTGACAAATTTAGCTGTGGTGTTAGTCATTGCAGGTATTATGGGCATTCTACTTAGCCAGAATGTTGGGCAAGAGTCACGAAAGCTTGCCGTTGGCCAAGTGGAAACTCAAGTTAACGCCTTTCAGCAAGAATTTTTTAACATGGAGTCAGCAGTTAGTGTTATTGTGAATGAAATCGCAGTTGAAGTGGATTTGCAAAAGGCAAAAACCCAGCCAGGATATTTGGAAACGTATAGAAATGAACTTGTGCCTAGACTAAAAAAACATTGGCGAGCAAACGCATTTGACAGATAGTATCTATGTATACTTCAATGTGGAAAAGTTTGGCCGTGAGGTGGACGCATGGATGCTTCGGGATGAAAACGATAAGTTTAACCAGCAAGCCTCACTGGGAGAAGCATATTATGAAGATTACTATGAGTGGTACAACGAACCTATAGATAATCAGAAGACCTTATGGACTTTCCCATATGAATCAGCTGCAGGCGGATTAATTTCATCCCATGTCCAGCCAATAATCATTGATGGTGAGTCAGTGGGGCTTGTTGGGATGGACTTATACCTTGACAGCGTTCAAAATACCTTAGAAGAGGTCGTCTTATTTGATACAGGTTTCTTGTACTTAATGCATCCAGACGGACGTGTTATGGTTCATCCTGAGATAGCCTTTGGTGAAAATGTGCTGGATAAAGGTGATTTTAAAGCTCTCCTTGACGAAATGAATGACAATAAGACCGGTTTTACCAGCTATGCAAATAAAAATGGCGAAAAAATTGTAGCGGCTTATGCTCACCTTGACAATGATTGGATCGTGGCCTCAAGCATACCAGAAAGAGAAGTTTTGAAAATCTTAAATATGATTCTTCTAATTTTATTTGCAATTGCAGTTTTCGCAGTGATTATATCCCTAGTGGTTTCGAAAATTGTCGGCAGTGGTATCAGCAAACCTATTTTGAAAGTGTTAAACGCTACAGAACAAATTAAAAATGGTGACTTTACTGTGCGTGTTGACGTTAAGTCAAAGGATGAAACCAAGCTTCTGTCTGAGGGACTCAACGCCATGACTGAAAGCGTTAAGGTTCTTATTTCTCAGGCCAGAGAGGTATCACATGAAATGCTGGATTCAGCTTCCAATTTGGCTTCCATGGCAGAAGAGACCAATGCCACAGTTGACCAAGTGGCTTCAACTGTTCAGGAAATATCAAAGGGAACACAAGACACGGCAAGAGATGCTGAAGATGGTGCTCGCGTTGCCAATGATATAGACGAAAAGTTTAGTATGCTTATGGATAACAGCATCGAAATGAAGTCAAACGCTCAAGTGGCAATAGAAATGAATGAAACGGGCTTATTGGCCCTTAAAGAGCTCAAGGAAAAATCAGATGTGAGCAAGGCATCCAATGACAAGGTTATAAATGCGGTGCAGAGCCTAAATAATCGGGCAAGCTCTATTACGAATATCATTGCTACCATTTCAAGCATTGCTGAACAAACGAATCTTTTAGCTTTAAATGCATCCATTGAGGCAGCAAGGGCAGGAGAAGCAGGCCGAGGGTTCGCAGTCGTTGCTGATGAGATTCGTAAACTCGCTGAGGATTCCGCAAGTTCAACTGATGAAATTCGCGATATTATATTAAACATTCAGCAGGAAAGCCAAGACACCGTTAAGATTATGAATGAAGTGAGTACAATATCTAATGAGCAAAATGAAGCTGTTGAAAATGTTACAGAATCCTTTAACAAGATATTCACGTCTGTTGAAGGCATCACAGGTCAAATAGAAACTGTGACTCACGAACTTGATGGACTTTCAAACAATAAAGATCAGATTGTTGAGATCGTAAGTAATATTTCAGCTGTCTCAGAGGAGACTGCTGCAGGCACAGAGCAGGTGAGTCTGTCAATGGACGAACAGGCCAAAGCTGTTGAAGAAGTGGCTAAAAGTGCTGAAAGACTCAATGAGCTCTCTATTGAACTCAATAAGCAAATTGATGTGTTTAAAATTTTAAAAGGATTTTATGGTTCTATTTGAACAGGTTTAAGGATGGGGATGTTGATAAGACATTCCATTCTATGGCGAAAAGTAGAGATGGAGCAAGAAAGATACATTTTACAGAAATAAGAGACCTGTTATAATATAAATAGGTGAAAATTCAACTATAATTTTAGGGAGGTGACGCTGGGCTATCCCAGTGTGAATATGAATAATAAATGGATCGATTTGAGAAGTGATACGGTAACAATACCACCTATGGAAATGAAGCAAACTATGTTAAATGCGGTCCTAGGTGATGACGTTTATGGAGATGACCCTACAGTCAATGCCCTTGAAGCTTACGCAGCAGAAAAACTTGGAAAAGAAGCGGCACTTTTTGTGCCAAGTGGAACGTTTGGAAATCAACTGGCTCTTTTGACCCATACCCGAAGGGGAGATGAGGTGATTTTGGCCTCCGATGCTCATATTATGGCCCATGAAGTGGGGGCAGCAGCAGTTATTGCTGGTGTACAGCTGCGAACTTTTGACATCGAAGGGGTGTGTAAACTTCCTGTTGAAAAAATACGTGGCTTAATCCGAGAGGATGACATACATTATCCTGATACGGGTCTTATTTGCCTGGAAAATGCCTTAGGCAATGGGTCGGTGGTTTCCCTTGAAGACATGAAGGCCGTTAAATCTCTCGCTGAAGAATATAATATTCCCCTTCATCTGGATGGTGCAAGACTCTTTAACGCTGCCCATGCGCTCCAGGTTGATGTAAAAGAGTTGACACAGTTGGTGGACAGTGCAAACATATGTCTGTCAAAAGGCCTATGTGCTCCTGTTGGATCCATTCTGGTCGGGAACAAGAAATTTATAGACAGGGCTCGAAAAAACCGTAAGTTAATGGGGGGCGGTATGCGTCAAGCAGGTGTCATTGCAGCGCCAGCCCTATATGCCCTAAAAGAGATGACGGACAGGCTCACTGAGGACCACAGCAATGCAAAATATATGGCTCAAAAATTATCTGAAATTGACTCTGTAAATGTGATAGAAGACAGATTAGCCATTAATATGGTCTTCTTTACACTTGGGCAGGATGTCATTAAAGAGTCCATACTGGTTGAAAAAAATGCAAGACAAGGGCATTAAAATCAATGGAACAGAAGATGGTGAATATAGGTTTGTTACCCATCATGGTGTGACTAGAGAAGATATTGATATTGTGGTAAAAGTTCTTAAAGATTTACTTTAATACAACCGATATTTATAGTATAAAGACAAAGTGGAAATCATGTCAGGAGTGATCTTATGGTCATTGCAAATGCTATATGTATTGAATCGGCTGATGTTGAAATTGTCAAAGAGAACGATGCCTATTTAAAGCTGTATAAAAGTGTTTCTGTTCCATTTAATGAAATGGAACGTATTGTGACCCTACTACATACAAGGGGGGAAACAGAGCTTTATGCTTTTATAAGCTCAATTGCGCGAAGTGAATATGATTTTTACTTACAAAGGCGGTATGTGTTCGCCTTGATGAATAAGGGGGAAATTGAGTTTGATGTTTTTTCTCCTATTGATGAAAGAACAACAATTTGGACCAATAGCAGTGAAGTCATATAAAACCATTGGTCATGAATGATAATGAAAATATCGTAGAAGAGAACATTACAGGCTTCTACGATATTTTTATGCCCAAAGACTGAATCACTTCGATTTTCACGTGTGTTTACACTTCGTATACAAATTTGTAACTGAAATGTTTTCTAATAAAAGGCAAATAGCTAGTATAATGTATAAGGATAGATTTGAGCCACTTGGGAGGCGGAAATATGTTTGGACAAAATAGTAAAAACAGCAAAAAACGTTGGGAAAATTACAGAAAATTGGGGAAGACCAAATTTATACTTTTCTTTTCAGTATATTTTTCGCTGGCCATGTCTGTTATAAATTTCTTCTTGGAATTAGCGGCCTACGGGTATGCATCACCCTATATGGCAGTTATACGGTTTATTACATATGTTGTTATCAGTCCGCTGATGGCCTTGATTATCTGGAATATATCTGAAAAAAAGTATATGCAACAAGGTGAATAAGTTGTGATTCAACTATTGCGTACTACAGCGGGCGACCTTATGAGGGAGTTATTATGAAGAAAATTTGGAAAGAAGTCATAGAATGGGTTAAATCATTTGCCCTAGCTTTAGTTATATTTGTTATATTAACAGCCTTTGGTGATGTCACTCAGGTCTATGGACAATCAATGGAGCCAACCCTTCATCAAAATGATCAACTGGTATATAGCAAGTTATCCGGCGTTGAGCGCGGTGATATAGTTATCGTTCGGTCTGAAATAAAGTTAACAGACAGTGAACTCTCAAAAATGAATATGGTTCAAAAATGGAAAATCGGAGACTATAAGCCACTCATTAAGCGTGTGATCGCAGTGGCTGGCGATGAAGTTCTGATCGAGAATGGTCAGGTGTTCATCAATGGTGTTGATCTGACTGAGGAATATATAGGTGGGGTAAATACCCCTGGCGACGTTCACATCGAGGCCATACCTTCAGGCTATTTCTTCGTTATGGGCGACAACCGTTTAAACTCTCTTGACAGCAGGAGCAAACGTGTTGGACTGGTTCATCAAGAACAGATAGAAGGGAAAGTATTGGTTCGAATTTTCCCTTTTGATGATGCAGGTTTTTATAAGTGTAAGAATAGTGAATTGTTTAAAAATTACGAAATAAAAAAAATGCCCGCGTAGTCGCGGGTTTTTGTTATAATAGAAAGGCTAAAATATGGATGTTGAAGAGGGGATCTATATGTTTGAGCTTTTAAAAGAAGCAGGAAAAATATTAGAAAACATGAATGTAAAATGGTGCTTTTGTGGTGGATGGGCACTGGACTTGTTTATGAAAAGCGAAACCAGACCGCATAAAGACCTAGACATCATGGTCTTTAAAAAGGACTTAAAAGAAACAATTTCTTATTTAAAAGATCAAGGATGGCGCTTAGAAGTTCCAACGAGAAAAGGCTTCATGCCAGTTGACACTGAAAACTATGAAAGCTTTGAGTATGAGAATTTGTGGTGTATGAATGAAAACTATCCTGTTGATTACTTGAAAGTGGATGAGCAGGGTTCGTGTACCTTCTATCAGTATGAAAGAGAAATTCAGGACAAAGTTGATTTTATGGAAATACTCTTAAACACTTACGAGAGTAAGATGTTTGTTTATAGGAGAAATACAGACATACGTTTGGCTATTGAAAAGGCCATATATGAGTTTGAGGCTTGCCATATTTAGCGCCTGAAATTGTATTGCTCTATAAGTCCAAGTATTTGTCAGAAGACAATCAATCTGATTTTGATACTGTATATGTTAAACTGGATGAGGCACAGAAAATGTGGCTTAAGAATGCTCTGACACTTGAGTATGGCAATGACCATCCCTGGGTACAGGCATTACAGTGAAACATGCGACAATAATTATGATAAAGACTCAAGTCATTGCTGGCTGGGGTCTTTTTTTCTATTAGAATATTTTCTTTAAGAAAGGTTATATATAGAAAAATAATATATCAAGACGTGAGTGTTAACATATTTTGTTAAATGTGATAATATAAGTTTTGGTGTTGATTTTATAGAAAATTTAAGAAAAGCGGTGTGGTTTTATGAAAGTATTATTGCACGAAATTGAAAGACAAAATCAAAGAAAACTAAAATATGTTGTGATTACAGCCCTCTATAAGGGCAAATGGGTTTGTGTAAGGCATAGGGATAGGGATTCATGGGAATTTCCCGGCGGACACATTGAACTTGATGAATCCCCTCTAGAAGCTGCAAAAAGAGAGTTGTATGAAGAAACGGGTGCCCTTGATTTTCATATTGAGGAAGTTTGTGATTATTCTGTATCATCTCAGGAAAAATCTGCGGACACAGAAAATAATCATACAACATATGGGCGTCTATACTTTTGCAGAATCAAAGAAATTGGGGAATTGCCAGATTCTGAAATTGAAGATGTAAAAGTGTTCAGTGGACTGCCAGATAAAATGACATATGAAGCAATACAGCCAATTTTATTTCAGAAGGTGAATTCAATTAGGCTACTAATCGACAGAGAAGTATAGTTTTGACGAGATGTTCAGGTGGGAGTGAGCATCTTTTTATTGGGAAAATCACCGAATAAAGAATTGAGCGGGCGCTTTTCACAGGAAGAAGATCATGTCTAAGAGATTTGAAAGGAAGAAAATTGGATATAATAAGTGTATAATCAAAGGGTAAGAGACGAAAACTCACACCAGGACCCTTGTAATAGAGGTGACTTAGATGAACCTAATAGTAAAACTCCCGGAAAATCTAAAAGAAGAATACACAAGTTTACGAACCAATCAGAATTTTAATAAGCTCATGATTTCTGGTGCCATTGTTTTAGTGGTCCAACTTCTTGCGGTTGCGTCCAATTTAATAGACCCATTCACAACCCACAAACTCATAATGAGTCACTATTTAAGGTTCTATTATTATACGATTGGGGCCATCTCGTATTTCTCATAGGAGCCCACTTTATAAGGCGAAGAATATAAGCGTTTCTCTTAAGCGTCTATTCATACACTGCTATACATATTATATTGTCTTCTGGGCGGCAGGTGTGGCTGTGGCGGATCAATTTCAAGGTGAAGAAATTGTGGTCTATTACACATTGGTTTTTATTTTATCCATAGTGCTTGATATTGACACTTTAACTTTTTTTATTATCGTGGCTGCCAATCATGTCATGTTTCTACTGCTGCTAACAATTTATGAACGGTTTTATACCACACTTTTCGGCCTAAGAGCGGGCAGCACGCAGATTATAGCATTTATAGTCTTGCTCCGGTTTTATCTCCACGAACTTATGAAAAAGAACTTCATTCAAAAAGCATTTTTAAAGTCAAGCGCAGTCAAAATGAAGAGTCTTGAAAACTTGGATTCTATAACAGGACTTCTCCTACGTACACAATGGGAGCAAATGTATAAAAAAGCCTACAGTGATGCTGTTATGGGGAGTCAGTCAATGGGGCTTTGTATGATCGATATTGATGCTTTTTCAAAGTACAACAAGACGTATGGACATGATAAGGCAGATGCGCTCTTGAGGGCTGTGGGAAGGGTCATTAAACAAATAAGCGATAAACATGATGGGGCATGTGCACGTTATACTGGCGATGCTTTTATTGTCTATTTTATCGATATGGATGTGGATGAATTCTTAGCTTTGGTGAAACGTATGCATCAGCGAATCGAGGATTTAAACACAGAACATGTATATTCAAGAAATGCAAAAACCATTACAGTAACCACAGGCGTGTACCACAATCCAACGGTTGTAGAAGGGGCACAGTGGGACTTTTATTTATGCCGCTGAAGAAAATTTAAAAAAGCAAAAGAGACAAAATTGAAACAAAAGGCAAATAAATTATTTTCGAAAAAAGTCTTGCATTTTAAATCCGACTGAGTTAGTATGGTATCAAGTTCAAGGTAAGCCATTAAAACAGGGTCCGTTACAACGGGTCTGTTGAATACTTAAGAGAAGGAGGCACAAAATGAAAAAGATTAATATTTCTAACAATGCATCAATCGTTTCTGTTGTATCTGTGTCCTCGATCTCTAGTCTTCACACATGCTGTTGCTGTAGTTTCTTTTCAGAAAAACTACAGTTATTTGACATGTGTTAAAAGCTTACTCCTAAACCGTAATCAGGTTACGTAATCACTGAATTCAGGGAAGAAGGTTTATACACCTTCTTCTTTTTTTATGCATATATTTCATTTAGATGATGGAAAAGAACATTCGGCCAAAATGTTCAAAAGACAGTTTTAACAATGAATAGACCTTATATGGAGGACAAAATGAAAAAAAATATCAATTCTTATACTTGTATTTGCTGTGGCAGCAGGATTTGCAGTGGCATCAATGAACAAAACAGAAACACAAGTGGAAGCAAGTGAATCAAATACTTATGAAGAATCGCAAGATAGTGCCCAGGAAAGCGCGCCTATAATAGTTGGAATGAGTGGTGGGTATAAGCCATATACTTTTATTGATGAAAACAATGAACTCACGGGATTTGATGTGGACGTTTGGAAAGAAATTGGAAACCGAATTGACCGCGAGGTCACTTTTCAAACAGCTGATTTCAGCGGATTGTTTGGACTCCTTGATAGCGGTAAAATCACGACAATTGCCAACCAAATCACGGTGAATGAAAAACGACTTGAGAAATACGATTTTTCAAAAGCCTATGTGTACTATGGGGCACAACTTGTTGTAAAAGGCGACAATGATCAAATCACTGATCTTGAAAGTCTGAAAGGGAAAAAGGTAGGGGTGAGTTTGGGATCGAATTATGAAGAACTCGTTAAGACATTTGATGTAAACGACGAAATTGATGTGATCACTTATGAAAGCTATCAAGCTTCCTTACAGGATGTTTCGCTTGGAAGAATTGATGCTGTCTTGAATGACAAGCTGGCAGGCATGCTGGCCATCAAAGAATCCGGACTTGATCTAAAACTAGGTGGACAACCGGTGGAATTGATGTTCAATGCCTTCCCATTCACAAAGACGGAAGAAAACAAGGAACTTCTAAGAGATGTGAATCAAGCTATTATGGATATGCGTGAAGATGGTCGTTTAGAGGAAATATCACTTAAGTGGTTTGACATAGACATTACTGAGGAATAGTTGAGAAACAAGTAAAGATAGGTGACTTATGAACGGATTTGACTTAAACTACTTTATCAATATTATACCGGTTATTCTAAAAGCGCTGCCAGTGACACTGGCTGTTGGAATAAGTGCCATGCTGTTTGGGTTTATACTGGGCGTGAGCATTAGTCTCATACGAAAAATGAACAATCCAGTGCTAAATCCAATCATAGAAGTGTATGTGTCCTTTTTTAGGGGGACCCCTCTCATGGTTCAGCTTTTTTATATTTTTCTTTGGATTGCCGCAAATTATTCCAGCTCTGGCTAAACTCAGCGCCTTTCAAGCGGCCATAATTGTCATGACAATTAACGCCAGTGCCTACATTTCTGAAGTCATACGCTCTGCCATTGATTCAGTGGACAAGGGACAAATGGAAGCTGCTCTTTCTGTAGGGATGTCAAGATCAAAAGCTATGGAAAGAATCGTTCTTCCTCAGGCTTTTAAAGTTGCAGTGCCGCCCCTGGGCAATACATTTATCAGTTTATTGCAAGGGACAGCCATCACATTTATGCTTGGCTTACAAGATATAATGGGACTTTCAAAAATGAAGGCCGCAGCGTCCTACAGATTTCTTGAATCATTTTTAGCTGTTGGACTTATATACTGGGCCTTGACCCTAATAGCAACCCAAGTGAATAAGAAATTGGAATGGAATCTTAGCAAGGGAGGTGCCCTATAATGTTAAAAATTGAAGGCTTGAAAAAGGCATTTGGTCAGACCGAAGTGCTCAAAGGCATTGATTTGACGGTCGAAAAGGGCGAGATTGTGACGATTATTGGGCCGTCTGGTTCTGGTAAATCAACCTTGCTTAGAACAATTAATTTTTAGAAGAAGCTGATGCTGGTCACATGACTCTGGGGCAAATACAAACACCTATGCACAAGGCCCATGAAAAACTAAAATTGAAGTGAGAAAGACAGCGGCAATGGTTTTTCAAAACTATAGTCTTTTTAGGAATAAAACAGCTCTTGAAAACGTATCAGAAGGCTTGATTGTGAGTCTTGGACTCAAGAAGAAAGAAGCAGAAAGTATTGCTAGAGATCAGCTTCAAAAGGTTGGTCTAGCAGGTTTTGAGAATAGTATGCCTTCACAGCTTTCAGGGGGGCAACAACAGCGTGTGGGCATTGCGCGAGCCATGGCACTAAAACCTGAGGTCATCCTTTTTGATGAACCAACTTCGGCCCTTGACCCTGAACTTGTTGGTGAAGTCCTAGGCGTTATAAAGGCATTAACAGATGAAGACATAACCATGATCATAGTGACTCATGAAATGGAGTTTGCGAAAGAAATTTCAGACAAGGTGGTCTTTATGGATCAGGGACACATTGTAAAATCTGGATCACCACAGGCTATATTCTCGCAAAATGATAACGTGCGTTTAAAGTCATTCCTACGTAGAATTTCATAGACTGACAGTAGAAGTTTTTCGTTCTAATAAAAATCCGTTTTACCCTGATATTCATTATCTTGGTAAGCGGATTTTCTATGTTTCTAAGACTTATAATGAAAAAAATGGCACGAATCCAATATTATAATGAGCAATTTGTATCGAAAGGATTGGGTATATATAGGGTAAACAAGACAGCGGACAAAGGAGTTTATTGTGAATTACCCAAGTAAGCTACGCACTCATGTCACTGGTATAGTGGTTCTAAGTTTTCTCGTTCTTAGTTTTATACTTTCATTCATTAATCTATACAGCACATACATGCTTTTGCAAGAAGAGTCACAGCAAAGGCTTATTAACATGGCCAAATATCAGGCAGCCAAGTTGGATACAGATGTTATAAAACGAAAAACCGTATCAGAAAGTCTTAAAATTCAAGTCACATCTCAATTTGACTATGACAGAGCCATTAGTGATGAAGCTTACTGGGATGAATTTCTAAATGACATTGAGCCATTTATATATAATACAGCACTGAAGTACGATATGGCATATATTTATTTAAATCCCTTCCTACATGAAAAGGCAAGAGATGTGTGGTACTGGGACAGGGATCGGGACGGAATCCCTGAACGTCAACCAAGGGCAAAATATGATCTATTCTTAGATGAGACAAATATGGAGTGGTTTTTTGTGCCGATGAAAGAGAGGATTCCTAACTGGACAGATCCTTATCCATCGATCATTCTTGAAGAAGACATTAAATGGATATCCTACACCATACCAATATACATGAACGATCTTTTTATTGGGGTGGTTGGGAGCGATTTATTCTTCAACCGATTCGAAGAAGAATTTAGAGAAATTGAGGTCTATAACACAGGCTATGCTGTTCTTATTAATGAAAAGGGTGACTTCATTGTTCATCCCGAAATAGAAGAAAGTATGAACTTAAAAGAGGTGGCAGGGGGAAAATACGCGTGGATGCTCGACGAAATTGAAAACAATACATCTGGAACTTTCGAGTATACCTGGCTTAATGGTGAGGAAAAAATCCTGGCATTTAACCATGTCTCTAACGGCTGGGCTGTTGGAATAACTGCAGAAAAATCTGAAATTTACGGTTCTTTAATCAAAGGAATAAATATACTGGTCGTAGCCATTGGGATTGGTGTGACGGTCACAGCCATTATTATATTCACAATGTTGGGTCAGCGAATGGAAATGCTTGAAGGTGTCACAAGAACCATTTCAGATATTGGAGATGGAAACTATGACATAGAAATCTCAGAGGATTATCTAAATGACAAGAGCGAGGTGGGGCAACTGGCCAGTGCAGTCAAAGTTATGAAAACAAGCAGCGCCAGGCTATGCAGGAAATTAAGCATTATAGTCAGAATTTAAAAAGCCTCGTTGAGGAGAGAACCATTGAGTTAGAAGAAACAAATCAAGAACTGGAAACCTCTTTAGACAACCTTAAAAACACCCAGAATCAGTTGGTTGAGTCTCAAAAAAAAGAAGCGATCAGTCGGTTGATTGTAGAAATTGCCCATAGAATGAACACCCCTCTTGGCAATGTATCCATGTCCGTATCCTATTTGGAACATGTTTTAGAAAAATTAAGGTGTGGGGAAAGGACTGTCTTGATGATAAGTTGTCGGATGTTCTTGATGAATCCATGGGGGTTATAGGCAAGGGTATAGATGAACTGAGTGAAATTGTTAGAGGATTACAGCTTCTCAATATGAAAATAGAAAAGAAATCGGTCGAATCTGTCCAGGTGAAGGATATAATTTCTCTGGGTCTATCTGATTTCAATGCCCTTTACCCACCTGAGAAACACTTACATGTGGAATTTATAGATCGAGATAATTTGGTTTTTGACACATCACCTGTTCATCTTATGGAAGCCTTTCATTACCTATTTAAGTATTCCGTTGAGTTTAGTATAGAAGAAAAGAGTTTTAAAAGTGCCCGGATCACAATAAATGTAGAGGGGAACAGTGTCATCATCAAATACGAGGATAACTCATCTTTAGAATATGAGACCATAGGCAAACGCGCCTTCGAACCCTTTGCGCTGAGTGCCTTTAACAAAGGAGCAAGTGGCATTGAACTTATGATGGCCTATAATATCGTATCTATTGGATTAAGAGGTGACTTGGAATGTTTAGAACGTGAAGATGGCAAGCCGTATTTTCTTATAAGAGTGCCTCTAAACAAACACACAAATTAAAAGCTCTAAAACTCTTAGCCCAGGTATGTGCCTTCATACGCCTTGTGTTCTGAATTTATATGAAGATGTATAGCCTACAATGCTATGCGCGAGAAAAGAAACCCTTTGTGGCTCGATTATGCAAAGGGTTTATTTGTGCTTATTGACGGATACATTTCAATGATTAAAGTTTGATTAACATTGGGGGATGATGTGGTCTCAACTGTTAATTAATGTTATAATGCTTAGGTATTACAAAATATGTATTATAACTAGAATTTAGGAGGACAAGTTACTATGGGTATCTTTGATCGTATAAGCACAGTATTTAAATCAAATGTGAATGACTTAATATCTAAAGCTGAAGATCCAGAAAAAATGATTAATCAGATGTTGATAGATATGACAGAACAGTATAATGAAGCAAAATCTGAAGTGGCTCAAGCCATTGCAGAGGAGAAGAAACTTCAAAAAGCTATGGAAGCTGAAGAAGCGCAAGTGGAAAATTGGTCTAAAAAGCAGAGCTTGCTGTTTCAAAAGGGGACGATCAACTGGCACTTGAAGCTTTGGGTCGCAAAAAAGAACATGGTGATCTAGCGACGCAGTATAGAAGCCAATATGAGTCTCAAAAATCATCAAGCGATGCACTGAAAAAGAGTTTGAAAGAACTGGGCAATAAAATTGAAGAAGCCAAAAGACAAAAGGGAATTCTGGTGGCCCGAGCGAAAAGAGCCGAGGCTCAAGAGTCAATCCAAAACACAATGTCTAGCATGAACAATAAAAGCGCATTTGATACTTTTGATAGAATGTCACAAAAGGTTGATGACATGGAGGCGAATGCAGCAGCCCAAGTTGAACTCAATGAAGCCCTTAATGGCGATGATTTAGAAAAAAAGTTTGATGCTCTGGAATCTAGTGACGATAGTATGTTGGATGAACTTGAAGCATTAAAACAAAAAATGAATAAATAATGGAGGTTTTAAATGGGAATCTTCAATAGATTAAAAAATTTAGCCAAAGCCAATAGCACAAAGGATGATCATGATCCTTATGAAAGAACTTTGATGACTATTCAGGTTGGGGACATTGTTAGCATAGACCATGAAGACTATGAAGTTGAAGGAAAGCTTGTGTTCAATGATGATGGTTGGAAGTGGAATGAGTATAAACTTAAATATGGACGCTCCACCTACTGGCTAAGTGTGGAAGAGGATGACGACATTGAAATCGCCCTTTATAAAGAAATTACGCCCTTCACCACAGAGCCATTTAAAACCACAGAGTACGAAGGTGTAAAATATCATTTGCAAGAAGGCAGTGATGCAATTGTTTATGATGTGGATGGCAAGATTAATTTAAAAAAAGGCATGCCGGTTGACTACTTTGAGTATTCTGATTTAAAAGAAGAAAAGTACTTAACGGTGGAAATATGGGATGGAGAAGTGGAAATGAGCACAGGTGTTCCACTGGAAGATTTTCAAATAGAAATCTATCCTGGTCAAAAGTCAGTATAGGAGGACAACATGGAAGGTATTATTTCATCACTTACATATTACGCACTTGGCCTCGTGCTTTGTGCGGCAGGTTACAAGCTCTTTGATGTATTTACACCATTTGATCTTAATAAGGAAATAGATAATCACAATGTGGCGGCTGGTATGTCTGTGGCAGGCATCTTTATTGCAATTTCAATTGTGATCAGCGCTGCAATCATATAATTGGTTGGTGTTGTTATGAATAAAAAATTAATGGCAGCTCTCATTGCTATGACCCTACTAACAGCTTGTGGGGGACAGCGTGTGGAGGAAAGTTACATAGAAAATGTGCCAACTGATACGGTTTATGATGAGGGGTCTCAAGTTTCTGACCTTGATGTGCTTGAACGTTCGGATTTAAAAGGTCTCGAGGTGGGAGATATTTTAACCCCAGTGACACATATAACAGGCAATGTGGATTCCAGCGAAAAGGCTGAAGTCATGGAGTCAAGTCTGAGTGTTGGGGACACGGCCCTTGTGTATATCAATGATGAAAAACCGGAGAGTTATACTGATTTATTAAATGAAGAAGCTATTACACTTTATTATGATGATCAGGTCATCTTAATCTATAAAGGTGAGGAAGAAAAGACCTACGTACAAAAATCATCTAGAAAATATGTGCATAGACATGGGTTTTCATCAGTATATAGACCTTATAGAACGGGCATCTTTTGGTATTCAAGTAGGCAGTATGAAAAGAAATATTACAAAAGAGACAACGAGCGCTATGGCAGTGGCGGTTACGAGATTAAGGCCACAGATCCAAAGCCTGCGTCTAAAACAGATAAGAATAAAATTTCGACAGGTCAGAATGATTCATCGAAAGTGAAAACAAATTCTGATTGGAACAATTTAAAAACCAATGGTTCAAGCGGGAATTCAGTAAAAACAGGCAGTACGGGCACACGAACATCTATTGGTGGCGGTACTAGTTTTGGAAAGTAGGTATATAATGGAAAGTTTACTAGCGAATCCAATTGCATCAACTATATTTTATGCGGCGTTTTCCTTAGTTCTCATGTTAATAGGCTATAAGTTTTTTGACTTGATCACACCATATAATTTTGCAGAGGAAATCAAAGAGAAGAATCCTGCCATTGGGGCTGTGATTGCAGGTATTTTCATTTCAACTGCAATTATTATTCGAGCGGCTATTATATAGTCACAAGCCGTTTGTGGGATAAAAGAACTGATATAAAATTCAGTGTGAGCAGGGTGCGTTATAAAACCCAATTGCACATAAAATATTATCAAAATGCATAAGCACAAGACTGTAGATTTCTTAAAACTCATTGAGGTGGTCATGCCCCTCGGTCAATTTATTGACTGGGGAGAAGGTCCGATTGAATTCAAGAGCTAGGCTACAGTCTTTTGTCATGTATTCATAATGACTAAATTGACGGGAGGAAATATGGAAGAGCTACAAGAAAAAAGACAACTCTCGCGACGCCATTATTGTTAGCGGTAGGTATTATAGCCATTTGTGGGATTATATATGAGCTCATAATCGGTGCGATTAGTTCCTACCTGCTAGGCAACAGTGTTAAGCAGTACTCAATCACAATAGGGCTATTTATGAGTGCTATGGGAGTGGGGTCATATTTGACAAGGTATATAAAAAAGGATTTATTTGATACCTTCATACTTGTTGAACTCACAATTGGCCTTGCCGGTGGACTATCAGCCATTCTTCTTTTCACTGCGTATGGCTATACGGATTTTTACCACCTGGTCATGTACATAACTATAATACTTATAGGGGTATTGGTCGGGATAGAAATTCCACTCCTAACAAGAATTATTGAAGGAAACGAGAACAATTTGAGAATGACAATTGCCAATGTGCTCAGCGTGGACTATATTGGCGCCTTATTTGGGTCACTGGCCTTTCCGCTTATTTTACTGCCCAACCTTGGAGAGATCAGAACATCATTTTTTGTTGGCATGCTCAATATTCTAGTGGCACTTCTCATACTAATGTATTATAAGGATTATATTAAAAGAAATAAGACCCTAATGGCACTAGCATCTGTCATGCTTGTGGTCGTGCTGTCTGGAGTTATCGTTGGAGATCAGATCGGCCTTAAAATTGAGGATCGGCTTTATAGAGATAAGATCATTTATAATGAACAGACCAAATATCAAAAAATGATTTTAACACAGCATAAAGATGATATAAGACTTTATCTCGATGGCAACATTCAGTTTTCTTCTCTTGATGAACACAGGTATCATGAAGCCCTTGTTCATCCGGCCATGGAACTGTCTGACCAAAGAGAAAAAATACTAATCCTAGGGGGCGGGGATGGTCTTGCTGCCCGTGAACTCTTAAAATATGATGATGTGGAAGAGATCACAATTGTGGATCTTGATCCAGGCGTTACAGAACTTGCCAGAACCAATAACCTTATTGTTGGTCTGAATAAAGACTCGCTCAACAATGAAAAAGTCAAAGTGATCAATGGTGACGCCTTTCAGTTTTTAGAGTCGGCAAATACCTTGTATAATGTCATCATTGTAGACTTGCCAGACCCGAATAATGAAAGCCTAAACAAGCTGTATACAAATGTTTTTTACCGCTTAATAGGCAACAAGCTAGATAGTGGCGGCGTCTTTGTTGTTCAGTCAACCAGTCCATATTATGCCAAAGAGGCCTACTGGAGTATAAGAAAGACAGTGGCTTCAGAAGGTTTTTTTACAGATGGGTATCATGTCAATATACCGTCTTTTGGAGATTGGGGATTTACCCTGGCGTCGAATAGCCCCTCTTGGTGAAAAGACATTTGACTTCGAGGTGCCGCTTAAATTTCTAAATGAAAAAACGGCTTTGTCCATGTTCAATTTCGCAGAGGATGAAGTATTGGATCTGGATCAGGTGGAAATCAATAGTTTGACCCACCCGGTTCTGATAAGATACTATGAGGCAGCATGGCAAAATATGTAGGAGGGGATATGTTTGACGCGCAAACGGATATTTGAGATTATTGAAAAAGGGGATGCGGACGATAAGGCAAGTCTTCTTTTCGATAAGGTTATTTTGACTTTAATCATTCTAAATGTAATAGCTATTATACTCCAGTCTTTTCATGATTTAAATAGGGACTATGCGGAGTTATTTCGATATTTTGAAGTGATTAGCGTTTCCATATTTTCCTTTGAATTGGGTCTTCGGATTTTCACTTCAGATATATGCTATCCCGGACTTTCCAAGGGAAAGGCCTTGATCAGGTACTTGCTGAGCCCCATTGCCATTGTAGATATTATAGCCATTCTGCCCTTTTATCTTCCTATGATAATTGCTATGGATTTGAGATTTTTAAGAATACTAAAGCTCTCAAGATTGCTTCGTGTCTTTAAGCTAAACAGGTACATGGATTCCATGGGTGTGCTGTCTAGAGTACTCCGTCGGGAAAAGGAACAGTTGCTTATTACGGTCTTTATGACCTTTTTACTCATGCTAATCGCCTCATCAATGATGTACTATTTAGAGAACAAGGCTCAACCAGAGGCCTTTCCAAACATAATTGCTTCCTTTTGGTGGGCGATTGCCACATTAACAACAGTTGGCTATGGTGATGTTTATCCAGTTACAGGTTTAGGCAGAATACTTAGTGGCATTATTGCCTTGCTAGGTATAGGTCTAGTGGCTCTACCGACAGGGATAATCAGCTCGGGTTTTCTGGCTGAGTTGGAAGATCAGAAGAAGAAGGATCAAGCCCCTAAAGAACGGATACATATTATCTGCCCCAGTTGTGGCACCCATATCGTTGAATTTATAAAAGAAGAAGATCAAGTATAGAAGAATCCCCTGAGTGTCATGTGGTTATGAAAACCGTCATGGGCTCAGGGGATATTTATTTGCTAATTATTTTTAAAGGGCTGACTGTGTATCCAGTTGAGCCTGTTTTGTGTTTTTATGCTCCACTGTAACAGATGTTTTTTTACCGAAAAACTTAATGATGCCTGCAAGTGCAACTAGGGATAGGCCAAGAGATACAAAGGGATTAAGACCAAATCCAGCAGGTATGAAGCCGAATAGGATGGAAACGCCGCCAACCGTTAAAGCATAAGGAATTTGTGTCTTAACGTGCTTGATGTGGTCGCATCCTGATGCCATTGAGGACATAATTGTTGTGTCTGAAATTGGAGAAATATGGTCTCCGAGCACAGCGCCAGTTAAAACTGCACCTATTGTTGGAATTAATAAGGCCTCGCCACCAGCCATGTAGGCCATAGGTATAGCAATGGGCATGACAATAGAATTAGTGCCCCATGATGTGCCTGTTGAAAAGGCCACCACAGCAGGAATAAGAAACATTATGACGGGGATCAGAAAGGCTGGAACGGTTTACCAATCGTATCAACCATAAACTGAGCTGTACCAAGGTCGCTGTTAACACCGCCTAGTGACCATGCAAGAGACAGGATCATTGCAGGAACAGCCATGGACTTGACCCCTTCAACAAAGGCTTCAGAAACTTCTTTGATTGAGAGCACATTTTGCAGTCGTGACATTAAACCTGCTAGGATTATGCCGGCGAAGGATGCCCATAGTAATACAACGCTGGCATCTGCATTAGAGTAAGCTTCGCGTAGACCTGCGCCCTCGAAACCGCCACCATTGTAGAAGAGTCCAACCATTGTTATGATAACGACCAAGCCAATTGGAAGCACAGCGTTATACCATTTCTTAGACTGTGAACTTTCAAAGTGCCCAGCCGCTTGACCGTCTTTTATGCTTAATTGTGCATTTCTTTCAGCTTTTAACATCGGGCCATAATCTTTCCCTGAGAAAATGATAAACAGGACAAAGATAAGGGCTAGAAGACTGTAGAATCTAAAGGGGATAGATCTTAGAAAAACATCATAGGCGCCCATATCAAGGCCTAAATCTGACAACCCACTTTGAATGAGGCCAAGCTCCATACCGACCCAAGTGGATATTAAGGCCATAGAAGAGATGGGTGCTGCCGTGGAGTCAACAATGTAGGCGAGTTTTCTCTTGAAATTCCCTGTCTATCAGTGATGCTTCTCATAGTATTGCCAACTATGAGTGAATTGGCATAGTCGTCAAAGAAAATCAGGATACCGAGAAGCCAAGTTGAAAAGAGTGTGGACTTTGTGCTCTTGGCCTTATCTACAATTAATGATGCAATGCCACTTGTGCCACCATTTTTGTCAACAATACCAATTAAGCCGCCGATAGAGAGGCAAAAATGAGTATAGAAATATTCCAACTGTCTGTTAAGGCACCCACCAAGTATTTATTGAGCATGTCCATAAACCCTTGTATAGGTCCGCCTGATGCAATGCTAGCCCCTATAAAAACGGCTACAAAAAGTGAAAGTAAAACTTCCTGTGTCAGCAGTGCCAAGCTATAGCCAAAAGAGGCGGTAAAATCGAAATCCAACCAAAATCCATGTGAAAAATCCTTTCTTATGTCTTGTGAATACAACTTGTGATACCAGGCTTATGAACATTGTTGTTCAACTGCCTTATCATTTTTGATAATAAAAAAAACACCTAACAAAATGTCAGGTGCGTAAATACACAAATGACATTACCTATCAATAAGCCCAGACGAGATAGCTCAACGCAAAGCAGACGGGCAGTCTACAAAGCGACAGTCCTGTACCTATTGAGCACAGACCCAGCATCAGGTTTTGGTGCCTGACACTTCGGCGGTGTTTCCTTTCCTCTAACATCATAAGCTTCCGGCCTCGTTTAGAGTACTGATAAAAACCGCACCTCTACCTCATCGCAAAAGATGAGGTAATGCGTATTAAGTTAACGATTAGTAATGTAACACAGCCATCAAACAGATGTCAAGCCAATGTGACAAATTGAGAATAGTCAAAAAATATGAAAAAGAAAAGGCTTTATGATTTATTATGAAAGGCAGTATGGGTTGAGAGGAGAAATTTATAGAGAAGAAGTTTAGAAAAATGTAAAATGAAGACTTAAAGAAGTGCAGGCGTTATATTTACAGCAGTACTTTGCTAGATTTGATAATGACAATAGTTACGTTGGTTATACAGAAGGTAAAATGTTAGACAAATAGTGAACCATAAGAAATGATTAAGTAATAAGTCTGTATAGTTCGTATCAATGCGAACATTCAAGAGTTGTACAATTCATAGGATACTAAGTGTTCGTGGTTGTGTGGTCACTTTTGTAATCAGATGGATAGAATATATAGCTGGATATTATTACTAAACAGCTCATGAAATAATATTTTAACAATGTTTGAAGAAAGGTCTTGCATTTTTAATCAAGGATTGTTATTATACTACTAGATTCGCAAAAGCGAACGAAAACAAACTTATATACAAAAATAATTCGTGTGTATATCCCTGGTAATATGGTCCAGAAGTCTCTACCAAGTCACCCTAAATGACTTGACTACACCGAAAGAATGATATTTTTATCGTCTTGGAGCTTCTGATTTTTTTTCAGAAGCTCTTTTTATTGGATATAAGAAAATTTTACTACTTTTAATTCTAAAAAGGGATGTTCTCTAATTCAT
>LQAJ01000054.1_pt1 | contig 104430 bp, 114 predicted proteins | sample 1535811 | NCBI WGS metagenome assembly LQAJ01 (sample SAMN04331587, study PRJNA305678) | bioreactor metagenome | isolation source: bioreactor_6 inoculated with Wadden Sea sediment 2nd replicate of a... | place: Germany: Wadden Sea, Janssand Flat | reverse complement strand
TTTCGTTTCTGTTTTGTTCATGGCAAACTCCTTTGTTTATATATGCCCGGAATTGAGCAATTGCAGGAATATACACGATTTTGAATTCTTTTTCTGCCGCGATAGCGGCTTCGTTCAACGAACCAAATGAAGCGGATGATACCGCTTATTTGGAAACGTTATGTGTATCACGTGAATCAGAAATTATAATCATATAAAGGATTAACAATATGTCTTTCAATTTCATACTGCTATTTTCAATGACTGTCTTTGTTACCTCAATTATACCAGGTCCAAGTATGTTGCTGGCTTTGACTCATGGTATTCAATTCGGAGCCAAAAGAACCATAGCGTCAGCGATGGGAAATGTAACTGTTACAGTAATTCAAGCATCTGTTTCCGTTGCAGGCTTAGGAACAATATTAATTGCTTCTGAGACTACATTCCAACTCGTTAAATGGGCAGGAGCAGCATATCTTATCTATATGGGGATAAGTATGCTATGTTCATCAAAAATGTCGTTATCATCAAGTGAAGCAACTCACACCAATCAAGGGGGTGCATTGAGAAGAATGTATTTTCAAGCTGCCTTTGTGACCGCAGGGAACCCAAAAGCGATTGTATTTTTTACTGCAATCTTTCCTCAATTTATTGATCCCAATGCAGCCTATTTGTCTCAGTTCTGCATACTTATTAGCATTTGCGCTTTCATTGCATTTATATGCTTTATGATTTACGCAATAGGCGGTCAAAAGATCGTCTCTCTATTTTCCGAAGCAACAGTCGGGAAATATATAAAAAGAGTTATTGGTAGTACTTTCATTGGAGCAGGTGTCGGTCTTGCTGCAAGTAACAAATAAAAAACTTAAAACACATAAAAGGCTTTTGCAGCGGAGCGCAAACAGCCGCGGCCGGTGTCCGGGCCAGATATCTGCTGATGGACAGCTGTTTTGCAATGCCCGCGACTATGATGTTCTGGTGGCCCACACCACTATTGTTTTCCTGCGGTATATGTTTTGGCGTATCAGCATCGTATGGAAACTGATGACAAGACATTTGGAGAATTGTTCTATGCCTGCTGTGATGAGGTTTCCGATATTTCATTTGTTGAATCGTTTTACAGGATAATGACGTTTGCCGACAACCAGTTGAAAAAGCTTGGCAGCTATTGCGAAAAAACAGCGACAGCTTTTTTTGATGCGGCAATAACTACAGCACTGCAATGTTCCGGTTTTTTAGAAAAGCGAAAGTTAGCCAGTTGTTGTTAAACCCGAAAGTTGAATTAAAGATAAAGAATTTGAATTATAAGCATCTTTACTATAATGACTGAATATGCAAATCAGAGAAGGACTTATGAGACGAAACTGGAATCAAAAAGGACTCAAAATTCAAGATTTTATCAGGATATTCTACAATATTTTGTATTGGTTTAATTTTGGGTGGTCTATTTATCTATTTTCAGGTTAGGAAAACGATTTCTGATAATATCCATCAAGAGTTGTCGAGCACTAACAAGACTATTCTAATGATGGTTAAAACGGCAGGGAATACAGCCGTTCGAAACTATCTGAGGGCAATTAGCGAAAAAACCAAAGAAAATATAGAGGCGATTTACAATCAATATAAACTTGGTAGTATAACAGAAGACGAAGCAAAAAATAATGTCAGACAACTAATTTTTCGCAAACCATTGGATCAACGGGATATATATCACTCATTAACAGCAAAGGCGTACCTGTTGAGCACCCGAATCCGGACGTAAAAGGAAGGGATGATTGGGTGAATCATGATTTTGTAAAAAAGATGGTCAGTCGGAAACACGGTTTTCTGGAATATGAGTGGAAAAATCCAGGAGAAGAAAACTATCGACCTAAAGTTTGCTTTATGAGTTATTTTGCTCCTTGGGACTGGATCATTTCAGCATCCACGTATACGCAGGAATTAAACCAGCTAATCAATGTTAATGATTTCAGGAATGAAATTTTATCCATTCGGTTTGGGAAAAGTGGATATCCTTTTGTCCTAGATGTCAACGGTAATGTGATAATACATCCCAATCTTCAGGGTAACATCCTCAACCTGACAGATAGCGAGGGAACGTATCTGGCTACCGAAATGATTAAAAAGAAGAACGGGAAAATTTTGTATACATGGAAATCACCAGATGATAAAAACAGTCGCGAAAAAATCGCCCTTTTCAACTATTTACCTGAATATAACTGGATTGTAGCGACTTCAGGCTACTTTGATGATTTCTTTCAAATTCTCGACACAATTAAAAATATAATAATTATTGGATGTTTCCTTGTTCTGTTTTCAATGCTTTTAAGTTCTTTGTGGTTAAGCAAGTTGATTACTGATCCATTGAAAAAATTGACGGATTTTGCAATATTGGCTTCCAAGGACCTAACGCGTAGATCAAAACTTGACAGACCCGATGAAATAGGAGCTCTTTCAATCTGTTTAAATAAATTCATGGAAAAACTTGAATCTTCTAATGCCAGTTTAAAAATTCGAAATTAAAAAAAAATCTGGAAACGACCGATGCGCTGAGAAAAAGTGAGGCAAAATATAAATCCATACTACGTTACATTGATGAGGGGTATTTCGAAATTGATAAAAACGGCTCATTCACATTTTTTAATGAATCATTTTCTTTGATTTCAGGTTATTCCAAAAACGAACTGCTCAATAAAAATATAGCTTTTTTCGTCGGTAAAAATAAAACAGATGATATTCGTCGTAATTTTGATGACAAAAATAATCTTGAAGCGAAAGGAAAAATATTTGAATGGGCATTATCTAAAAAAGACGGTTCAACTTGTTATGTAGAAACATCTTTGTACACTAAAACGGATGACTCTGGAAAAATAATAGGTAGCAGAGGACTTGTCCGTGATATTACGCAAAGACATCAAACTCAAAAAGCTCTTGCCCTATCCGAGGAATTGTTTTCCAAATGCTTCCATTTCAGCCCTGTAGGTATGGCTCTCTCAAAAATGGATAGCGGAGAATTGCTAAAAGTGAATAGCACATTTTTAGAATATAGCGGTTTAAGCACTGATAAAACGATTGGAAACGATCTTGTTAGTCTCAAGTTCTATAAAAAGAAAAAAGACAGGGAACGATTGTTAGGTATATTAAAAAAAGGATCAAAGGCTTACTAACCAAGAAATTGAGTATAGAAAAGCATCTGGGGAAATTAGAAAAGGTAGACTTTCTGCAGAGATAATAGAAATTCAGGGCGACCTTTGCATATTATCTGCGTTTGAAGATGTTACTGAAGCCAGACAACTTGAAATGAATTTTTTGACCATGGTTGAAAAAGAGCGTCAAAAAATGGCCTTTGATCTTCATGACGATTTATGCCCGCAATTAATAGGAATCAAGGTAATTGCAGGAATTTTTAAAAGGAGGTTATCAGCAAAACCTGATAAACTGGTTGAGGAATTTGAAAAAATAGTGTCGTTGATCCAGGAATCTATAAATAAAACTCGCCTTTTTGCCAGGGGGCTTTGTTCGACAAATATTGCCTCTCAGGGGTTTGAATCCGCTCTTGCTGAATTGTCTCAATATGTAAAAGACATATACAATGTTTCTTGCCACATAGAGGTAGATCAAATCAATAATTTCATAAACACTACCATGCAACGCATATCTACTATATTATTCACGAGGCGTTACATAATGCCATTAAACATGCAGATGCCAAAAATATATTCATAAAATTCATTGGCATAGGTGAAAAAAGCCTGCTTGAAATTAAAGATGACGGATGCGGTATAAAATCATCCTTAAAAGATAGAGGTATGGGTATGAAAATAATGCAGTATAGATCAAAAATAATTGATGCTTCATTCACAGTTGAAAAAAGATCCTGTGGCGGAACAAAAGTTTTGCTTGAAATAGATAATTAAAATGATTTTTATTGGATAACTATGAAATGGGTGCAAAACAAAAATAATGGTTGTAGAGGACCATCCAATCTTTCGAATGGGGGTTTGTGAACTTATAAACCAAGAAGATTCATTGGAAGTTTGTGGATGGGCGGAAACAGTAACTGAATCAATGAACTTAATTGAACAAGTTAACCCCGATTTGATTGTTCTGGACCTTACCCTTAAAACAGGCAGTGGTATGGAACTTTTAGATTTACTTCGAAAAGATAATATTAATATCCCGGTTCTGGTGCTCTCCATGCACGAAGAATCTTTTCATGCTGAACGATGTCTTAAAGCCGGAGCAAAAGGCTATGTAATGAAGCATGAAGCGGAAGACAGGGTCATAAAAGCAATCAAGCTTCTTCTTAAAGGACAAAAGTATATCAGCCTAAACTGACTGAACAATTCCTTGATCAATTTGTGCATAACAGACAAATTGAAAAAAAAGGATACCAGGTAGAAAGATTGAGCAACCGTGAGCTTGAAATTTTCCAGTTGATAGGGGGGGGACTTACATCTACTCAAATTGCAGATAGATTGAATTTGAGCAAAAAGACTATCAGTACTCATCGTGAAAACATAAAAAACAAATTAGGAATGAAAACCGGAAGTGAGATGGTACGGTTTGCTGTATTGTGGGTTGAATCAGATCTATTTTCGACACCTGACTCGCAAGGCTAACGATCTAACTTGGTAAAGTTGCGCTTGATTATTTACTTTTAACTATTTTTTAATTTTTTTAGTTTTCACAAAATGATTTTTTAAATTTCAGACAACCAAATTTAGTTTTAAAAATTTCGTAGTTGTTTTTGCATTCTGTAACACTTTAATTGCAAACATTATAAACGCTTTTTCATTCATCGAATTTTCATGAAAATCGACATAGCCTTTAATAGAAGTCAACTGATGAAATTTGTGTTCATCGGTATGATGAGAATGTTCAACTTTACCATTTAGATTCGGGTTGTTTGGCTTTATACTGATTTGACAAAATCTCAGAACATCCGCGGCTTATAAAACTGGACTTTGATTTTTTTTATAACAAATCTTTTACGGTAATCTGTTAATAAGTTTGCCTAATAAACACCTTCCAAAACTCCAATAAACATCAGTGTTAAGGATCCAAATGTTGGGGTATCGTTATAGGCATCAAGAAATTAAATGCTGACCAGGGTTATCATTTTTTTATCTTTTTTCTTCCAGTAATACATTTTCAAACTGAATAAATTATAGGGGGTTTCCCTATTTTTTTTAAGGACTTTTCACGATTTTTTTGCTGACGAGTCCGATATCTTTTTCAGTTCGGTTAGCTAAGATTAAGTGGGCCTAAATATTGTTTATATCCAAGGAAAATCAATTAATCTTAGGAGAAATTCGATGAAAAAACAATTAGCAATCGCTGTATTAATCTTAAACCTGGTAGCAGTTACATTCTTTTCAGCTCATGCTGCAGAAAAAAAGATCTTGCTTAAAACTCCTTTAGTTATGCCAACGGCTCTACCTGTGGTTGGAACCACTGTACCCCAGTTTGCTGAAGAGCTTAAAGCTGCCAGTGGTGGAAGCGTTCAGGTAAAAATCTATGAACCTGGCAAGCTGATCCCGCCTTTTGAGGTACTCAGTGCTGTTTCCAAAGGTTCGGTAAATGCCGGAATAACAATTTCGGCATATTGGCAGGGTAAATTACCGGCAGCATCATTGTTCACAGCAGTCCCATTCGGTCCAGAAGCAGATGAATTTCTGGCATGGTTGTACCATGGGAATGGGCTTAAGCTTTATCAGGAAATGTATGACAATGGCGGCTACAATGTAAAAGTAATGCCGTTTGGGATCGTTCCCCCGGAAACAGCAGGGTGGTTTACCAAAGAAATAAATTCACCTGAGGATTTAAAGGGTTTGAAAGTGAGATTCATGGGATATGGCGGAAAAGTTCTGCAAAAGCTTGGTGTTGCTGTCTCGCTGCTCCCCGCAGGAGAAATTTTCCAGGCCCTTGAAAAAGGTGTAATTGATGGTGCTGAATTCTCAAATCCATCAATCGATAAAGTGTTGGGATTTTATAAAATTGCAAAATACAACTATTTCCCCGGTTGGCATCAACAGGCAAGTGTATTTGAGTTGCTGATAAACAAGGATGAATGGAATGCGATGTCCGATTCCCAGCGTGCCATAATTGAGATGGCTGCTAAATCCAATGTTACACGCTGTATTGCTGAAAGTGAAGCAATTCAAGGAAAAATCATTCGTGCCAATGTTGAAGAGCGTGGTGTTAAAACCATGTACTGGTCCGACGAAATGCTCGACTTATTCAAAAAGTCATGGGATGAAGTTGTTGTCGAACTTTCCAATGAAAGCCCTGAATTTAAAAGAATATGGGATGATTTAAGTGCATTCCGCGCCGACTACGCCTATTGGAAAAAACTGGGCTTTTTACCAAGGGAAAAATAAAAAGGCAATTTCAAGGAATAGATCATGATGAACACTGACAAGGAACAACAAAGCCTTTTTGGCAAACTGGACTCAGTCCTGGTGGGTGTCGGGAATGCAGTATCATGGCTTATTGCGGTACTTATTATCACGATATCGATTCAAGTGGTGCTGCGATATTTGTTCAAGCAAAGCTATACGGCTCTTGAAGAAATTCAATGGCATTTTTTTTGCGGTTATTGTGATGATCGGAGTGGTCTATTCTTTTGCCAAAGATTCCCACATCCGACTTGATATTTTACATTCAAAATTTTCTACGAAAAACAAGGAAATCGTCGAAATTATCGGTATTATTTTTATGCTCTGGCCCATGATTTATGTGTTTTTCATACACAGCCTGTCTTTTGTGGCTGAGTCGTTCAGAGTGGGCGAGCGATCCATGGCGCCCATGGGCCTCGGATACCGATGGGCCATAAAATCCATTATCCCCTTTGCCTTTTTCCTATTATTTTTTGGGATCGTTATCCCGTCTGAAAAAGAATTGGCCTTGTTATTAAAAGGAATACCGCAAATGGATCTTAACGGTATACTTGTCCTATGTATGATGCTCACCTTTATCAGCCTTCTGTTTACAGGCTATCCGATTGCTTTCATCCTGGGTGGTGTAGCCATGCTTTTTACTTTTATCGGCTATCTGTCGGACATGTATCTGGGCAGTATAACCGGTCTTGATTTTATGACTGTGGGTATGGTCGTAAACAGGTTGTATAAAGTATTGTACAATTGGATATTGATTGCGCTGCCTCTTTTCATCTTCATGGGATTGATGCTTGATAGATCAGGTATTGCAGAAAAATGATGATCGCCATGCAGAAAATGTTCGGGCGCATCAGAGGAGGCCTTGCAGTAACCGTCACCATTATAGGTGTCCTGCTTGCAGCGGCCACCGGGATTATCGGAGCCTCTGTGGTGCTTCTAGGGCTGCTCAGCCTTCCTGCCATGCTCAAACAGGATTATGCAAACCCCTGGCTGTCGGAACAATCTGTGCATCGGGAACTCTGGGGATTCTTATCCCTCCAAGTATTATGCTTGTGATGATGGCAGATCAGCTAGGCCTGTCAGTCGGTGACCTTTTCATGGGGGCTTTGTTTCCGGGAATTTTGCTCGGTATTCTCTATGCTGTATATATTATTTTTTACGGATTTGTTTTTCCCGACAATGCCCCCCTGGCAGCTGACCAGCAAACCTTAAATTTTAAAATTGTCTGGGAAGTATTTGTTACGATTCTGCCAACAGCCTCACTAATTCTCCTTGTATTGGGAACTATCTTCTTCGGTATTGCAACCCCGACTGAGGCAAGTGGAATAGGCGCCGTCGGTGCCACAATTCTTGCCGTTATGAATAGAAAACTGAATTTTAAAGCATTTAGGGAGGTGCTTCTCGATACCCTGAACACAACCGGTTATATTTTTGGAATCATTGTGGGTGCCACCTGTTTTGCACTTGTTTTAAGAGAACTTGGCGGGGATGAATTTATCTCAGGCTTTTTTACCGGCCTTCCCTTTGGACCGTACGGAATCGTTGCAGTTATATTGGGGTTGGTTTTTTTACTGGGTTTTTTTCTGGACTGGATCGAAATCACATTAATCATTTTACCGATTCTTTCTCCCGTTATAGCTAAAGTGGGATTCGAGATCAATGGTTTTGGGGTCGTCGATAATCCTGAATTGGTATGGTTTGCCGTTCTGGTTGCCATCAGTTTGCAGACTTCATTTTTAACCCCGCCCGTAGGATTTGCCATTTTTTATCTTAAGGGGTTGCACCGCCCGAAATTAAACTTCTGGATATTTATAGAGGTGTAATACCATTTATCATTCTTCAATTAATCGGATTGGGAATTGTTATGTTCTGGCCGGATCTTGTGACATGGCTGCCATCTATCGCATACAAATAAAAAAAATATTTTATAATGAAAAAAAGGAAATATTATGAAGGTTTTAATAACTGGTGGGACCGGTTTTACAGGGGCCCAAACAGCACGGATACTGTTAAATGAGGGCAAAGATACACCTGTACTTTTCGACCTGAATCCTTCCGCCAAGCTTCTGGACGACATTAAAGATGATATAGAAATTATCCAGGGTGATCTTGGTAATTTCGGCCATGTGTTGGATGTCGTCAAAAAAGTCAAACCTGAAGTTATCTACCATCTGGGGGGAATGCTTTCCATATCTTCAGATGCCAATCCGGCAGCAGCAATTTCTGCCAATGCATTCGGAACCTATCATATCCTGGAAGCGGCAAAGCTTTTTGAGGTCCGGCAGGTATTATTTTCTAGTACCATCGGTACTTATGGGTATGATATCCAGGAAGATGTCATCAATGATCATACCCTGCAGCGCCCGGTATTGTTTTATGGGGCTACCAAAGTCTTTTGCGAACATATGGGGCTTTTCTATAAAAAAAAATATGGCCTTGATTTCAGGTGTATCCGTTATCCTTCCCTGGTTGGCCCCGGGGTAAAAGCACCTGGTGTGGCGCAATACACCTCCTGGACCATTGAGGAAAGTTTTAAAGGTAATGCCTTTACCATTAATCTGAATCCGGAAACAAGAATGCCTATCATATACTATAAAGATGCAGCCCGGGCCATTGTCAAACTTGGAAAGGCACCGGTTAAAAATATTAAAACTGTAAATTATCTTATTGATGGATTTAAACCCGTCCCAACCGCCATGGAATTATCGCAGGCTGTAAAAGCAAAAATTCCCGATGCACTCATAAACTTTAAACCGGATATTGAACTGCAAAAGATTGTGGACAGACTCATTCTTCCTTTGGATGACTCTAATGCGAAAAAAGAATGGGCATGGGACCGTCATATAACCAGGAAAAATAGTTGATGATTTTATTCGGGAATTGGATCGGCATCCTGAACGTTATATCTAAGAAAATATCGGTCAATGTCTGAGGCGTTGCTGAGATTTGTCTTAATCGAGGTGTAAAATAAGGTCAAAAAAAATGAAAACTATTGGTTTTATCGGAGCAGGAAGTATCGGTGCTCCAATGGCAACTCGTCTGCTTAATTCCGGTTTTGATATTACAGTGTGTGATTTAAATGAAAAGGTTTTAAATGATTTCCAGAAATTAGGAGCAAACACGACTTCTGAGCCGGCCGTATGTGCGGATCACGATATGGTAATTATTATTGTTGCCACGGATGAGCAGGTAAAAAATTGCCTGCTGGGTGAAAGCGGGGTCATAAATGCGGTCAATACCGAAAGTCCTCCATTGTTAGCGGTCATGAGTACCGTGCTGCCTGAAACCATTTATGGAGTAGAACCTTATTGTACAGAAAAAAGTATTCGATTGGTAGATGCTCCGGTAAGTGGTTTTCCAACCAAAGCCAGAGAAGGAACATTAAGTATTTTAGCCGGTGGAGAAGCTTCAGATGTTGAGAATATGAAACCTGCATTTGAAGTCCTTGCCGGTAATATCTACCATATCGGTGCATTGGGGACAGGGTCGATTACCAAGATACTGAACAATATGCTTGGTGTTACAAATATGTTTCTCCATGCCGAGGCAATATCTATAGCACTTAAATATGATATGGACCCAGTTGAGCTTGGTAATATTATGGAAATGAGTTCCGGTAGAAATTTTATGAGTGCTGATTGGAGTAGAAGTCTTGAAATATACAAATTGTTTTCGAAAAACAAGGAGATGTCAAAAGTTGTTTTGGATTTGAGTAGAAAAGATCTTGAACACGCCAGCGCTCTTTCTGAGAATACAAAACAGGATAATCTCCTGCTCGAGTACCTTGTTAAGGCATTAAATGTAATCTCATACGACAGGCTTATTAAAAAATGGCAGTCATTAGGAGTCTGACGCAGTAAAAAATATGTCTGCGATGGAGATTACCGTTCGAAAGAGTTTTTTCTCAACAGAGAATGAGAGTGATCTCTATAAATCCAGGATTTACAATTGAGAATGTGCAGGAAACTGTGGTTCTGAATTGTTGATTGCCCGGAAATAAAAGAGACACAAGAACCAACAGAAAAAGAATAAACTATACTTCGTGAAGAGGTAGATCATCATTATATCATAGGAAGATAAAACAATTATTTGAAAGGGATTTTTATGAATGGCAAAATAATCATAACTGCAGCAATCACAGGTTCTGTTCATATACCAACGATGAGCAAATATCTGCCCATAACACCGGATCAAATCGTTGAGGACGCTGTCCGGGCATGGGATGCCGGGGCGGCTATTGCGCATATACATGTCAGAAATCCGGAAAACGGTTATCCTTCAGCGGATCCGGATCTATTCGTGGAGGTTCACCAAAAAATAAAAGCCAGATGCAATATGATCCTGCTCCCAACAACAGGTGGCGGTATGAATCAGACCACGGAAGAAAAATTAATTCCAATAAAAAAACTAGAGCCGGAAATGTGCTCCTTTGACCCAGCTCCTTTTAACTTCGGTATCTTTCAAATTGCAGGAAGATTTGAAAAATACAAATACGATTGGGAACCAGAATATTTAGAGTTGTGCAAAAATGTTACATTTCGCCCCACATTCAGGGATGATGAGATTTATGGACAAACTTTTTTGGATATAGATACTAAGCCGGAACTCGAAATCTATGAGCTGGGCCATATTTCATATGTAAAATGGTTGCTAGAAGAAAATTTATTGAAAGCCCCTGTTCACCTTCAGTTTGTATTCGGACCGATGGTGGGTTGGATGAAGCCATCAGTCAAACACCTCGTTTTAATTCATGATGAGGCAAAAGAGGTTCTTGGAGCAGAAAATTTTACATGGTCGGTGGCAGCTGGAGGACGGTTTCAGATTCCTATTACGACTACAGCTATGGCAATGGGTGCCCAAAATGTAAGAGTGGGTCTTGAGGATTCGGTATATGCCGGTAAAGGTATTATGGCAAAATCCAGTGCTGATCAAGTCGAGATGATTAAACGTATTGCTGCAGAAATGAGCCTCAAACCTGCTACGTCCGATGAGGCACGGGAAATATTAAAGCTCAAAGGATTAGACAAGGTTGCATTTTGAGCAAACAACGTCTTACACTATTTTAGGGGAAGATTTAATAAAAGAGAGTAATTGAAATGAACAAGAATATCCTTTTTGCGTCAGACCTTTCAAAAAAATGAAATTGGTATTTGAGCATGCTGCAAATCTGAGTGTTGCTCATAAAACAAAACCAATCCTACTTGGTGTTATGGAAAGTGGACAATCTGAAAAGATAGCAAGTGTAGATTCCTATGTACCAATCTCCTAAAAATCTCATGTTTTGTTACCTGACGAGTCACAGGATGCAAAAAGCCGGAAGAGCTTTCACTCTCCCGGCTTTTTGCATGTAGACAGCAGTCTACCGCACTGAGTTATCCCCGGCGCCGGAGTCCCCTCGTGAGCGCTTCCGTTTCACTCAGATTCGTTGAACCAGTCCGAGTTGTAGAAGATCTCGGCTGTTACGTTTTTCGCATTGTGGTAATATGCTTCTTCCAAAGGCGATGGTGGCAGCATTCATAACCCCTCTTCTATTACCCCGGGTGTAACCGGTGATCAATTCAATCGCCTCCTGTTCAAACAGGTCTGCTGGAGCCTGCGCATTCTTCAGGCGATTGAGAATGAACTATCTTGTCTCATGTTCATTCATCAGATTTATTTTCATAACGCCGGTAAGGCGGGAACGGATCGGAGACATGGTGTGCAATTCAAGCTGCCTGGTAAAATTCTCGTCTCCCACAAGGATAAGAGAGGAGGCAACTTTTTGTATTGCTGTCAATCTTCATTCTTGAAAAGCCAAGGCTTTGAAAAAATAGAAAAATCAAAATTTGAAAAAGCGGAACTCAAAATCCTCCGGGCTTCATGCCCTTGCGAGTTCGAGTCTCGCCTCCGGCACCAGAAATATAAAGACTTTCAGCAGCACACTTTTCGAACTCAATAGTCGTAAAGCTCACGATACTGATGAAAAGACTTAACGTCATCTAATTTTTTTCAGCACGAAACCTACATTTCTGCCCGGATGCCAGGAGGCGCCTGTTCTGACTGCAGACCGCGAATCGTCGCTATCCCTTTAGCCAGACTTGACAGTGGATTTAAACTGCTGTTTGAAGCATGGTGGTACACCGGCCAAGCAAATGCCTGTCAAAATATTGGCGACGTTGGTGAGTATGATACGCAGTTATGACGGATTCTGCACGATTATACCCAAGAGGGATATAAGAATGCCAATCATAGCTATGTCAAACATGTGTCGGACTTGATGAGATCTCCCGAGAACGTGGATACAACTATGTCATTTTGTTTGTAGACATGGATAGCACCTATGTACTGAAGGCCACAGAGGGCAAAGGTGCGGGTGATGGGTTACACAACGGTGAAAAACTATTACGCCATGATTCACCTGGTCGCTGGGAAACTTAATTTCAATTTGCCTCAATGAATTATGGTATGAGTCCGGGGATACATCCTGGGCCACCCCGTGCAAAAAATGGCTGATAATCCCGTATCGCCAAAGAGCCAGTCAACGATCCGGGAAAAGCAGGGACAGTATTAAAGAATGATATCTGCTGTAACGTCCCCATTTTGTGAAATGGATTTGATTGCTGCAGCGGGCGCAGCGGATATAGTTCGAGCATTTTTTTTCGTGTTGAATTTGGCGGAAAGGTTATTAATGATTTCCAGGTCGGGGCCATGCGCTGTTTTCTTCTGTAATTTTTAATTCGCTAAGAGGCGATAGCACATATCCCCCTCTATCCCTCCAAAGGGGAAGGAGAGTGAGAGGCGCGGGGCGATCCCTGCCATCTTACGATAAACTACCGGAAAATTCTTGTCTTTGGATACCTGTTTTTCCCGGTTAGGTATAGAATTGTGGACTTTCAGGTAAAAAAAACAGGCTTTTCTACACATATTGGCTCTTGAAAATTCTTTCATCCTTTGTTATAATGAATGTTTATCCTTTGTTAAAATTTGATCGGTAAATATGAAGGTCGGCGAAACGGTGAATGAACATCATGTTAGCGGGTAAGAGGCGGTCGAGGCAAAGGCTCCTTCTGGATGTGGTACCCGGCTTGACGTGTCATTGAATCCGAACAGTTAAGACGTCGCGGATTGATCATAACTTTTGGGAGGGAGCGTCTCAGATTTCAAACAAGATAAAAGGAAATCATCGGAATGATACTCATCACTTCGGTATCGAAGATGGCACAGTATGTGCATTGAGAATCAGCCTACGCGGCAGGGTGATCCCGGTCTTGGGCGTTTGCGAAATCGGCCCATTGGTGGAATACGCCTGGCGAGGAAAGGGGCCAGATTGGACAGCCCCTGAATATTCATGGTCCGAAAGAACCGGAAACACGCATAATTAAGGAGGTATAAAATGTTCAAGGATTTAAAAGTAGGAACCAAAATTTCGGGTGGATTTGCCGTTGGATTGATTTTGACGGCGGTTATCGGTCTTGTGGCCATTTATTATATGGCCGATGTGGGGGGAATCGTGAAACAGCTGGCCACTCAGGAAATACCGGAAACTTCGGCGGTTGTGGAGACCGAGCGGGCCATGTGGCAGACCCATGTGTTATCCTATGAGTTCGACATCAAGCTGAACGAAGAGAGTAAACAAGAATGGTTTGACCAGCGGGAACAAGTCGGCAAGGCCGCCGATAAAATTATACCCATCGCAACGGCTTTGAACCATGCGGAAACGGTGCAGGCGGCAAATGACGTCAAGGCGAAACTCAAGGAATACGCCGGTATCGGAAAAGAATATGCGGCCATGGCCATGGCCAACAAGGAACTGGAAAAACAGCTGGGCGAGGATGCGTCGGTCATCGAGAAACAATGGATTGACTATATCGATAGCCAGAACGAAAAACTCAAGAAAGCTATCGGTCAAATGGATTTGGACGAAGTCGCCAGTCGTGTTGACAAGCTCGAGATCGCCAACGACGCCATCGATCTTTTCAATACCGCTCTGAGAAACCAATACCTTTATCAGATAGATTTGCATAAGGAAAACGCCGACAGACTCTACGAAGCAATGAAAGAGCTGGCGGCTGTCGCAAAAGATATTGCGGACCGGTCCACGGATCCCGCGGATAAAGAGCGGGCCGATACAGCTGTCACCCATGGCGACAGCTATTTGCAGCATATGGATCAGTGGATCAGCAACAAGGAAAAACAAAAGGAACTGTTGGAACAGTCAGACGCAGCAGCCACGTGGATCGTGAGCCTGACTTCCAAAACCGCAGTGCAGGCGGACAAGGACGCCTATGACATTGGCATTGCGGCCGTGGATTTGGTGCACAAGGTAAAACTGCTTCTGATCGCGTTGCTGATCGGCACCATCCTGATCGGTTCCACATTGGCTTTTTCATCACCCGGGGGATTACCAAACCCATCAACCGAATCATCGAAAACTTAAGCGATGGTGCGGACCAGGTGACTTCAGCCGCGTCCCAGGTATCGGCTGCCAGCCAGTCTCTAGCTGAAGGGGCTTCGGAACAGGCCGCGTCCCTGGAGGAAACGTCCGCCTCCCTCGAAGAGATTGCCTCCATGACGAAACAGAACGCCGACCATTCCAACCAGGCGGACGGGCTTATGCAGGAAGCTAACGAAGGTGTGGGCAAGGCCAATGGTTCCATGAACCGGCTGACCCAGTCCATGGGAGAGATTTCAAAGGCCAGCGAGGAAACTTCCAAAATTATCAAAACCATCGACGAGATCGCCTTTCAAACCAATCTCCTGGCCCTGAACGCGGCGGTGGAGGCGGCCCGTGCCGGTGAGGCGGGAGCTGGATTCGCCGTGGTGGCGGACGAGGTGCGGAACTTGGCCATGCGGGCTGCAGATGCCGCCAAGGATACCTCGGCGCTCATTGAAGGGACGGTGAAGAAGATCAGGGACGGATCGGAACTGGTAGCCACGACCAACGAAGATTTCAACCGGGTGGCGGAAAGCACTGGCAAGGTGGGGGAACTGGTGGGTGAAATCGCTGCCGCCTCCAGGGAACAGGCCCAGGGACTTGATCAAGTGAATACGGCTGTAGCCGAAATGGACAAGGTGGTCCAGCAGAATGCCTCAAGCTCCGAGGAATCGGCCAGCGCATCGGAAGAGATGAACGCCCAGGCCGAGCAGATGAAGGAGATGGTGATGGAGCTGGTGTGCCTTGTGGGGGGAAGCGTAAAACACGGGGGCATGTCTCATGCCACTTATCAGTATGAATCCCAAAAGAGACTCCCGGCCCTGGCCCTGAAACGGAATGAAGATCCGATGACGGTTCGGAAGGGCAAAGAAATAAGACCCGAACAGGTGATTCCCATGGATGATGACGATTTTAGGGATTTTTAAATAGGATACCGGGAAAGGAGATCCGTTTTAGTGTCAACGTTAAAGAAAATTCATCAGAAAATTGCATACCCGGTATCAAAGGTCTGTCACCCTCAAAGGGATCATAAAGCGAGGGCTCAGAACAATACCGTGGTTTTGAATTTTCCAAACTAAAGTTTTTATACCTTTCAGGACCGTTTCCCGGGCCCGGGGGATGTGGCAGGTGATCTCGTCAATGCCCGGGGCCGGGGTGGGGGAGGAAGTCTGACCGGTTCCAGCAGCGGGTCCCTCATCGACACCCCCCGGAGCGGTATATTGTTGCGGGCGGTGAGCAGCCGGACGATTTCCAGCTGCTCGATCAAAGGAAACACGATCACCAGGTCGCATCCGGTCTGGATCTCCGGGGGCTGGCCCATGACCCGGATATCCCATCCGCTGTTTTTGAGCAGTCTTTCCGCCTGGATCACCTCGCTGGTATGTTCAAACGCCAGGATACCCTGATCCGCTTGAAACGCCCCTTTTCTCCACCCAGACGCTTTCCTGTCTGCTACCGGATCCATGGGGCGGTTTTTCTTGAAATAATTGAATAACGTTCTCACACGGTGACCGATGGGATTTTAATAATCAGATGATATTCGTCTCCGGACTGCCGGATATCCGTGACACGGCAATTTTAACTTTCAGTGGCCAGGGACACGGCTTCCTTGGATGCCCCGGTATCCACCATCGCTTCAAACTGTTTTTCGTCCGACGACTTGACTGCCTTCAGGAACATGAGTACGGCCTGGGTACAGGGATCAGGGGTCACATCAATCGCCTGTTTAAAAAGATACCACAAAAACCGGGATAAAAACCATTTCAGCATCAAGATTTTGAAAGCACTGCCAGTTTAATCTTTTCTGCAATCCGGTTGTGTGATATCAGTAACCGGATAAAACAACGGAATTTTTAGATAGGTATTTATATTTTTAATCAGATATTGTAATATTCACAAATTTGAATAAAAAGAGAGCCACGTTCAGCATAAAGCCAAGGTTAAGGAGGGAGACAGAATGGATGATCGGTTGAGTGAGATACTTTCACCCTACAGGGGAAAACGGGATGCGCTGATTCCGATTCTACAGAAAGTACAGGCGGAACTCGGATACCTGCCGGATGAAGCCATGCGTGAAATCGCCAGAACAACGGGGCTGCCTGAAAGCAGAGTGTTTGCCGTGGCATCTTTTTATGCCCAGTTCCGGTTCACTCCTAGAGGCAAACATTCTTTCATGGTATGTCGCGGAACCGCCTGCCATGTCCGGGGTGCGGAAAAAATTCTGGAAGAAGTGGAACGTGCATTGAATATTGCGGAAGGTGAAACCACCGAAGACCAGGAATACACTTTGGAAACCGTGGCTTGTATCGGCTGCTGCGCCTTGGCACCCTGTGTGATGATCGATGAGGATGTGGAAGCCAAGCTGACCCCCAAAATGGTTTCGGAAATAATCGACAGGAGGAAAGCAAAATGACGTTTGCTGACATACAGGAACAGGCCAAAAAGAGTGGGATGAGCTGCTGAACGGCCAGGTCCCTCAAATTGCCATCGGCACCGCCACCTGCGGCAGATCCGCCGGAGCCATGGCCGTGGTCAAGGCATTCGAGGATGAACTGGCCCAGAAAAAGGTAACGGCCAGCGTTCGTGAAGTCGGGTGTATCGGTCCCTGCTATGCCGAACCGCTGGTGAACATCGACAAACCCGGCAAACCCACGATCTGCTATAAAAACGTCACCCCTGAAATGGTGACCGAAATCGTTGATTCCTACATCAAAGGCGACGACCCGCTGCCCCAGTACACGCTGGGCACATTCGGGCAGGGAGAGATCAAAGGCGTGACCAGAATTCTGGATACCCCATCCTTCAAGCCCCAGGAAAGGCGGGTATTTCGCCTCTGCGGCATCATCGACCCCACCAACATCAATCACTACATCGCCAATCAGGGATATGAGGGGCTTCACAAGGCCTTAACCTCCATGACCCAACAGGAAGTGGTGGACGTCATGAAGGCATCCGGCCTCCGAGGACGCGGCGGCGGGGGATTTCCCGCTGGCCGGAAATGGGAGGCCGGACTGGCCGCCAAAGGCACCCCCAAATATGTGGTGTGCAACGCCGATGAAGGAGACCCTGGTGCGTTCATGGACCGGGCCGTGATTGAAGGAGACCCGCATTCGGTTCTGGAAGGCATGATCATCGCCGGATATACCATCGGCGCGGAAACCGGATTCATCTATGTGCGGGCGGAGTATCCGCTGGCCATCAGACGTCTGGAGAGGGCCATTTCCCAGGCCCACGAAAAGGGGTTCCTGGGGAAAAACATCATGGGCACCGACTTCAATTTTGAAATCAAAATCTTTCCCGGTGCCGGGGCGTTCGTCTGCGGCGAGTCCACGGCACTCACCCTCTCCATTGAAGGCAAACGAGGCATGCCCCGGGTGGCACCCCGGCCGAGAACCACGGAAATCGGGCTGTACGACAAACCCACCCTGCTCAACAACGTGAAATCCTTTTCCTCCGCTCCCATGATCATCACCAAGGGCGCGGAATGGTTTGCCAGTGTCGGCACGGAAAAAAGCACAGGAACGGCGATTTTCGCTCTGACCGGCAAGGTGAACAACTGCGGGCTCATCGAAGTGCCCATGGGAATTACGCTCAGGGAAATCATCTATGACATCGGCGGCGGCATCTCGGACGGTGGTACGTTCAAAGCGGTCCAGACCGGAGGTCCTTCAGGCGGCTGCCTGCCGGCATCTCTGCTGGACACCCCCATCGATTATGACTCCTTGGACGAAGCAGGCTCCATCATGGGTTCCGGCGGTATGGTAGTCATGGATGAAAAAACCTGTATGGTGGACGTGGCCCGGTATTTCCTGGATTTCACGGTCATCGAATCCTGCGGACAATGCGTGCCCTGTCGGCTGGGGACCAAAGAACTGCTGGAGGTGCTCAAGGAAATCTGCGCCGGAAACGGCAGAAAGGAAGACCTTGATCTCTTGTATGAACTGAGTCTGGCGATCCATGCCGGATCCATCTGCGGTCTGGGTCAGACGGCCGCCAACCCGGTGCTCACCACCCTGCGGTATTTTATGGATGAATATGAAGCCCATATCTTTGAGAAACGCTGCCCGGCCAAAGTTTGCAAATCTTTGATCTCTTTTGTCATTCAAGAAGACAAATGTGTGGGATGTGGCATCTGTGCCAAGTCCTGCCCGGTAAGCGCCATTTCCGGAGAAAAGAAAAAGGTCCATGTCATTGACCAGTCCGTCTGTGTTCAGTGCGGGGTGTGCCAGGAAAAATGTCCGGCCAAGTTCAGTGCCGTGGACTGCGTCTCTCCCAGAATCAAAACCAAAGTGCCAGAAAACGCATAAATGACTTAACGTATTTTTGACACTCTTTGATATTCGGGGCTGGATAAAGCGTGTATCCAGCCCCGAACCTTTTTTAAGATATAAAAAATGAGAAGAGCCCGGCATGTATCATGCCGGGCTCTTCTCATTAAAAGGTCTGGCTCAGAAGTACTACCTGAATGAGCCTATGCCGCGGGTTTGATGTTAATGGCGCACACCTTGAGTTCCGGAATCTTGGCCACCGGATCCAGTTTGGAATTGGTCAGCTTGTTGGCCGCGGCCTGGGCAAAGTGAAACGGCATGAAAATAGTGCCATCCATGGCCATGTGGGACACTTTGAGTTTGGCACTGACCTGGCCTCTTCTGGAAGACACCTCCACCAGATCCCCGGAATTCAAACCCAGTTTTCTGGCATCATTGTGCGAGATTTCCACAAAACATTCCGGAGAAAGCACATTCAACCCTTCGGTCCGGCCGGTCATGGTCCGGGTATGATAATGGTACAGCACCCGCCCGGTGGTCAAAACATAGGGATAATCCTCATCCGGCAGTTCCGCTGGCGGCTGGTGCTCGATGGCATGGAACAGCCCTTTGCCGCGAGTGAACTGGGTGGTGTGCAGAATCGGGGTGCCGGGATGGCTTTCATCCGGGCAGGGCCAATGGATACCGAGCTTTTCGATGCGGTCCCAGGTGATGCCTCGGTAAGACGGAGTCACCGCACAGATCTCGTCATAAATCTCACGGCTGTTTCCATAGGTCATGTCATAGCCCATGCGTTGAGCGATCTCACAGAAAATTTCCCAGTCCAGTTTTGTTCCTTCCGGGGGTTCCACCGCTTTTCTCACCCGCTGAACCCGACGTTCCGTATTGGAAAAAGTGCCGTCTTTTTCCGCCCAGGAACAGGCCGGCAGGACCACATCCGCCAGGGCCGTGGTTTCGGTTTCAAAAATATCCTGGACCACCAGAAACTCTAGATTGGAAAAGGCTTTTTCCGCATGGTTCAGATCCGGGTCAGACACCATGGGATTCTCCCCCATGATATACAGGGATTTGAATTCACCTGAATGGGCCTTTTCAACCATTTCCGTCACCGGCAGACCGGGTTTGGCAGACATGCCCGCCACACTCCAGGCGGCCTCATACCCTTTTCTGGCATTCTCATTGTTCACCGCCTGGTAAGCGGTGAACACATTGGGGAGCCCGCCCATGTCACAGGCACCCTGGACATTGTTCTGGCCTCTGAGCGGATTGACCCCGCCCCCGGGTTTGCCCAGGTGACCGCACAGCATGGACAGATTGGCCAGGGATTTGACATTGTCCGTGCCGCAGGTGTGCTGGGTAATCCCCATACAGTAGCAGATGGACGCGGCCGGGGCTTCAGCGAATTCCCGGGCCACATCAATGATGTCCTGGGCCGCGATTCCCGTGATCTCCTCGACCTTTTCCGGAGTGTAGGAAGCCACGACTTCCTTGAGGGCCTCAAAATTTTCCGTACGGTCCGCAATAAAGGTCTTGTCGTGCAGGTCTTCCTTGATGATCACATGCATCAGCCCGTTGATCCAGGCGATATCGGTTCCCGGGTTCGGGCGAAGCCACCGGGTGGCATTATTGGCCAGCTTCACAAACCGGGGATCAATCACCACCAGTTTTTTGCCTTTCAGGGCCGCCCGCTTGATGAACGTGGACAAGACCGGATGGTTCTCCGTGGTATTGGATCCGGTGACCAGAATCATGTCCGATGTTTCGATATCAGCGATGGTGTTTGTCATGGCACCGCTTCCAAAAGATGCAGCCAGACCGGCTACAGTGGAGCTGTGTCACAGTCGCGCACAATGGTCGATATTGTTTGTTTTGAGCACGGCCCGGGTGAATTTCTGTACGATGTAATTGTCCTCGTTGGTGGCCCGGGCAGAGGTCAGCACGCCCATGCTGTCCGGCCCGTGCTTCTCCTTGATATCAGTGAATTTTTTTGCCACCAGATCCAGGGCTTCATCCCAGGAAGCCGGCACCTGTTTACCGTCTTTTTTGATCAAAGGCGTGGTCAAGCGGTCCGTCGCCCCGACAAATTCAAATCCATACCGGCCTTTGACACAAAGCATGCCGTTGTTGGGGGGCAGGTTGCGGTCCGCTCCGTCGATTTTAACGATGTGATTGTTCTGGACATGGACATCCATCTGACACCCAACACCGCAAAACGAACAGGTGGTCCGCACGGTGCTGGTGGGAACAAACCGGTCATCCCGGAACGCTTTGGTGGGAATCAGCGCCCCGACCGGGCAGACCTGGACACATTCCCCGCAGAACACGCAGCTGGAATTCATCAACGTCGCCCCGGTCCCGGCAGTGATTTTGCCTTTGTCTCCCCGGAATCCGAAATCAATTGCCTGGTTCACCTGAAGCTCGTTGCAGGCAGCCACACATCTACCGCAAAGAATGCACCGGGACATATCCCTCACAATAAAGGGATTATCCGTTTCAATCGGCACTTTGACCGGTTCTCTGTGACGGCCGCTGACCCGGCCCTTGACTTGGTACCGGTAGGCCAGGGCCTGAAGTTCGCAGTCTCCCCACACCGGACACAATTCCTCTTTCTGATCGTTTTCCATGGCCTCGATCTGGAAATCGGTCCAGGATTCATCAGCGGATGCGCCGATATCACAGTTGTGGTTGCCAGAATCCAGCATCAATCCAATATAAAATCTGCGGTATTCAACAATTTTCGGGGACTCTGTATGAACGATCATGCCGTTTTTGGCCGGGGAACTGCATGAAGACACCAGTTTCTTCCCCCAGGATTCCTCCAGCTCCACAATACAAACACGGCAGGCCCCGGTCGCGCGGGTGCCTTTCAGATGGCAAAGATTGGGGATATCAATATTATTTTCCTGTGCAACGTCCAGAATGGTCTGGCCAGGTCTAAATTGATAGACGTGACCATTGATGGTAATGCTGTTCTGATCCATGGTGAACCCTTCCTTAAATTTTTACTTTCCCGTCATCCCTTGTTTCAGGCAAAAAACAATCTTTTCGGATGTACCACAGTCCCCTGGTGATGTCAACATCCTGGCCATCGATCAGTGCATGATACGGGACTCAGGCCCAATATTCAGTCAGCTCGGCTTTTCCTGCAAAATTATTCTTGACATCCGTGTGTTGAATTTTTAGCCTGATCCATTCCATTCATTGACTGTTGAACAGGAAAACGTAAATGACTGACGCTGAGGCAACAAACACTTTATTCGGTTATCCCCAAAAATTGTCATCCCGGGTGACGGTGCTGGGCAATTACTACATCAATCTGTTCCTGGTTCAAGGAAATAAAAAGACGGCCCTGTTCGAGGCCGGGATTTCCGGGTTGGTGGACACGGTGATCCAGCAGTTGGAACATTTAGAAGTGATGCCGGATTATCTGATCGTCAGCCATCCTCATTCTGATCATATTACCGGACTTTCCGGATTAATGGAGCGATTTTCCGCCGCCCAGGTGGTGACCGGACCCGGGGCAGCGGAATTCATCGCCCATCCCAAGGCAGGGCCTTTAATGATGGCCGAAGATGCGTTCATGTCCAAAGGGCTGGCTGCAAGAGGCATCCAACCGGGCCGGCCTCCCATTGACACCATTCCTGACCTGTCAGAGGTCCGGGAAGTTGCAGACAAGGCCGTGCTGGATCTGGGGGGGCGTGGACCTTGGGCTTTTCCCGGTTGATGGGCATTCCCCGGGCAATATCCTGGGGCGGGTGGGAGATATACTGTTCTGTTCGGACAGCCTGGGATTTCATTTTCCGGGAAGATTTTTCTGGCCCCTGTTCTTCACGGGTGCCAGAGAATATCTGGACACGCTGGAACAAATCCGGGCTATGGCCCCGGCCATCGTGTGTCCGGGGCATCAGGGGCCGTTGAAACATCAGGCGGCGACCGCAGGTATTCAGGCCGGCCTGGATGCGGCGCAAAATTTCATCGACCGGGTGACCCGGACATCTTTGACAGACCGGGAACTGGAGACCCAGCTATTCAATGAAACCTACCGTGATGAATTCACCCTTTACACCAGAGAAAACATCGCCAGTTGCAACCGACTTTTAATCAAACGGGCTCGGCTGATGACGGCGTGACCATGGGAGACTGAATGATGACAGACACCCGATTTTCAGACCGGATCCGCCCGTTGCGGGACGAAATCGACCGCATCGATTCCCAGATCCTGACCCTGCTGGCCAGACGACAGGATCAGGTGGATCAGGTGGCAGCCCTGAAAAAAAAAATGTGACATACCTGTGTACCATCCGGCCAGGGAAGAGGACATGATCTCCCGGCTTAGAACCCAGGCTGCGGAAAAAGGGCTGGACCCGGATGTCACGGAAAACCTGTTCCGGGTGATCATCCGCCAGTCCCGGGTCAAGCAGACCGTCTCCATGCAATATAAAGGGGTCCGGCCCGGCGCCACCGTTCTCATCATCGGCGGTGCCGGACAGATGGGGCCATGTTTGCCGGGCTGTTTGAAAATCAGGATATCGGGTCCGGATCCTGACGGAATCGAACTGGGAAGCTGCCCCCCGGTTGTGCCACGGCATTGATCTGGCTTTGGTGTCGGTGCCCATTGAACACACTGTGCCGGCCATCGAAAAGATCGCCCCGTTCCTGCCGGCCACGGCACTTCTGACAGACTTGACCTCCGTGAAAAAAGACCCGATGAAGGCCATGTGCAACAGCCACAGCGGCCCGGTTCTGGGTTTGCATCCGCTGTTCGGCCCCACCACGTCTTCTTTCGACAAACAGATCATTGTCTACACGCCGGGCCGAGACATGAGCGCCGGCCACTGGCTGGTGGAACAAATGGGGCTGTGGGGAGCCATTCCGGTCCAGGCCACCGCCTCCGAACATGATGACATCATGGAAATCGTCCAGGCTTTGAGACATTTCGCCACCTTCTGTTTCGGTCGGTTCCTGTTTGAAAAACGAGTAAAAATACAGCGCACCCTGGAGTTTTCCAGTCCGATTTACCGCCTGGAGCTGGGCATGGTGGGCCGTCTGTTCGCCCAGGATGCCGGGCTATACGCCCAGATCATTTTTGCCACAAAAGAACGGCGGGATCTGTTGAGACAGTTTGTCACTTCATTGACACAGCATGTCAACATGCTTGAAAACAAAGATATCCCGTCCTTTGTCCGCCAGTTCAACGACATCGCCGAATGGTTCGGATCCTTCAGCGATCAGGCGTTGCGGGAATCCACCTTTCTCATCGACCGGCTCATCGAACGGTTTTAACCGCTGAACGACAACGCGGTAGCGCGGGACCATTGGCGCCAATAACTACAATAACGCAGGCCTGACCCCGGGCTGGCCTGACCCCGGGCTTTTTTAATAATTGGTGAGTTTGATCTCGATACGCCGGTTTTTGCGATAGGCTTCCGGGGTGTCTGCGGGATCGATGGGATGGTATTTGCTGAATCCAGCGGCAGCCATCCGTTTTTCCGGAATCCCCTGGCGGCTTAAAAACCGCACCACTGACACGGCCCTGGCTGTGGACAGTTCCCAGTTGGAAGAAAAAAATTCATTGTTGATGGGCACCTTGTCGCTGTGGCCGTCGATCTGGAGAATCCAGTCGATATCCTTTGGAATCTTTTGGGCAACGGTTAGCAAAGTCTCAGCCAGGGCAGCCAGATGGGCTTTACCCGCATCCCCGAGATCGGCGGACCCGGAGGCGAAAAGCAGCTCCGCCTGGAATACGAACCGATCCCCCGGATCTGGATGGCCGGATTGTTCCCCAGGATCTGTTTGAGACGTCCGAAAACTCGGACCGGTATTGAGTCAGTTCATGGACTTTCCTGGCCAGGGCGATGTTCAATTGTTTTCCCAAGTCTTCGATCTTGGCATCCTTTTTCTCGGATGCCGCCTCCTCCTGGGCCAGGGCGGTTTTGATCACCTCCAGCTGGTCCCTGAGCCTGGAAATCTGATCCGTGAGCAGGGTCACCTCTGCCCTGGCCGATGCCGACAGCTGCTGCTCCTTTTCAATGCTTTCCTTTTGGGATGCCAATACCGCAGACAGCGCCTGGATCCGAATGTCCTGTTCCTCGATTTCTTCCTGGGCCAGCATCGTGGTTTCGGTCTGATCCGCCAGCCGAGCCGCCAGGCGCATGGACCGATCTCGGATCACCCCCAGCTCCCGGTCCCGGGACTCCAGAGCCGCAGCCAGGTCCCCACTTCCTGCTCCAGCTGCTCTTTGACCTGCCTCAGGGCCGAGATATCTTCATTAAGGCTGGCAATGGTGAGCATCTGTTGTTTAAGGGTGTCTTCATCAATTTTTGCCTGTGCCTGATAATTCGCCACCTGGGACATGAGCACCTCTTTGTCCTCGGACAGGGCGATAATGGTATCGGACAACCGTGCTACCTGGGTTTCCAGTCGTCCGGATTTCTCCTTTTCAACGCCAAGCAGCTCCGCCATCTGGTTCACCTGGGCATGAAGTTTTGCCAGTTCACTCTCCTGGCCCCTCAGCACCTCACTGAGCAGAAACTGAGCCACCACAAAGATCATCAGGACAAAAATCACCACCATCAGCAGGGCGGACAGCACATCTACATATCCGGGCCAGGCTGTGATAGGGCTTGCGCTTCGCCGCGCTCTGGATAACATGTCCGCTCCTGTCAGGCTTCAGATTCCGGAGGAGAATCCGGAGTTCTCTTCTGTTGGTTGAGCAGAGCTGTCATGGCCTGGTTGTTTTTCTGCATCTGGTTGATCAGGACCCGCAGGTTGGTGTCGATGCTTTTGAACATCTCGACAGTTGTCCCTGAGCCGGCCTGGGGCAGCTCATCCACATCCACCAGCCGGGTGACCCCGGACAGCCACTCTTCCATTTCATTGAAAAACCGGTTCTGGGCATGCCCGGCCTGGATATCGATAAACCCCAGCACCAGACTGCCCCCCAGGCCGAACAAAGAGGAAGAAAACGCTGTCCCCATTCCCTTCAGCGGGTTTTCCAGCCCCTGTTTCAAGTGATCGAACAGCACGGCATAATCCCCGTTGCCCACTTCCAGGCCGCTGATGACCTGGCCCACGGTACCGATGGTCTGGAGCAGTCCCCAGAATGTGCCTAAAAGCCCTAAAAACACCAGCAGCCCGATCATGTATTTGGAAATTTCACGGGATTCATCCAGATGTCCCCGGATCCCGTCCAGCACCGTGCTCAACGACCCGGCCGACAGCCGGAACCGGTCCCGGTGAATCTCTTCCAGGTGTTTGGCCAGCGGTGACAGCAGGGTGGGCGGCTCCACCGTGGAAAGGCCGGGATCCCCGGTGCGGAATTTTTAATCCAGTTGATCTCGGGTTCCAGCCGCAGAATTTGGAACACGTTGATGGCAATGCCCACGCACAGCGCCCAAAATCAACAGGTTGAATCCCCAGTTGGCCATGAACGCGGCCCTGAGCGGGGTCGCCAGAAGTGCGCACACACCGGCCACCACCAGCAGGTAGACAAAGGTCAGAAACAGATAATGCCGCGGATTGGTCATGTCACGCCTCCTTGAAAATCTGATGCCAGGGTTTGCGCCGTACCCTGGCACTTACGCATCCACATATGGTATTCCGGTTTCACCGGTTGTACGCAAATGATATCCGATTGTCAAGAACCCGTATGAGTCCCTTCCTCCCTGTTTTTCCGTTTTAAAAAAGGAAAATACAGAGAGGCACCCGGGTTAAGGGTTTCCCGCATCAAGCGCCTTTTCCATACTGTCTGAGTTTGTTCAACAATGTTTTCCGGGTGATGCCCAGGCGCCGGGCAGTTTCGCTTTTGTTACCGCCGGCTGCGGCCAGGGTGGATAAAATCGCCTCTTTTTCAATCCGGGATAACGGAATGTTTTCCAGGCCCTCCGCTCCCGGGCCATCGTTTGGGCCAGGCTCGTCATCCCCCTGTCCAAAGGGCAAGTCCGCCCGGGTAATATAATCGGTGCGGGCCAGCACCACAGCCCGTTCCACGGCATTCATCAATTCCCGGACATTTCCGGGCCAGGCATACCGGATCATGGCATCCATGGCATCCGGTGCCACCCCCTGAATCTCCCGTCGGTTTTTCTCGGAAAACCGGGTCAGAAAATGCAAAACCAGCTCGGGGATATCTTCGGGACGTTCCCGCAAAGGCGGAATGGTCACTGTCACCACATTCAGGCGGAAAAACAGGTCCTGACGGAACGTGCCCTCTTCCGCCATGGACTTCAGGTCCCGGTTGGTGGCCGCGATTACCCGTACATCCACCTCAATATTTTCATCGCTGCCCACGGCCGTAATCTCTTTTCCTGAAGCACCCGCAGCAGTTTGGCCTGCATAGGCAGGCTCATCTCACCGATTTCATCCAGCAGGATACTGCCTTTGTGGGCCAGAAGGAATTTACCTTTCCGTTTTTGTCCGCCCCGGTGAATGCGCCCTTGGAATGGCCGAACAGTTCCGATTCCAACAGGGTCGGGGTGATGGCCGCACAGTTGATCCGGACAAACGGACGGTCCTTCCGGGGCTGTTCTCATGCAGGGCCGCGGCCACCAATTCCTTGCCGGTGCCGGATTCTCCGGCCACCAGCACATTGGCATCCGTGGGCGCCACCATGTCCAGGGTATCCAACAGCGCCGTCATGGCCGGACTTTTGCCCAGGATATTGTGACGAAGAGCGGTGGATTTGAGTCGCTCCTTGAGCTGCCGGTTTTCCGACTGCAGAAAGATCCGTTCCATGATCCGCTTAATGGTCAGCTTCAACCGGTCGAAATCCAGCGGTTTGGTCAGATAGTCATAGGCCCCGATCTTCAGGGCTTCCACGGCCGTGTCCACGGATGAATACGCGGTCATCATCACCACGGGCAGAGACGGATTATAGGCCCGGATCCGAGACAGGGCCTCCATGCCGGACATGCGCTTCATTTTCATATCCAGCAACACGATATCAACCTCCGGGATTTCACCTGTTCCACCCCGGTATCCCCGTCATCAGCCAGCATCACCTCATATCCCCAGTCCGATATCAGGGTCTTAAGCATCCGGGCATGAGCGGGATCATCCTCCACCACCAGTATTTTATGTCGCATGGGTATCTTCCTTTGCCTGAGCGAACAGCCGGATAAAAAATGTGGTTCCCTGACCTTTGCCACTTTCCACCCGAATATCCCCACCCAGGGTTTCCACCAGCCGGTGAACGATGGACAGTCCCAGGCCGGTGCCATCCGGCCGGGTGGTGAAATAGGGGTCGAAAATTTCCGACAATACCTGCTCATCCATGCCGCAGCCATCATCGGTGACCTGAATTTCCAGATCCTGTTCAGGTCCAAGATCCTTTACCGTAACCGTGAGACGTCCGCCCTCTGCCATGGCGGCCAGACTGTTCATGTAAAGGTTGAGCAGAATCTGATTCATGCGGTCCGGATCGGTGTAACAGGTTGACCGGACCGACTGAATATCCGTGTGAACCGCAATAGATTTTTTTTCCAGATCATGGGCCATCAGCTTCAATGAATGGGAGATCATTTCCCGGATTTCCACCTCTTTTTTATCAACCGCCACCGGTTTGGCAAACTCCAGCAGTTGGGTGACGGACCGGTTGATCCGTTCCACCTCCTGGACCATGATTCTGGCGGTCTCCTGATCATCCGGATGGTCAGCATACCGTTTTTCAAAATAGGTGGCAAATCCCTTGATGGAGCTTAACGGATTTCTGATCTCATGGGCCACACCGCCCGCCAGCTTGCCGATAGCCGCCAGGTGTCGGGTGGTTTCAATCTCTTTTTTCAATTTTTCGGACAATGCCCTGGCACTGACCAGCCGGGCTTTGGTGGTGCGATAGGCCTGAAACACCATCAGGCTGATCACGCCCGCACACCCCAGGATAAAAAACACCACCCCCTGCCCCACGGCATGACGCAGGAGCCGGGCCTGGGCGAATGCCATCTGATCCATGGAAAGACCAACCAGAATCAAAGCGCCGTCTTCAAGGACCTTGTTTTTTCCCAAGTCACCGCTGCCACCTTGAAACGGCCTTTCTTTTCCCCTCATCCGCTGCATACCGTGCATTCGCATGGAATGCCCCCCAAACCGACTTTCCATGGGGGTAAACCGCTTGTATACCTCAAATACCTTTTCTTCATCTTCTTGCTGATACCGATAATGCACCAAACCTCTCTCTGCTTCTGAATCAATGATATCCGGCATATCCGCCAAAACCTGCCCCACCCGGGGTGGGTCACTGTGGGCCAGAATGGTGCCTCCGGCCGAAACGATCATAATATACTGCACATCCGGCTGAAATGCGGTCTCCTGGAGCAAATCCTGAATCCGCCGCATGCCCCAGTGCATGGTCACCATACCGGTGCGGGTACCGGCCTCAAAGGTCCGGATCAGAGAATCCCCTTGGCCAGCTGCTGGTCAGTGATATGGGATTTGAGTTTTCCATCCGGTCCAGGGTCATGACCGCAAAAATCGGGGTCAGCACCAGCAGCACACCTGCCAGCATGAGCGGAGAAATCAGGGACGACAGTGATCGGGTCGATAATGTATTCATGCCTACATAACATAGCAAGGAATGTACCAGTTTCAACTGGTTCTACCCTATTTGATATCAAATGTATATATCCCCATCCCAGAATTTTGTGCCGTTGATAATGCTCACATATTTAAGTTGGGATCGAAATTCTTCCTGCACTGATGACGTCCCTGGTTCACCACCTATCGTATAATAATTACCCACATGGATACCGGATTCGGGTAAAAAGGATACAATACGGTGACAACCCATCTCCATCCAGCCGAATCCCCAAAAAACAAATTAATCCTTTTATTTCAAATAGATATAATTAAATTTTGAATATGGCACACCCTTTGCTTTATAAAATTGCCAAGACAAGCCGGTATCTGACAGACACAGATACCCGGACAAAAAAACCAACACAACCCCATTTACAAAGGAGAGACCATCATGAAAAAAACATTGATACTGATCACCGCGTTGATCGCCGTTGGATTTTTAGCCACCCAGGCGTTTTCCTGGGGACCCGGCCGAAGCATGGGCGGATATGGCGGCGGCTTCAGCTGTCCCGGCATTGACCGGTATGCCTACAACGACCTGAGCGATGCCCAGAAAGACGAACTGACGACGCTGCGTCAGAAATTCATTGATGACACCTATGGACTGCGGGCATCCATGATGCAGAAACACAATGAAGTCCGCCTGCTCATGGAAACCTCTCAACCGGACCGCACGGAATTAAGCCGGCTGAACGCGGAAATTTCCGACATCATGAAGCAGCTCCAGGAAAACCGGATCGATTTCATGCTGGCTGCAAAAAAGGTGGCTCCTGAACTCCGGTTCGGCCAAGGCATCGGCCGTGGAGGCTTTCACAAAGGAAATGGCAGAGGCGATTGTCCCAAACTGGGCCAGGGATATGGACAGGACCCGGTTCATGGCGGCAGAAGAGGCTCAGGCTGCCGTCGGTATTAACCGGTGCCGTGCCCCTGACATGACACAGACATGAAAGAACAAATCTATCCAAAATTATTGGATAAAACCTTTCAGGGATCCGGGTTCCGGAAAGCGGCAGATGCCGGATGATTCCTGGAGCCGGTAACCCCACCCGCCCATAGACAGTCAGCAGGGCCTCGCGCCTGACATCCCGGCAAACCGGATGTCAGGCGCGTATTTTTTCAGGACCGGTCTTTTTCCGCTGTCACCGAATTCTCCAGGGTCCCGAGTCCCTGTATCCGGGTCTGAAGATGATCGCCGGGCAACAGGTAAACCGGGGGTTTTCGGGCAAATCCCACCCCTTCCGGCGTCCCCGTGAGGATCAGGGTTCCCGGAGCAAGCGTTGTGGATTCAGACAGAAACGCAATCAATTGCGCCACGGAAAAAATCATGTCCCGGGTATTGCTCTGCTGCATGGTCCGGCCGTTGAGCACGCTTTCGATGGCCAGGGCCTGAGGGTTAGGAAGCTCATCGGCGGTCACCAACGCCGGTCCCAAAGGACAGAAGGTGTCAAAACTTTTTCCCCGGACCCATTGTCCGCCCCCGGCATGTTTCTGCCACCGCCGGCTGATACGTCATTGGCACAGGTATATCCCAGCACACAATCCAGGGCCTCATCCTCGGTCACGTTTTTGGCTTCCCGGCCGATCACCACCCCCAGTTCCGCTTCATAATCCACTTCCGGAGTTTCCAGGCAGGAGGCGGGAATCACGATGGCACTGTCATGGGGAGTGATGGCCCCGGGATTTTTCATAAACACCACCGGGTATTTTGGCAGATCCATGCCGGTTTCTTTGGCATGGCCCCGATAGTTAAGCCCGATGCAGAAAATCGCCCGGGGTATCACGGGCACCTCGATTTTTGCCACATCCTTTCGCTGTCCGGTATCGGTCAACTTGCCGAACAAATCTCCCTCCACCACCGAAGCCGTGGCCCCGTCATAATCACACCCGGTATAAAGGTGGTCATCCGCTGTCCTGAATCGTATGATCTGCATGCTTTTATTTCTCCTGAACTTGAGATAAACTGTTCTACATGTCATCGCCTTTACCACAAAACCCGGACAAAATGAAACGCATTTTTACCGGGCTGCCCCTCCGGACTGCGGATCTGATCCTGCTGATACTGGCTTCCCAGAATATTCGTGCGGGAAAATCAAAAGGTCCCCGGGGTATTGACATTCTGACCGCTTCCGACCAGGCAGAAGAGGCAACGTCCCAGGTCGCCGCCTATTTCAGGGAAAACCGATCCTCTTCTGAACCGGTATCGCATTCTGCGGCAATGCCTGCCGGGTTTTCGTCTGCCGCAGTTTTCATGATTATGGCCCTGCTGGCGGTCGTCCACATAAAAATTGAAGTGACCGGTCCCCGCTGGGACTATATCCTGGCCTATGGGATATCGGGGATGTACCTCTTCCAGGGAGAGACCTTCCGGGCGGTCACGGCGTTATTCCTTCATTCGGACACCGCCCATCTGCTGGGAAACCTGGCCGGTATTTTTCTGTTTGCCGGACCTTTGATCCGGTTGTCCGGTTATGGTTCCGGACCGCTGTTCCTGCTGTTTGCCGGCACCAGCGGCAATCTGATCAATGCCGGGTTCCGCGGCACGGCCCTGCTGTCCATCGGCGCTTCCACCGCCGCCATGGGTGCGACCGGCGGACTGGCCGCATTTCAGATGATGCGTAAAGGACCCTTGAGACGGCGGGACCGGGTCCTGCCTCTGATGGCCGGAGCCGCGCTGATGGCATTTTTGAGCCATGGGGAGAACACGGATGTCTGGGCCCATGTATTCGGATTCTGCTGCGGGATGGCCGGCGGCATTCTGTTTTTTCCCCTGCTGGCGGTCTGGCGCTTCCGGCTCAGAGAACCCGTGGCCCTGGCCATTACCATCGGCATTGTGATTTCGGCTGTGGCTGTGGCTGCGGCCCGGATTCAGTAACGAGGGATTTCGCTAAAGCCGCTTAACACCTTCTTACTTTATTGATTCAGATTCGAGATCATTTGCAACTTTTTCCGTAAGGAGCGCCGCATGGAAAACAAGCTGCTGTGGATGGATCGTCATCGTCATGGTTTTTTTGAGCACGGTGGCGGCCCACGGATTCGGCCGGATGGCCTATATCCTGCTTTAGCCGGCCATGAAGGACAAGCTCTCTTTTGGCTACACCCAGTTGGGCCTTCTGGGCACGGGGGATTTTATCGAGTATCTGTCCATGGCCATCATCGGCGGATTTCTGGCGGCCCGGTTCCTGTTCCAAAAGTCTCCGCCACGGACTGGGGCGCTGTCTATAAAATGAAATCCCTGTGCTTTCTGGGGGTGGTCTATTTTTTTACGGCATGCCCTATATCATCTACATGGTGTTTTTCACCGCTTATCTGGTGAATGAAATGGGATACAGCCAGGCCGGGGAGGCCTTTGGGCCATGGTGGGCGGGCTGCAATTCCCACGGCGGGTGGCCGTAGCCCTGAATGCGAGCATCTGCTACCTGAAGCCCAGCTTTCCCGGAGACCACCTCAAAGCCGAAGCCACAGAAATCCAAAACGGCTGCCACACCTCTTTGTATGACATTACCGTAACCAATGTAGACACCGGCGCGCTCATCGTCCGGAGCCAGGACGACCAGGCCTTTCGAAAAACGAGCGGCTGGTGCCGGAATAGCATCAATCCATGTGCTTCAGCCCGTGCGCCGATTTGAACTCATGCCACTCATCATGGTCCAGATATTCGTTTTCATCCAAATCGATGGCATCGAACACCGCCTCATTGTCTGACACCTCTGAAAAATACGCATTGAATTCTTCGCGGGTTACCTGGTCATTCTGGTCTTTGTCCATATCCGGAAAGTGGGCGTTGAATTTTGACGGCTCAGGCAGAGCCTCGCCGTGATACCTTTTTTTATGGTGCATGCCTCCCATGCCCTGGTGCACCGCCTTGAACTGGTGCCACTCCTCACGGCTCAGACTGCCGTTCTTATCAATGTCAAGGGTGTCAAATCCCTTCTGCTCAGTGGATGGAAACACCTGTCTGAATTCCGCATAGCTCAGACTGCCATCCCCATCAGTGTCCATCTCAGAAAAATGCCGGTCAAACTTGCCGTGCCCGACCGACTTCTGATCACCGCCCTGGTTGCAGGACGATGCATAAACCGCTGAAACAGACACAGCAAATACCGTCACAAAAACACCAGCCATTATCAACAATCCCTTAATGCGTGCCATCATATCATCTCCTCAATTCGTTATTTGATAAATTTCCCAATTTGTAACTCCTGGAGTGTGTTTTCAAGAGTACCGCTAAAAATATCACACTGTAAGCGACTTGTTTCTCACCAGGCGATGCTGCTTATTCCTTTTGTTCTCAGGATTCGATGCCGGTCACGGTGTAGCCTCCATCCGTGATGGTCCGGGTCACCAGGTCCTTGTCAACGGGTTGTTTTGATTCCACCACCGCCTGTTTCTGCTCCAGGTCGACCTGGGTGGACGAGATGCCTTCAAGGGCGTTCAACCGGTCGCTGACACTTTTGGCGCAGTGCATGCAGCTCATGCCGTCAATTTTGATGATGGTTTCATGGCAGTCTCCTTTGTGTTTGGTTCATTTATCTCTGGCTCAATGGATTGTTCCGGAACCCGGGGCTCCAGCGTTGGTTTGAAATTTTTCAGGCGCAAAGCATTGGTCACCACGGACACGGAACTTAACGCCATTGCGGCGGCGGCAAACATAGGGTTCAGGGTGGGCCCGCCGAACAGGTGAAACAGACCGGCCGCCAGGGGAATGCCGATGGAATTGTAAAAAAAGCCCAGAATAGGTTCTGCTTGATGGTCTTCAGGGTGGCCCGGCTCAGATTGATGGCCGTGACCACGCCGGCAAGGCTGTTTTGCATCAGGACGATCCCGGCAGATTCCATGGCCACATCCGTGCCGGAACCGATGGCAAACCCCAGGTCTGCCTGGGCCAGGGCCGGAGCGTCATTGATGCCGTCCCCCACCATGGCCACCCGGCTGCTGTCCGCCTGGAGCTGTTTCACCTGATTTGCCTTGTCCCCCGGCATGACCTGGGCCACCACCTGGTCGATATTCACCTGCCTGGCAATGGCCCGGGCTGTCAGTTCGTTGTCTCCGGTCAGCATCACGGTTTTCAGCCCCATTTCCTGGAGCCGGGCAATGGCTGCTGCCGAATCCGGCTTGACCACATCGGCCACGGCGATGATACCGGCCAGTTGCCGGTCTACGGCCAGGTACATGACGGTCTTTCCCTGTCCGGACAGATCGTCGGCTTCCGGCAGATCCGCTTCTATCACCTGGTTTTCCTTCATGAATGCCAGGTTACCGAACAGCAGGTCTTTGTTGTCCACAGTCACGGTAATGCCCCTGCCGGGAACCGCGGAAAATTTCTTTGCCGGTAGAAAAGACAACCCTTGTGTTTGACTTTCCGCCACCACGGCCGCACCCAGTGAATGTTCCGATCCCTTTTCAGCCGAAGCGGCCAGCTGGAGAACGCCGGATTCTTCAAATCCGTTGAGTGCCTTTATGTCCGTGACCCTGGGCTTACCCTGGGTAATGGTCCCGGTCTTGTCCAGCACAATGGTGTCGATGCGGCCGGCCGTTTCAAGGGGCTGGCCTCCCTTGATCAGGACCCCTAAGGATGCGCCTTTACCAGTACCCACCATGATGGCGGTTGGCGTGGCCAGCCCCAGGGCACAGGGGCAGGCGATCACCAGAACGGCGATGAATATTTTCAAGGAAAACGCCGCGCCGGCCCCGCCGACAAACCAGGCCCCGGCCGATACCAGGCGATGCCGATGACCACGGGCACAAAATAGCTGGAAATGACATCCGCCATCCGGGCGATGGGGGCTTTGCTGCCCTGGGCTTCTTCCACCAGCTGAATGATTCGGGCCAGGGCCGTGTCTTTGCCCACCTTGTCGGCCCGGTACCGGATGGTGCCGTTCTGGTTGATGCTGGCGCCGGTCACGGTATCCCCTTTACTTTTTTCCACGGGAATGCTTTCGCCGGTGAGCATGGATTCATCCACCGAAGTATGCCCGTCCATGACCGTCCCGTCCACGGCGATTTTTTCTCCGGGTCTCGCGATCAGTTCATTCCCGACTTCCACATCTTCAATGGGGATCACCGATTCTTTCCCGTCCCGGATGACCATGGCGGTTTTGGGGGCCAGTCCCATAAGTTCCTTGATGGCACCGGACGTTCGCCCCTTGCTCACGGTTTCCATGTATTTGCCCACCTTGATCAGGGCAATGATGACACCGGCGGTTTCATAATACAGGTTCATCACATATTCGGGCCGGCCCGCAAAAATCAGCACAGTATTGATGCCGCTGTAAATGATGGCGGCGGTGGTACTAACGGCGATCAGGGAATCCATATTGGGATGACCCTTGAACAGAGCCGGAAATCCCCGGGTATAGAAATGAAATCCGGCCAGGATGATGGGCAGGGTCAGCATCAGCTGGGTCAGGGCAAATGTGCCGGGGTTGTGTCTCGGGCTGATGAAGGACGGAAGGGAAATCCCCACCATTTCCGCCATGGCCACAAACACCAGCGGGATGGCAAAACCGATGGAAATAACCAGTCGAAAGTATTCCTGTTTGCGTTCTTTCTCTTTTTTGCCTCATCCAGGCCCGGGTCCCTTGTGTCATCCACAGGTGCCAAACCGTATCCGGCTGACTCCACCGCATGGATGATGGCGGTCTCTCTTGCCCCGGCCGCTCATAAGTCACCTGGACTTTTTCCGTTGCCAGATTCACCGATGCCGACGTGACACCGGACACATTTTTGATGACGTCCTCCACCCGCCTGACACAGGCGGCGCAGGTCATCCCGTCAATTTTAAACTGTCTGGTTTCCATATCCATGGAAGTCACTCCTTTCCCGGGGCATCGTGTCTGCCTGTCATAAGGACATTCGTCCGCCGGGTCATATCCGTTTGCTCAGCAGCATCATCAGTTCATCGATCTTTTCCTGAATCTCTTTCTGATCCTCTGAGGTCACCGCATGCATAAGGCAGTGCTGCATATGGATTTTCAGTACCTGCTGCTCTACTTTGTGCAGGGCCGCCTTGACCGCTTTGAGCTGGGTCAGGATATCCACGCAGTAGCGCCTGTTTTCAATCATTTTCTTAATGCCCCGAATCTGCCCTTCGATGCGGTTGAGACCGGGCAGCTGATCATGATGTGGGGGATGCATGATACCTCCTTGTTTTCATTTATCCTGGCTTAATACTATACCCCGGTATGGTATATGTCAAGACCGATGTGCCCCGGGGATGGTAGAAACCGGTGGGCGGTTGGCAATCTTTTCTTGACACAACCGCTGTTTTTATTCAAGAATTCCGCCATAACCGTTAAAAATAAGGAGATGTCATGGCATTCGATCATCTTGCCCCCTCCCATCCCCTCCAGGCGTTGCCGGTCCGGATCATCATCCCGGTGGCCCTGACCATTCTTCTGTTTATCCTGACCATTTTTCTGTTCATCCTTCCCACCATGGAATCGTTCATGATGGACGGCAAAAGAGAAACCACCCGGCACTTGACCGAAACCGCCTGGTCAGTGCTCGATTATTTCCATGAACAGGAAGCCTCTGGCAGCCTGTCGCGGGAACAGGCAAAAAAGGCAGCGGTGACCCTGCTGAAACAGCTGCGCTACGGGGATGACCACAAGGATTATTTCTGGATCAATGACACGACTCCTAAAATGATCATGCACCCTTACCGCCCGGACCTGGAGGGCCGGAATGTGTCGGACTTCACGGATCCGGCCAACAATCCGCTGTTTGCCGACATGGTGAAAACAACCAGCCATTCCGGTTCCGGATTCGTAAACTACCTGTGGCAGTGGAAGGAGGATTCCACCCATATCGTTCCCAAGATCTCCCATGTCAAGCGGTTCGACCCCTGGGGATGGATCATCGGCACTGGCATCTATGTGGCTGATGTCAAGGCAGACATCTCCGAGGTGACCCGGAAACTGACCCTTGCCTGTGCCGGCATCATGGGGGTGGTGCTGGTATTGTCCGGCTATATCATTTGGGCCGCGGCCACTTCCGGAAAAGAAAACTGGCAGCCTTGGCCCGTTCTGAACTCCAGGAAAACAGCTGGTCCAGGCGGACAAGATGGCTTCTTTAGGCATCCTGGTGGCCGGGGTGGCCCATGAGGTGAACAATCCGGCCACCACGCTGATGCTAAACGCGCCGAACCTGAAAAAAGCGTTTGACTCTTTTCTGCCGGTGCTGGACGAACATTTTGCCAGGCACCCGGACGTCCGGATCTGTCATATGGCTTATCCGGACCTGCGCTCCCGCATTGAGCGTATGCTAAGCGCCATTCTGGATGCATCCGCAAGAATCAAGCAGATCATCACCGATCTCAAGGATTTTTCCCGGCCGGCCGATACCCGGACCCCGTTTTCCGACCCAAAGATCGATGTGAACCAGGTGGCTCAAAAAGCATTGGACCTGACGTATCCCACCCTGAAAAAAATCACGGCCCATGTATCAGCAGAACTTGGCAAGACTTTGCCGGCAGTGGCGGGCGATTCCCAGAAACTGGTTCAGGTGGTGATCAACCTGCTGATGAATGCAGGACAGGCCCTGGAGAGCGAAGACCAGTCCATCACGGTGACCACCTCCGCCAACCAGCATCAGAATATCGTCACCATCGAGGTGGCGGACACCGGCCCCGGGGTATCGCCGGACATGCTGGATAAAATGATCGATCCGTTTTCACCACGCGTCGGGATGATGGAGGAACCGGCCTTGGACTGTTCATTTCCAAGAGAATCGTTTCCGACATGCAGGGGGTGCTGGAACTGTCCTCCGAACCCGGACAGGGATTTACTGCCAGGATCGTCTTGCCCTGCACGAAAAAATAAATTATAAAAAAGCATGGACACATGGACAATGGACAGACCGATTCTGGTGGTGGATGACGAACCCGAAATTCTGATGGCCGTGGATACCACGCTTCGCATGGCCGGGTTTAACAACATCGTCACCATCAATGATGCCAGAGACGTGATCCGGCACATGGAACGGGAGATCCCGGGTCTGATCCTGCTGGACCTGAACATGCCGCACATCAACGGGGGCAGACTGCTCAAAATTATCCGAAAGACCTGGCCCAGGATTCCGGTGATCGTGCTCACCGGCACCATCGAGGTGGACACGGCGGTTCAATGCATGAAAATCGGCGCCATGGATTATGTGATCAAGCCGGTGGAAGAGGAACGGCTTATCCAGTCGGTCAAACAGGCCCTGGCCCTGGAGGAAACCGGAGAAACCGGTAAAAAGCCCCTGCACCAGGACCTGTTCGCCCAGATCAAGAATCCGGCCGCATTCCGCCATATCATCACCCAGGACCAAAAAATGCACTCCATTTTCCATTATGTGGAAGCCATTGCCCCCTCGCTCCAGCCGGTACTGGTCAGCGGCGAAACCGGGGTGGGCAAGGAGCTGATCGGCCAGTGCATCCATGACCTGAGCGGGCGTAAAGGAAAACTGGTGGTGGTGAATGTGGCCGGCCTGGATGACAATGTGTTTTCCGATACCCTGTTCGGACATGTGCCCGGTGCGTTCACCGGTGCGGACAAAGCCCGGTCCGGACTGATCGAACAAGCGGCCGGCGGCACCCTGATGCTGGATGAAATCGGGGACCTGGCCCTGACGTCCCAGGTCAAGCTGCTGCGCCTGCTTCAGGAAGGGGATTACCTGGCCCTGGGCTCGGACAAAACCCGGCATTCCGACGCCCGGATCATCGCCTCCACCAACCAGGATCTCTGGGCCCTGGAAAACAAAGGGAAATTTCGCCGGGACCTGATCTACCGGCTGTCCACCCATACCCTGACCCTGCCGCCGCTCAGGGAACGACTCCTGGACCTGCCCTTGCTCCTGGACCCGGTTCGTGTGCCAGGCTGCTGCGGAACTGGACAAACCCATCCCGGATATTCCCAAAAACCTGATCGAACAGATGGAAACCTATCCGTTCAAAGGCAATATCCGGGAACTGAAATCCATGGTCCATGATGCCATATCCCGGTATGAAAAAGGACCAATCACCGCCGATCTGTTCCAGGGACTGGATGCCAGGGGAATGGAAGATACCCGGGAAGGCAACTTACCCCATCCCCTGGAAACCGACAAAGGACTTCCCACCCTCAAGGAAGCCTCCAACATCCTGGTGGAAAAAGCCATGGAACAGGCCGGCGGGAACCAGTCCGCCGCCGCCAAAATTCTGGGTATTTCCCAGCAGGCATTGAGCAAGCGCCTTCAAAAAATTCGAAACAGCTGATCTACAACCAGGATTGTACACACAACTTTTGTTGTAACGTCATTTCAATCCCCGGTTTCTGCCCTTTTTTTTCAACCGCCCGGGGCTATCACAACTTTTATTGTGAGCCGGCGACAAAGCACCATTTACAAAAATTTGGCATTTTGTTTTAAAATCAACAAGTTAGCACAATTCGCTCGGGTGGCATGCCGATTGCATTTCTAAAAGGACAGCAAAAAAACCTTCAAGGAATCTGTTTGATACCGGTTTCCCAACATCTGCCTGAAAGGAGTGAACCTATGAAAGAGATCAAAAACATTGGATGGCGCGTTACCTTTGCTGGACTGGGCATCAACCTGGCCCTGGGTATTCTTTACGCCTGGAGTATTTTCAAGGAGTCCATCAAGGAATCCATCGTAGCCGGGGACGGCCGTTTCGACTGGAACCTGGCCGCGCTGAACGATCCCTATGCCGTGTGCTGCCTGGTGTTTGCCTTTGCCATGATTCTCGCCGGCCGGGTCCAGGACAAAACCGGCCCGAAAATGACGGCCATCCTGGGCGGGATCCTCACCGGATCCGGCCTGATTCTTATTGCATTCTCCACCTCATGGATGGTGTGGATCCTGGGATTCGGCATTCTCATGGGTGCGGGACTGGGCTTCGGGTATGCGTCTGCCACGCCGCCTGCCATCAAATGGTTCCCTCCGGCCAAAACCGGGATGATCGCCGGCATTGTGGTGGCGGGATTCGGGCTTGCTTCGGTGTATATCGCGCCCTTAGGCACCTGGCTCATCAGCCGGTTCGGCCTGAGCCAGTCCATGCTGATTTTCGGGGTGGCGTTTCTGGGGGTGGTGTGTGTGCTGGCCCAGTTTCTGATCAATCCCCCGGCCGGGTATGTGCATCCGGATGCCCGGGCCACAGCCACCCGCCCGGCTGCCCCTTCAGGCATTGATTTTTCCCCCTCTGAAATGATGAAAACCGGAACGTTTTATAAACTGTGGCTCATGTTCTGCGTCGGCTCCGGGGCCGGGCTGATGATCATCGGCAGTGTGGCGGGCATGGCCAAATCCGGCATGGGAAATCTGGCCTGGATCGTGGTAGCGCTGATGGCCGTGGGCAATGCTTCGGGCCGGGTTATCGCCGGCATCGTGTCCGACAGGATCGGCCGAGCCAACACCCTGTTTATCATGCTCTCTTTTCAAGCGCTCATTATCTTTTCCCTGATGTTCATCGCTCCGGGTCAAGTGGTACTGCTGGTGATGGCGGCCACGTTCATCGGATTTAACTACGGCACCAACCTGTCCCTGTTTCCGTCCGTAACCAAGGATTATTTCGGGTTAAAAAACTTTGGTGTCAACTATGGGCTGGTGTTTTCCGCCTGGGGTGTGGGGGGATTCATCTTCCCCCGGGTATCACAGATGATTGTGGCCTACACCGGCAGCTCCCAGATAGCCTATATTCTGGCAGCTGCCCTGCTGATGACTGGTGCTGTGTTGGCCCTGGTGACCCGGGCGCCTGAAACTGACCCCGCCCTCCGGCCCATGGGAATTCCGATACCGGTGTCAGTGCCTGGAAAAAACTGAGGCGTATGACCTGATAAGTCCGGTGACCGCCGGCCTGACTGACTGTCACCACCAAATGGAATGTGGATTGAATTTTTGCTGACCTTCATCTGAAAAAGGAGATACCCATGACGGAAACCCTGTTTCACGCCCCTGACGAATTTCGAAAAAACGCTTGGATCATGACCATGGATGAATACCGGGCCATGTATACCCAATCTATTGAAGACCCGGACACCTTCTGGGCCGGTATGGCGGACAACTTCCACTGGGAAAAAAAATGGGACAGGGTCCGGGAATACAACTATCATCTGTCCAAAGGCCCGATCTCTATCCAGTGGTTCATCAATGGGAAAACCAATATCTGTTACAACTGCCTGGACCGGCACCTGCCCCAGCGAAAAAACCAAACCGCGTTGATCTGGGAAGGTAACAGCGTGGGAGAAGATCTGACCATTTCCTATGGGCAGCTTCATGAAAAAGTGTGCCGGTTCGCCAATGCGCTCAAAGAAAAAGGGGTGGGCAAAGGGGACAGGGTGGCCATTTACATGCCCATGATCCCGGAACTGGCCGCCACCATGCTGGCTTGTGCCCGGATCGGGGCCATCCACTCCATCGTGTTCGGCGGATTTTCCGCCGAAGCCCTGGCCGACCGGATCGTGGACAGCCTATGCAAAGTGCTGGTGACCACGGACGGGGTGATGCGGGGTGCCAAGGCAGTACCCTTGAAAACAGCGGCAGACCGGGCCCTGGATCTGTGTAAAGAACGGGGACATCAGGTGCAGACCTGTTTTGTGGTGAAACGGACCGGCTCCGATATCCCCATGGAAGCGGACCGGGATATATGGTGGCATGAGGCTGCCAATGCCCAGTCAAGTGAATGTCCGGTGGAATGGATGGACGCGGAAGACCGCTGTCATCCTGTACACTTCGGGTTCCACGGGCAAGCCCAAAGGGGTTCAGCACAATGTGGGCGGCTACATGGTATATGCCGGCACCACGTTCAAGTATATCTTTGACTACCATGACGGAGATATCTACTGGTGCACTGCAGACATTGGGTGGGTCACGGGTCATTCCTATATCGTCTACGGCCCCTTGTCCCAGGGAGCCACCTCTTTGATGTTCGAAGGCGTGCCCACCTATCCGGACCCGGGCCGGTTCTGGGCCACGGTGGACAAATGGCAGGTAAACCAGTTCTACACCGCGCCCACAGCCATCCGGGCTCTCATGGCCAGGGGAGGACTGGGTGAAAAATATAACCTGTCTTCCCTGCGTCTGCTGGGATCGGTGGGTGAGCCCATCAATCCTGAAGCCTGGCGCTGGTATCACACCCATGTGGGCAAGGGGCGCTGCCCCATTGTGGATACCTGGTGGCAGACCGAGACCGGAGGCATCATGATTTCTCCTTTACCCTATGCCATCGATCAGAAACCCGGTTCCGCCACCCTGCCGTTTTTCGGGATCAAACCGGTACTGCTCAACGAACAGGGAGTGGAGCTGGAGGGAGTCTGTGATGGGATCCTGGCCATCAAGGAACCCTGGCCTGGACAGATGCGAACCGTATATAATGATCACGACCGGTTCGGCAAAGTGTATTTCCAGATGTTTGACGGCTATTACTTTGCCGGGGACGGATGCCGCAGGGACGAGGACGGATATTTCTGGATCACCGGACGGGTGGATGACGTCATCAACGTGTCCGGACACCGAATGGGCACGGCCGAAGTGGAATCGGCCCTGGTGAGCCATCCCCAGGTGGCGGAAGCCGCGGTGATCGGATTTCCCCATGATATCAAGGGCCAGGGCATCTACGCCTTTGTCACTCTCAATGTCAGTGCCGTGCCATCCCCCGAGCTGCTCAAGGAACTGAAAGCCCATGTCAGAGAAGAGATCGGGCCCATCGCCACCCCGGACATTATCAATTTTGCAGCAGGACTTCCCAAAACCCGGTCCGGCAAAATCATGCGCCGGATCCTGCGCAAAATCGCCACCAACAAATATGACCAGCTCGGAGACATCTCCACCCTGGCAGATTCCGATGTGGTGGGCACTCTGATCGACAGCCACAAGGCCCTAGTCAAATAGACACGGATCCCTGCCGGCACATGAGTTCCGGCAGGAATTTTCCCGGGAGCGGTTCACAAGCCGCTCCCGGCCGATCGCCTTTCTGTTATCCGCCTGAAAAAACAACTGCAACTCTTGGTGCAGATCAGTGACGTCCGGTTTGCGCCCTACTCCTGAATGGCTGTCAAAAAAACAAAAAAATCACACGGCCGTTTTCAGCAGATTCTCAATGGATGCGGCTAATATTTCGCTCAAAGCTTCCATGAGAAGGCATATGCCAAGAGCTAATTCGTTCACGGATCATCCTTTCCCTCCATCCAACGAGTCTTGACCGCCACACTCCCATCCACACACTTTTGTGGGGCCGTCATTTACCCTGATGCATGTTAATATCCGCTGGCAGGAGCTGCTATCTTAATGACGTAATCGTAGACTATCAGTGGTAACTGCCTATTGCATAGCTTTGGGCGCAGTCTTCTGAATGAGACGTTAGGCAAAATAGCAACCCAGGACACGGCAAAATCAAAATAGTCGTGCAAGGATCGCATAACTACGCCCTTTTTTTGAAGTGGTCGGCGGTTAATTTAAGTTTTTCAAGAGTTTCTGGCTTTGGGGGCATAAGTGGCCGCAACACTTGGCCCACATCAAAACCGAAAAGGCGCATGACAGCCTTTAAAGGGCCTGGGTTCACCTCGCTAAAAATTGCGTTCAGAAAAGGCAACATTTCAAAATGCCGTACCCGGGCGGTTTCAATATCTCCAGATTTTATTAGCCTGAACAGGTCCACCCAATATTCCGGAATAGCATTGGCACTGGCGATAATACCACCCTTGCTCCTAATAAAATATGACTGAAGAAATGATATTCTTCACCACTTAACACATTTATCATGTCGCCGACCTCAACAAGCATCTGGTTAAAATGGGCCAGATCGGTATTGCAGGCTTTAACCCCTATTACCTGGCGGTTATCTTCAGCGATAAGCTTTATTGTCTCTGGGGCAAGGGTTACTCCTGTCCGATATGGAATGTCATAAATAATGACTGGAATATCGACTTCTTTGATAAAAGCACTGTAATATTCGCGTAGCCCCTGTTGGCTCGGGTTGACATAAAAGGGTGTCAACAGCATTATGGCATCTGCCCCGGCATTTTTCATTGCCAAGCCGTTAATGACCGCATCCTTGAACCCGGAGCTAAGTACTCCTGCTATGATCGGTACATGACCGCCAACTTCAGCCGTTACGGTTTCGACAACACGGACCCTGTCCATGGGGGAGAGTGCTGTGTATTCTCCACTGCCGCCCAAGGGGACAAGGCCGTCAACCCGCGCGGTCATAAAATATCGTACCAATTTTCTTAGCATGGGGATATCCACGTTCCCCGAATCATCTATGGGTGTAACCATGGCGGGCAAAATCCCTGTAAGATCATTTTCTTCAAACGTTATCCTCCTTAAGGCGATTTCATCTCGCCCGTCTTTAAATTCGACCAGTATTATTTCAGCCGGGCAGCCGGAAATTTTAATTTATTTTATGAGCCCCATGATCGTAGGCAAAAAAAGGACCATTTTGGGTAAATAGGTAGTCAATAGCAACACGACAATACAAGAGATAAAGAATGGAAATGCTCGTTTTACGATAGCTCCGAGACTTACTTTTCCAACGATGGCTCCCAGATAGAGTGCCGTTCCATAAGGCGGAGTTATCATACTCAACATGACGTTGACAACCATTATAACCCCGAAGTGGACTGGATGCACACCCATTTGCGCAAGAATCGGGGTAAATAGAGGCGCAAATAGGAGCAACTGGATAACATCTGATATCCACAACCCGTTGAACAGAAAAAACAGATTGAGCATCAAAAGAAACAGCCACACAGGAATATCGTAAGTATTAATAAATCCAACGAGAAGGTCAGGAACCCTTTCATTGGCCAGTATCCAACTGATCACCGATGTAAACGCGACGATCAGATAGATGGAAGTCGTTGTGCGGGCACATTTATCCAAAATTTTCCACATCATTTTAGCGGTTAGGTTACGATAGGCGACAACACCTATGAAGATAGCATAGCCGGCAGCCACAGCCGCAGCTTCAGTCGCCGTAAAAGCACCTGAAACGATGCCGCCGATGATAATCAACGGCATCATCAGTGCCCACCCAGCATCCAGAATAATGCTAAAAAAAAAGTTTTACCGTAAGATTTTTTATCTGGTTTCGAGGCAATTGTTTCCGCTTAGAAATCATCCAGATGACACTCATCTGGCCCAGCCCAAGCATCACACCCGGTACAACGCCAGCAAGGAAAAGAGCTCCCACTGAAACGTTGGTCAAGCTGGCAAATATGACAAAAGGTATACTGGGTGGAATAATTGGACCTTGCATAGCGGATGTAACTGTAACAGCCGTAGCGAAATCTGCATCGTAACCATCGCGTTTCATCATATCTACCAACGGAGGACCAAGTGCTGAGACGTCAGCCAGGGCAGAACCCGAAACACCTCCAAATAACATACTAGCCAGCACATTCACATACGCAAGACCACCTTTAAAACGGCCGACTATCAATTGAGAAAACCTTACCATCCTTTCGGTCATCCCGATAGCCCCCATTACTTCTCCGGCAATGAGAAATAAGGGTATGCATAGAAAGACAAACACATCCATGCCGGTAAAAAATTTATGGGCATAAATTGAAAGCATCGGCCACATACCAGGCTTGACAATAAAATAGGCCAACCCGGCACCCCCTATGGCGAAAATAACAGGACTTCCCACGATGAGTAAGGAAAATAGAATCACGATAACGACAATCAACGGTTCACTCACAGCTCTGTTTCCTTGCTCTTGCGATTATCAAATCTTTAAAAATCAACAATAACATCTGCAAAAACATCAATGCCGCCCCCACAGGTATGGAAAGGTAGGGCCAAAACCAGCTTATCTGAAGCGCCGTGGTCGTCATGCGTATTGCATGGACCGCCTGATCAACCCCCTCATAGAAAAGAACCCCCATAAGTCCCAGCAGCAAAAGTCGATAAGCAAAGTCGCGATAGGCAACAATCTTTTGTGGCCACAAGCGGTCCAGAAAGTCCACCGTAATCAATTCTTTGTCACGTATTAGGACATTTCCTACAAGCAGGACAACCCAAATCATGGCATATCGAGACGACTCTTCTGGCCATGGCAGAGCCGCGTTAAAAATATAGCGCAACCCAACCTGCACAAGCAAAATAGCTGCAACGAAAATAAGCAGTATCCTTGCTATCGTCATGGAAATTTGAGCCAGCCATATGCTAATTTTTTCAATAAATTCTAACATTTTTCGACCTGACTATTACCGGCGGAGCGGAAAATAAAAAAAAAGCCGCCCGCCGGAATATTTTACTTATTGGCCATTTTCTTTTCAGCTACGTCAATTGCCTGATTCAGATCGGCAATCCATTTCTCTTCAACCTTCTTGCGCATGATCTTAAGTACCGGTTCACGTGTAAGATCCTTGAACTGATTAAATTCTTCAGGTTTGGGCTTATATATTTTCATACCTGCTTCTCGGATGGTCTTGAAATCCTGCGTTTCTTTAGCGGCCACCACCCCCAGCATTGCCAATTGGGCCTGGCGAGCTGCATAACTGAAAATTCTTTGGTCCTCAGGCGGCAGGCTTTTGAAAAATTTGTCGTTTATGATTATTAAGGCCAGATTAAGTGTGTGGCGATCCAATGTATAGTATTTTTGGACTTCTTGAAGTTTTCCTAACAGAATTACATATGGAGCACTTTCAGCCCCATCAACAACCCCTGTCTGTAGTGCCGAGTACAATTCGGACCAGGATATAGGGGTCGCAGTGGCCCCAAGAGCCCGCACCATTTCCATATGTATGGGAATTTCCATCGTCCTTATTTTCATACCTTTCATGTCTGCGGGTGAATGGATTTCGTGTTTGGAATTGATGAAGCTTCTAAACGCAGAAGGCAAGTAGGAAAGTATCCTGATATTACTGCTTTTAGCCAGTTGATCGGAAAGCTTATGGCCAAATGGACCGTTCAAAACCTCGCGGGCAATTTCAGTATTCCTGAATGTATAAGGCATCTCTAACACCTGAACATTAGGGTCAAAAGTGGACAGCATACCCGCATTCTGTCCGCCGCTGATTTCTATGATACCTCGGGAAACTTGCTCAGCCATGGAAACCAATTTTCCCATTTGTCCCGAAGGAAATACTTGGATTTCGTATCGTCCCCCAGTTTCACTTTCTACAATGTTTTTGAAGACAGAAGTATATGCCAGGTAAGGGCTTTGTATCAAGTCTATTTCTGCTTCCGAATGTGCAAATTTGACTATTCTGGGGTCTGCCCATACAGCACTCTGCATCAGCGCCCCGACCATTAATGCCACAGTTACATACCACATGCCGGCAATCAATTTTTTAATCAGCATAGGATATACTCCTTTTATTTTAGGTGGTTACCAAAAAAACGACTACGTTTTAAATATTTAATAAGCTATTAGTATCTATATTAATTGGGAAATATAAAATCCGATAGCTCGCCTCAAAAAAATGTAATTACATTCTAATTAAATTAATTTATACAATATTAAAAAACTTGTCAAGTATATTTGATTTTTTATTTTATTTCAAAAAATACTATTTATAAACAATAAGTTATGATAGACAGCCTCTTGACAACGATGGGGATAGCTGGTAAACAATATGTAATTATATTTCAAAGGACAGGTTTCTTAGGATACGTTAAATATGAAAAATGGAAAAGACCGACCAAATCATACTCAGGCTGCTTATTCCGGAATCAGGCAGATGATGTTTCACAACGAAATTTTCCCAGGTCAAAAAATATCGTATCGCGATCTTGGCAAACGTTTAGGAATGAGTATTACCCCAATTATACAGGCACTCAAATTTTTGGAATTCCAGGGGCTTGTCCTTTACGAACCAAATCGAGGATATCACATTTCTCCGCTTGACATGAAAGAAGTTGAGGAAGTGTATATTACACGCGAAATCCTCGAAACCTCACTGCTTCCCGCAACCATTAGAAGGCTCGACGAAGGGGCGATCATTCGTTTAAAAAAAAGCACTGAACTGCTACCTGGAAGCTGTCGATAGTGAAATTTTTGATGATAGACTCAAGACCCACAGAATTTTTCATTTGACCCTGGCAGAATTATCCGGAAGCCAAGTGAGACTTCAGATTCTAAAACAGATGTTCGACCTTTTGTATATGAAATTCGGAGGTAATTTACTTTTCAAAATTTACCGTGGCTCTGATAATTCCGTAGATATGCACCAAAAAATTGTAAAGACTGTCATTGCAAGGGATGTAGAACAATCTCAGACTTTGTTGAGTACTCATATCCGGGATGTGAAAAAATCAGTCATGGCCCATCTGGGTGATATATTAGATAAAGAAGAGGGAACATATTTCTCAAAGCAATCAAAGCATTGACATCACTGAACTAAAAAGGGATTCTCACTTTTTAGAAATCAAAGGAGAACGGGATCAGACTTTCAGCAATTTGCGGTGAAGGTCTAAAATTCCCAGAAAAACTCAATCCACCAAAATTCAAAACTCCTGACGTCTGGGACTTTATAATGCGACTTATGACTGACCCCAAAATTTGAACAGTTGTTAAGCGACGCGTGAGGGGGTAAAACCCTGTCCAAATTTTTACCGAAGAGTGAGGAGTACGGATATTACGTATATCAGATTTTTTTATCTTCACCGAGAATTGGTGGAAAAACAGCCCCTGATTTGACATTCCCGGTCATTTGGGCGATGATTGCACATGGACAACTGCCAACACACGGATTACCGCCGAACCATTGACATTCCTGGCTATGGAAAACAGCCGGTCATCGTACAGATTCTGAAGCTGTCAGATATTCAAAACCGGGTGTTTTCTTCGAAAAATCAGCTGAACGGGCAGTCCATGAAAAATCGAGTATTTGCCCGTTCAATGTTCAAGAAGGCATTTCTGTCAGACGATGAACTGAGCCAAGCCAACCGATTCAAGGCCCTGAAAAGACAGATGGAGTGGATCTGCGGCCGTTTTGCATTGAAGCTACTTGCCAGGGACATCCTGGACCCGGCCATGCCGCTGAATCAGATCCGGATTGACTATCGGAAAAAGGAGCGCCTTATCTGACAGAGTTTCCGGAAATTTCCATCTCTTTATCCCACAGCGGTATCTACACAGCCGCCACCATCACCCGGGACACCGACACGACGGTGGGAATCGATATAGAAAAAATCGGAAATATGCCTGATCAGGGATTTATGAAAACCGCATTCACGGCCGATGAAATCCGGCATATGCCGCCGGATGCAAGGTCTGTGTTCCGCCACTGGACCCTGAAGGAAGCGTTTTTGAAATATCTGGGGCTCGGATTCAATGAAAGCCTGCACCATGTGGCGGTCATCAATGATCAAATTTATCATTACGGACGTAAACAGCTGATTGACACTTGGTCATACTGTCCGGATGACCGCTATGTGCTGAGCCTGGTATTTGGCAGGAAAAAATGACCGGGAAGCCACTTGGATAAGGCTCCCCGGTCCGGTTCAAGACATGTCAAAAGCGGATCAACATCTCCGGGATTTGACCTGTCAACCCTGTTATGCCGTCTTGATCTCGATCTGACGCGGCTTGGCTTCCTCCGACTTGGGCATATGAAGGGTTAAGATGCCGTTTTTCAATTCCGCCTTGACGTTTTCCACATCAATGGTCTGGGGGACTGAAAAATTGCGAACGAATTCCACGTTGCCGAACTCTTCCCAAGAAACCACACCGCCAGTTTCCAGTTTTCTGACTCCTGACAGAGCCAGACGGCCGTTATCGATATTCACGGAAACCTCTTCCTTTGCCACACCCGGCATATCCGCAACCAGAAGTATTTCGTCTCCATTTTCATAGATATCAACCGCCGGGGCGGCCTCATACAATTCTCTGGTTTTTTCCATATTCCGATCGCCTCTTTTTGCAATTTCAGTATTTTTATCCATGATTCGCCTCCATTGTTGTGATGGTTCACGGTGTCTCAGACAATGAATCAAACAAGTTAACTGATGGTAATCTGCCGGGGTTTGGCTGCTTCGGACTTAGGCAGGGTCAGATACAGAATGCCATTTTTCAACGTCGCCTCCACCCGGGCATTGTCCACATCATCCGGCAGGGTAAAACTGCGGGAGAACGTGCCATTCAGTCTTTCTGTCTTATGCACCTTGTATCCTTCAGGCACGTTATGGTCTCTTTTGCCGGAGATTTCCAGATAATTGCCCTGGATTTTGATGTCCAGTGCGTCCTTGTCCATGCCAGGCACTTCCAGCCTCATTTCAAAAGCATCTCCCTTCTGGTAGAGGTTGGCCCGGAGAAAGCCGTCTTCCATCAGCCATGAACTCCTGTAAGGCCGGTTGTAATCGGAATACAAGTTATCGAGCCGCTGACGGAGCATGTCCATAGTACCGAATAATCTGTCGATATCGCTGAATCCCGTAAACATAATGTATCCTCCTGTTTTAATTGGTTGGATTAGCCGGTTTCTCTAATTGAGAACCCCGTGACTTCAAACACAAAGTTAGGTAGCAAAAAATTCATGTCAATATGTATTAATTATTTTTTTTAATAATCTTCATTTAGTAATATTTGATGTTTGTTGTTTTCATCTTCAGGACGATTGAATTTCAATCTGCCGGGTCTTGGCTTCAGACACTGATTTTCGTGGAATATGCACCTGAAGGATCCCGTTTTTAAAACTGGCGGAGATATTTTCCCGATCCACATCTTCAGGCAACGTCAGAATCCGCTGAAAATTACCGTATGATCTTTCCAGACGATAATAGTGCCGGTCTTTTTCTTCCTTTTCCTGTTTTTTCTCACCCCGAATGGTCAGGGTGTCACTGGTAATATCTACCCGGATATCATTTGGCGCCACACCCGGCACCTCCACTGAAACCGAATAGGCTTTTTCCGTGGCTCCCTGGTCCAGCCGGGGTTTGAGAAAGCCCTGCTCCAATGCCGCCGGCAGGCTTCCCCTCAGACCCTCTCCCCGTCCGAACCCCCGGAACATATCTTCGAACAGCCGATCCACTTCCAGGTAGAAGCGATGCAACGGATGATCCGGAACCCGGCTGACTTCCGAAGATGTTATGTCCCGCCTGACCGGAATGGTCTTGTCCGCATTTTCGTGTTCCTTTTTGAACCAGTTCCATGGAGCCAGTTTTTTCATATCCATCAGTCACCTCCTTGAAACGCACAGCTTCATTCATAAACGGCTTGAAGCAGCATAACCATCTGTTTTTAAAGAGATAAAAAAATGATTGAATACTGATTCTTCGTTTGGGTCGAAAATAAGTCCGGGTTTATTTATGTCAAGATCAATTTTCATTACTAAAAATTTTTTAATTGACATGATAATGGATATTTTTTATTATAAAAAAATAATTCGGATAATCAGAAGTGATCGTCAGGAGGTGATCCAATGCATCGGGATTATTACCTTATATTGGGCATTGCCTCGGATGCCAGTCAGACCGATATCAAAGATGCCTATCGCCGGCTTGCCAAAACATACCACCCCGATCATTATCAAGGAAACAGCCGGCCGTTTCAGGATATACAGGAAGCCTACGACGTGTTGTCAGACCCGGACCGCCGCAAGACACATGATGCCCAGACGCAACACAACCGGCCGATCCCTCGCAGGCCGATTTTTCCGGTCCGTTGGAACCTCTGGTTCCGGAACCCCGGGGAGAATCGTTTTCCGCCCGGACAGCCTCCGTGTGAACCATTCTTTTCACCCGTCATCAGATCAACGGCTTATTATTCGTTTCCGGTTTGGCAGATAATCGTCAGTCGTGATCAAAGACATATCCCACGGATCGCCGGCTTATGAAGTATTGCGGATTTTTCGGATTTTGTTCGAAATATTTTCTGAACCGGACCATAAAATTGTCCACCGTGCGGGTAGAGGTGTCCCGGGAGTATCCCCAGCCGGCATTCAGTAGTTTTTCCCTGGACAAAGGTTTTCCCCTGTTGGCAATAAAAATTTTGAGCAGAGTGATTTCCTGTTCCGTTAACGTGATCTCCCCGGCCACACACCGGGCCTTGAAAGTGACAAAATCCACATGATTGTTCCCGAACCGGTAATGATCCCCATCAAACAAGCCCACCGCCGCTTTTTTTCCGGTATTGCCGGCTCATACCAGGCGCTCTTCCGAATCAGGCGCTCCACCCGCAGCAAAAACTCCTCCAGATCAAAGGGCTTGGCCAGGTAATCATCCACACCGTAACGCAACCCCCTGACCTTGTCCGTGGTATCCCCCCTGGCCGACAGGATCAGTACCGGGATCTTTTCATCCTCCTGGCGGATGGTTTTCAAGATGGAAAACCCGTCAATCATCGGCAGCATGATATCCAGAACGATCAGGTCCGGATGCCAGATCCGCCATTGGGCCAGACCGTCAATGCCATCCGGCGCCACAGACACGGCATACCCGGCAAGAGACAGATTGAGCCGGAGTCCTTCTGCAATCCGGGCTTCATCTTCTATGACCAGAATACGTTTTTTTTCAGCCGTTTCCATATATTTTTCTCCCTGACATTGGCCATGGCATTCCGGGGGATGGTAATAGTAAATTTGGCGCCACATCCTTTCCCTTCACTGAATACTGATACCCGCCACCCATGAATCCGAGCGATGCTGGAAACCAGGTACAATCCCAGCCCGGAGCCGGATACGCGCTGCCTGTTTTCCCGGTCAGACTGGTAGAACTTTCGAAAAATCTTTCGGGTTTCCTGCCGGTCCACGCCGATGCCGTCGTCTATGAAATCAATGGTCACCTTCTGGAGATGGGATTTGAACACAATGCTCAGTTGCGGCCGATCCGATGTATTGTATTTGATGGCATTGGACACGATATTCATAAGAAGCATTTCAAACAGAAACAGGTTCACCGGATATTCAAACCGTCCCCCGGATGGATTCAATATCTGAATGTCACACGCCCTGAAAAGGGAGTCATTTTTTCGGCAAAATGTTTCCACCACTTCCACCAGGCTTTTCCGTGTCACCTCGGAATCAAAATTCTGGCTTTCAATGCGGGCCATGTTCAATATCCGGTTGATGTTGTCTGTCAGACGGTTAATGTCTTCCAGCATATTTTGGCTGTACCGTTTGATATCTTCGGGTTTCAAAGGATGGCGGACAAAGGTTTCCAGGTAAAGCCGCAGCGATGTAACCGGGGTCTTGAGTTCATGGGTGAAATTGTAAATAAAATTGTGCTGGAGCCGGAACAGGTTCACCGTCTTCTGGTAATAGATGAAGGCCAGCAGAATGCCGGCTAAAACTACGGTGATCAATAGACTTAACACCAGAATGGTCATCCCGGTTTTGGAAGGAAAAATCAATTCCGGGTCGATGTGAAACCGGATGATCACCGCTTCCAGAGCCGAACGGATCTCCATATACAAACTGATGGTCAGAACCAGAAACGTGGCCAGAGCGATAATAGAACAGGTAAAGATAAACACCGGATGAAGGTACCACCGGGACGGGTTCAGAATCTGCATGTATATGGCCTGTATTCGGGTTTCATGACAGCCGGACAAGACGGGTTAATTTTCCTGGACCGGTTGACATTTCTTTGTAGAACGTTACACTGTTAATAATTGAACCAGAAAAACGGCATAATTACAATACTTGACCGACAAAGAAGGGGCATAATGGCAAAAGATCAGGAAAAAAAAGATTATTGTGACGCGGAAGACCAGAAAAAAGTGGTGGAAAAATGAGCGACTGCGACAAATCCTCTGAAAATGACAAAGAACGCGATGAATGCTACACCAAAGTCATCAAGGGAGACGATGGCTGCATGTCCTGATACGTTTTTCATTGTCTTTTGTAACCCGCTTTTCTTATCGGCCCGCCGGCGTTCTCGCTCCCCGGCGGGCCTGTTTTCCCTAAAAATTCAGATCATCAAATACCACAGGAAGATGCGCTTTCAACTCCCTGAGCAGCGGAACCATCAGGGTTCGGATCTGGGGATGTGCTTTTTTGGTGCACCGGAGCGCAAAAATATGACGCCATTCCCGAATGTTTCCTTTGACCACAATTTCGGTTTTCAGTGAATTGGGCAGCACTTCCCTGGCCTGCTCCGGCCGCCAGCCGCTCTCCAGCAGGGCCAGGTAACTTGTTTCCGCATCTGCCATGGCCTTTTGCCAGAGGATCTGCTGGGCCGGGGTGCAGTCATCCCACCAACAGGGCCGGATAAACTCCATTTTACCGTCATACCGCACATACCGGGTGGATTCCTGGGCAAAGGAACACAACCGGTGCCGCACCAGTTCATGGGTCACACCCCGATTGGTGACAAACCGGACAATGATATCTCCGAATTCGATCATGGCATGGTGGCCCCGGTCCCGCATGCGGGCCACAAACCCGGCCGCTGAACCGGGGGTGATCTTTTCCTCGGATTTGTAACAGGTGCGGCCGGCTGCCTCGATGACCTGAAGCAGGTTGTCCGGCAGACTGATGATGTCATGGCCCTGGTCGATGATTATCATGTCATCTCTCCTCATCTGCATTTCTTTTTCCCCGCACAATACCATACCAGCCACAAAAAACCTATCCGAAATCATGAAAAGGACGGGGGCAAAAAAGGTTTTCTTTTGACTGGAAAGCCCAATTTTACTGTATTCAATAGACAGGCAAGAGTGATGGGTGATTTTTATTGTTATAATAATAGACTCCGGGCTTCCGGCTTGAAAATTTATATCCATGAAACCGGAGAGAAAATAACCGGGGACATCAGCCGCACTTTCAAGATGCTCATACTCGGACTGCCGCAGCTGGTCAGATCCGATCTGTCCGATATCGCTAAGGGACTGGAAAGTGACCGGCCGGACTGATATGGTCTGGCTGAGCATGTTCCGAATCGTCAGCCCCCGGATGTCCCGGCGCAGGCACATGTTTACCTTTCTCATCTATGTCTCCCTGGAACCGGTGGCGGTGATTCAGGAACTGATCGCCTTTTCTGCCATCATGAACCCGCCTTGGACGGGGGCGTACTCCACATCACCAATGACAAAACCAAGCCGGTCTCCGATATCATTCACTATGCCCAAACCTATTTTCATATCACCGGCATACGGGCCGTTGAAGCAGACGATTACCCGGCCGGCCGCCAAAACAATCTGGCCCCGGCAAAAGGATCCCAGGGCCCGCACGAGATCCACAGGTCCTGATTCCCGGAGGAAAACTGGTGATCATGGAATTTTCCATCCCCCACACCCGCTGGGTCAGGACGTTCTATTAATGGTATTCTTTTTGGATCATGCCGGGCTTGGGCAGGCTGATCACGAGGGAAGATGCTCCGTTTATCTATCTTGCCGAATCGATCCAGACATTTCCTCCCCCGGAAAAGGTCCGGGAGATGATCGCATCCGACGATGCCGGAACGCCGCAGCCCCATCCGACAAAGCGGTCGGACAGCTATTGTTGAAGGGGCAGGGGTGTTTTGGTGGCAAGCACATAGGTTTTGATGCCTGAAAGATTCGGATCAGAGGCTTTTTCCAGCCCTTTCTGCGCCCATGCCAGGGCCTGATCCGGATTTCCTGCCGCCAGCCACGCCCTGGAGACGGCGGTGATGTTGTTCAGGAGCTGTTTTTCCGACAGGGTGTCTCCGTGATGTGCCAGCCATTTTTCATATTGCCGGGCTGCGGACTCCGGGATATGGCAGGACAAATACAGGTCTGCCAGAAGCCGGGATTCTTCCCGGGTCAAAGGGGTCAGATAAGAGTAGCTCAGCATGGCGGCCAGGGCCTTTTCAAACCGGTTGTCCGCCAGGTGCACATGGGCCAGGGCCTTCCACCAGCCTGGATCTTCCGGATGAATGCGGGTGAGGTGCCGGGCATAAGCCAGGGCCTTTTGTTTCATCTCCAGAGACAGGTACTGGTACAGCAGCATCTCCTGCCACTGCCGCCGGCCCTCTCCCTGGGTCTTTTCAGCCAGTTCCTCCAGCCACGGCAGGGCTTCCCTAAATTTTTCCAGGGCAAACAGGATATGGACCAGGGTCTGTTTCCATTCCAGGGTGACTTTCTGGGGATGGCCGCCATCAGGCGGTTGAACACGGCCAGGGCAGTATCAGCCCGCCCGGCCAGAAAAAGGCAAGAGGCCGTATAAAACAGATGAACGGCCTGCTTTTTGTCACTGGTCTCATATCCGTTTTCAAAGCCCGGGCCGCCACGGCCATCTGTCCCTGTTCATACCGGCACCGGGCCAGGTTGAGCCAGGCCGGGGACAGGTCCGGTTTTTTATCCACGGCCCGCTGAAATGCCGCTGCCGCTTCCCCGGTCTGACCCAGTTCCGTGTGGCAGATGCCGGTCAGAAAATCGATATAAAAATGGACCGGTTCCGCCAGTTTTTCTGAATACCGGATCAACACGGCCAGGGCCTGGTCCGGTTTGTCCTGCTCCATCAGGGACTGGGACTTGTTCACGGCCATGCCCGCAGCCAGGGGTATGGAGTCGTTTTTCTCTCCGGATGCCAGGATCAGACTCGGTCCTGAGAAAACCATCATCAGTATCAGCCCCAGCCAAACCTGCTGGCGATATCGGTTCTTACCTGTAATATGCTGGGTGTTTCGGGTCATGTTTACTCCAGTTGAAACCGGATGGTGGTCTGTGCCAGGGCCGCCACGGGAATCCCCTGGACCCGACCGGGCTGGAACCGCCACCGGGACACACAGTCGATCACACTTTTCTCAAACACCTTTTCCGGTTCCGCCGCTAGAATCTCAATGTCCTGTACCGTTCCTTGGGCTGTGACCAGAAACTGCACCTGCACCTCTCCTTCAATGCCCCGCCGGGCCGCATGCAGCGGATACACGGGTGCCACCTTGGCCAGGGGAACCAGGCCGGCATCGAGTTCATGGGCCAGATACCGGTCCTTGAGCTGCGGCGCATCCATGGGCAAAGGATGCCAGGGGCGGCATCTCCAGGGAATGGGCCATGGGGGGCAACTTCGGGGTTCAGGGCAAAGGGCAGGGATGGTTTCTGGACCGGCGGTCTGGGCATCTTTTTCTGAACCGGCTCGGGGGCAGCGGTCTCCTGGGGCTTCGGGGGTTCCGGTTCCGGGGACTGCTTTTCCCGGGGCGGTGGTTCGGGTCGTTTAATCCGCACCACCTGGACGGCCCGGACCGGTTCATGCCGTTCCAGGTTTTTGGGCACGGCCCGGATCATCTCCGGCATCACGGCAAACAGAAATAGGTTCAACGCTCCAGCCAGGACCACAGCCAGGACCCAGCCGGCCCAGGTCCGCGGACCGGACCGGTGTTTCCGTCCGCAGGCAGGGGTTTGCCACCCGGCCCAGCCATGCCCGGCAATGCCGGAGACAACTCCAGCCCGGCAAGAGGCGGTCCCAGCCTGTCAGAGGAAGACTCCTTTCTGTCAGGTTTAGAATCCGCCGTCACAGGTGACAAGCCCGGCATGCCCAAGTTGCGTCCCTCCCCCGGGGCGGTATGGATCCATTCCCGATCACAGGTCTACTGTTCTCCGGGCAGGCCCGCGGCTATGGCCACGTTTTCAGCCCCAGCCAGTTTGCAGGCATCCATCACGTCGATCAACAGACCCGTGGTGCTGTCCTTATCCGCCACAATCACCACGGCGGCCTCGGGATTCTCAGCCATAGCCCGCTCCACATTGGCCCGCACGGCCCGGACATCGATCTCCCGTCGGTCCAGGTGCACCGTGCCCTCTCTGGTCACGCCGATAAGAATGGTGTTGGGCGCCGTGGACACGGCCGTGGTGGCTGTGGGCCGGGTGATGTCCACCCCGGTCTCCCTGACGAACGATGTGGTCACCAGGAAGAAAATCAGGAGAATGAACACCATGTCGATGAGCGGGGCGATATTCAGTTCCAGGGTCTGTTTCTGGGCCCGCCTGGCCGCAGTGATATTGAGCATATTTCCAATCCTTATATGAACCGCCGCAGGTACATACCCGTGGCGGCGATCCGGTTTTCAGGTTCCGGGACCGGCGGGTGAGCCACCCGGCCATGTAAAGGCCCGGAATGGCCACCATCAAGCCGGTCTGGGTGGTGATCAGTGCCACGGAAATCCCGGCAGCCATGGCCCTGGCATTGCCCGTGCCGAACACCGTGATCACCTCGAAGGTGTGCATCATGCCCACCACCGTGCCCAGCAGCCCCAGCAAAGGAGCCACGGCCGACAGCACCCGGATGGCGGCCAGGTGCCGGTCCAGGGAGGCGCATACCCCCATCACGGTCTCATCCAGAATAAACCCGTCCAGTTCCCGGTCATGGGTACGCCGGGCCAGAAACTCCCTGACCAGAAGGCTATTGGCCCCTTTGTACCGGTCTTCCGGCCACTGATTCTGTCGCACCAGTTCTCCGGCCCGGGTCCGGGAGATATTTTTTACATACAGGGCGCGCATGAACCAGACCCGGTTGAAAATCAGCACCCACATCACCAGAGACACCCCCAGGATGGGGATCATAACCAGTCCCCCGGACCGGATATACGCGGCCAGATCATCCAGCAACGGCAGCATCCCTGTCATAAGCTCATGGGCGGTCATGAGTTAATGCCTGCAGCACTCGTTTCTGGCCTTGAACACCATGTTCACGAATGCCACGGCTTTTTCCTCCATCTGGCTGATCTGGGTTTCCACCCGCCGGGACAGCAGGGTGTGAAAAAGCATGATCGGGATGGCCACGCTCAGCCCCAACATGGTGGTGACCAGGGCCTCGGAAATGCCGCCGGACATCATCTTGGGATCCCCGGCCCCGTAATAGGTGATCACGTGAAAGGTGTTGATCATCCCGGTGACCGTGCCCAGCAGCCCCAGCAAAGGAGCGATGGCAGCCAGCATCCCCAGGGTGGATACGAACCGCTCGATGGCCGGAATTTTCCCAGAATCGCTTCCTGAAGGGCATTTTCCATATCCTGTCGGGTGTGGTCCCGGAATGCCAGGGCCGTGAGCAGGATGCCGGGGATCCATTTGTTTTTCCGGGACCGGCACAGGGCTTCGCACCCTTTCCAGTCGCCACCGGCCACCAGGCCCCGGAGCTGGTCCATGAACGGTTCCGGTTTCATCTGCTTGCGTGAGAAAAACACCAGCCGCTCCAGCAGGATGAGCAGGGCCAGTCCCAGAATGGCCAGAATGGGCCAGACAATGGGCCCGCCTTTGGGGATCTGCTCGGCCAGATCCAGTTCCAGGGTGTACTGGCGCAGGGCCGTACCCCGGGAGATATCCACGGGCACATCCGGCCGGTCCCCGGCCAGGTAGCCCTCGATCCGGTCTACAGTGGCGGCATCCGGGAGCCGGGACAGGGCAAAGAAACGCTGGCTGGCATCGGAATACAGCAGAAACCCCACCTCCGGTTCCGGGGCACCCGCCGGTTCCAGCACATAGATCCCGGTAAAATTTCCCAGCACCAGGATGCGGGCTTCCTGTTCCAGGCCCTGGCGGTCAATGATGGTGCCGGTCACGGTCCGGACCTGCCCGGAAGCGGCGATTTCCTCAAACCAGGCATCGGCCATGGCACGGATATCGGTCATGGAGGGAAACCGGTCTTCATGGATCACCGGGTCCAGAAACCCGTGCCGGTTGTCGGACAACGCACTCTGGAGGCTTTGCAGCAGCAGTCCATCCAGGTCTTTGGCCGCGCTGCGGACAAACCCGGACAGCTCCCGGTTTTCCGCCCGGGACTGGATCAGTTCTTCATTCAATGCCGCTCTGGTCACCAGTTGTTCCTGAATCAGGACTGCCTGTTCCTGGTTGCTGGTTTCCAGGGTGCTGTTCCGGTTTTTCAGTTCCTGGATGGCCGCGGTCAAGACATCTTTATCCTGTTTGATCCGCTGGGCCCGCTCCTGTGCCTCGACTTTCGCTCTGGCCAGCTCCTGCCTGGCCTTTTCCTCCATTTGGGCCCGTTTCTCCGCCTGCACGGCAAAGGACTGGCGCATGTCCTGGGCCCCTACTCCGGACGGGCAGAGGCAAATCAGGCAAACCAGACCCATCAGGATCCTTGCCGGGAGTGTGTTTTTCCTTGATATCTTTGTGAACGGCTTCATCCCTGGCACTGCCTTCTGGTGAACGTCCCTCACCCGGCCGGCACCTGCAGCCGGCGCATTTGTGAAAAAAGAGTCCTGTGTCCGGTTGGTCCATGATGTCATGGGACGGCTGGGATTCATAAAAGTCATATCCGCCTCCTTCACGGGACTGCCAGACGGCCCAAAGGCAGGTCCAAAATGCCAGCGGTGCGCCGTTTCAAAGCGATTTCCACGGCTGCGGCCACCTCCGGCACAAACCGATCATCCAGAAGGCGCCACTGCTGCGCCCCCACATCGAACACGGCCGCCTCCTGCCCGTCCAGGGACAGATAATACAGGCTGATGCGGCCCAGCCGGAAAATCTGCCCGGACACCCGCTGACCCCCCAGCCGGATCCGGTCGTGATACACTTCGATGGTATTGCCGTATTCCGCCTCGATGTTCAATGCCTCCATGGTTCTGCGAAATTTTTCCGCCACCGGCACCTCGGAATCATCCATGAGCGCAGCCAGTTTTTCCAGGCGGATGTTCCGCTCTTCCGGCAGAAACGGAATATCATCAGTGACAAACCGGGTCAGATCCGCCTGCACGTCTGCCAGAAACGGCAGCAGTTCCTCCCGGACCTGCCGGGTCTGTGTTTTTTCCTGTTCCAGTTGAGCAATCGTCTGGCCAAGGGCGGCCGATTGATCCGACAACTGCTGTTTTTCAGATTCCAGAATCTCGTTTTCGGCCGCAAGCCGGTCATATTCGGCTGCCAGTTCCACCCGTTGGGTATCCCATTTCTCCTGCGCCTTCTGGGATGCCTGGCGGACATCGATGGCCGTTGTCACATGCTTTTCCACAACCGCGGCAGTGTCTGCTGCCGTTGCTCCAAGAACCGGCCACATCAGCATTATCACCAAAGCCGCCAGCACTTTCAGGCCAACCACTCCCCTTTTCCTGCCCGACCTCATATCTGCATCTCCTGCACTGAATTCTTCATAAACAAAAAAACCACAAAGGTATCCCTTTTAGAACTGGGAAAAACCTTCGTGGTTTTATTGAATGCTTCTGAGTTGTCCAGGCTGTGTTCTGTTTTAGCCTCAATCCAATTTACAACATCCTTTGGCCGCTTGTCAACCCAAAACCGGTCTTGGACGACCCTGAATCCATGCCATGTGACATGAACCCGATTCTGTTGAGTGTATTCCGGATGTGCATACCGGCCAATTCTTCCCCCCCATTATAACCGGTATTCAACCCCCAGGTAAAACGACCGCCCCGGCATCCAGTCATCCTCGTCAGTGGAATAGAACTTGTCAAACAGATTGTGGATGGACCCCTTTAACCGGATTTCACCCGTGTTTTCGAATCTGACAAGCCGCCGGCTGCATGAAAAATCGATAACCCATGCATCTCCCACATTTTCCAGTTTTTCCTGAGCGTTAACAACACTGCTCCCCGATTCCCGGTCAACCGCATACTGGGTGCCGTAATAGGTGGCATCCAGGCTGGCGGTCAGGCCGATTTCCCGCGACCCTAAAACCAGGCCGGCGGAAAAGCTGTCCCGGGACCGATCCGGAAGTTTATAACCATTGCCGTCTTCAAACACCAGCAGACGGGTCCAGTTGACATAAGGTTCCACTTGAAAAGACCATCCCAGGGTCCGGGCCAGATCCAGTCTCATCCCCAGCTCAATCCCCTGGATCTCGGCAGAATCCACATTGTAATACCAGTAGTGCTTACCGCTGTAATGCGCGTCGGCACTGTTGTGGGTCTCATATCCGATCATGTCCTGATAATCACTGTAAAACCAGGTGGCCGACACAAACAGGGAATTCAAGTCCAGATCAACTCCCAAGTCAAAGTTATCACTTTTTTCCGGCTCCAGATCCGGGTTCCCGATAAACGGCGTGGACATCATGACGGTATATCCAGTCAGCTGCCGGGGAAGCGGCATTTTAAACGCCCTGGCATAATTGGCCCGTATTTTGAGAGCATCCACTGGACTGTAGGCAATCCCAAAGGCCGGATTCCAGGCGTGTTTGTCCACCTCCCTGGATACGGTCACATCCTCCTTAATTTTCCGGGCATTCACCGATACATCAAACACATCGTACCGAATCCCGGCGGACAGGACCAGGTTCCGGTTCTCAAGCAGATGGATATCCCCCATCAGAAAACCGCTGAAATTGTCAAAATCACTTTGGGCAGTGTTCTGCGTCGATGCGCTGGCAGCATCACCGTCCTGGCGCTGATCAAATTCATAAGCCATCCAGTCCATGCCGGCAATGGTACGTAACAGCCCAAAATCATGGCTGACCTGGGCCTGGGAACCCTGGAACCGGTTGGTATTGTTTGACAGCGGCAGCCGGGTGGTGCTGGATTTGGTGAACCGCTTGAGGTCGTAATTGACCTCTCCCTGAAAATAACGGGTCAGCCAGGTGGTGGAACCGGTTTCGTCACAGCCCTTGTAAGAAAAGTCCAATGTGTGGTTGTCCCGGTTCTGGCGGGTATAGTAATAATAACTTTTGGCCGCGTCTTCTCCCTTTCCGGCGTCGTTGGTGTCTGACCCCTGGAGTATCAGGCCCAGGCGGTGGTTATCATTGAAGTTCCACCCGGCATTGAAACTGTAACGCACCCTGTCCTGCACGTCGCTGTTTTCATAGGTATCCCCGTTTCCCAGCTCATAGTCATCCCGGGAAATATAAGCCATGGAACCGGCAAAATCCACGCTCCCCGTTTTCCCGGAGATACCGGCCTTGAAGCGCTGTTCTCCCCAGCTGCCGGCACCCGCTTCAACAACCCCCGCCGGTGTTTCTTTTCCCTGTCTGGTAATGATATTGATGACACCCCCCATGGCAGCCGCCCCGTACTGGACCGCGCCGGGCCCCCGGATCACCTCGATCCGCTCTGTATTTTCCAGACCGATATTTCCCAAAAAATCGGAACCGGTGCGGTGGCCGTCCACCAGCACCAGGATATCCCCGGCAATGTCAAACCCGTGCATGGAACTGCGGCCGCCCCGGATGACAACGCCCTCGTTGCCATAACCGGCACCCCCGTCATGATACACCTGGATCCCGGCTTTTTTCAGCAGGTCCGTCACTGAAACCGCCCCGTATCGCTCAATGTCCTTTTCCGTGAAAACGGTGATGTTCTGACTGACATCCCTCAATGGGACCTCGGTTCTTTTGGCCGTCACGACCACGGTGTCCATCATATATGGCGTTCCAGTCTGAGTTTTCTGTGCAAAACCCGTTGCAGAGAACAGCAGCATGCTCACCATACCGATCCATTTCAGCATGATCCTCTTCATCTATCTCTCCTGTGTTTTGCGGTAATGGTCAAAAAAAAAAGATCTCAGGGCCAGTCCCCGAGATCTTCCGTTTTCAAAATCTCTGTCATGTCTCTGCACAGTACCGCGCTGTGCAGAACCAAACCTTTGCAAGCAGGTCTTCCGGCTCAGGGTCATCCCCTCTCTGCGCCTTCCCATGATATCACAGTGGCATTCAGCAGATCGGGTCACCATTCACGGCGGCGGGACCGCAACAGATTTTCACTGTTTTCCCTTGTTCTGGTTCCAGGACGAATCCATGGAACCACTTGCAAATTCAAACATTTTCTTTATACTTGATTATCCTGCCTGTCAACCACTTCCCCACAACTGTGGGAGCATAACGGCTCACCGGAAAAGCCAACCTGGACATTGCCATGCAGGCATAACTGTGAATCACCCCTTGATTACAATTAAATAACCCAATACAATTTCAATCATATACGTTGATCTGAAGCAGCTCCCAGGGAGTTGGATTTCAATATTTTTACATAAGAAGGAGGCCATCATGAAAGACAACCATCAACACAAGCATGAACACCAACATGAACACACCCATTCGCACAAGCATCCACATACACATGAAGACAAAACACACAACCATGAACACGAGCATGTGCATTCACATGAGCATATTCATGAGCACAGTCACCCGCACAGCCATGATGTAAAATCAAAGGATCACGAACATAAACATGGTGACAACCACGGACCTCATGATCACCCGCATGAGAATCACGAAAAAAGATCCCCATGACCATAATCATCAATAGATGAATCCCGGTGATAATCCTTCAAATACGAAACATTGGCCCTTGACAGGATATTTTTTTAAAATAGATTGATTCCAATTCTGCAATTGAAATTGCAGGCAGTTGAACCGGAAAAATATTGAATTGCTGAATCCAAGGCCAAGAAGGTCTGACAGGAAAATTTGCCTGTCCAGATGTTCTTGGCCTTTTTTGTTTTTTAAAGTTTTTGAAGGACTAAAATGGAATCACAGGCAAACTGAACGCAGCATCAAAAACAACGAGAACAGTATTTATACGGGGATCAATAAATCAATCCGATATCAATGTCAGTGGAACGCATTATCCGAAAAAGAAAGGATAAGGGAATTGATAATAAAAAAAAAGAACCTGGCTGATTTTGTTTGTCGCAATTTTTAGTGTTGGGTTGTCTCAAACAACCGAAGCACAAGGAGAACTGACACACAATACTGTCAAAATAGATGAAATAATCGTTACAGCCACCAAAACCGAAAAAAAGATTGAAGATGTACCGGGCAACGTGACGGTCATCTCTCAAAATGACCTGAAAAAACAAAACATTCAAACTGTGGACGATGCGCTCAACAGTTTGTCGGGAGTATATATCAAAAGGGCAAAAGGGCTGATGGAGTCTACTCCCTCATTACGAATGAGAGGCTTTAACGGGAATCAATACACCCTGGTTTTACTGGACGGTCTGCCGCTCAACGATGCCTATGGAGGCGGGATTGAATGGGGGGCTCTATCGGTGGGAAACATCGAGCGGATCGAGGTGGTCCGGGGGGCTGCATCGGCCCTTTATGGCGGAAACGCCATGGGCGGAGTCATCAATATCATTACGAAAACACCGGAAAAACTGGAACTTGAGGCAACAGGAGGGTACGGCACCCATGATGCTTATCGCTATCGATTCGCTTTCGGCAACAAAATTCTTGACAGGTTGAGCTTCCGGTTGGGGTATGAAAAAGAAGGCACGGATGGATATGAGACCACGCCGGTGGTTCGCTCGATATCTACGGGAAATGGGACCGTGTCCGGTGGTTACCCCATGAACGACAGTTCAGGAAATCCGACACGATGGGTTGTGGGAGACAAGGGAGAAAACGGTGCCCAACGTCATGCTGTTGACGGAAAGTTGAGCTTTGATTTTTCAGACACCGGATACCTCTCTTTTACGGCGGTTTCAGGGCGGCATGAATATGATTACGGTCCACCCAGCCCATATATGGGTACTTTCGGCGACAGTACGACCTATGCCATTTCAGGGACTGGACAACGTGCACGGTTTCAGCCCAATGATTTTATCAGTTATACCGGAATCGGCAAAAATGAAACCGACACTTACTCCCTTATTTTTCAAGAGATATTCGGCCCCCTGCAAATCAAAGGTCAGCTGGGGACGATTCAGGTGGATGACCGCTACACCCTCGAAGCTGGCAACGGATCCGCTGATTACAGCAACTCGACCGGTACCATGAAAATAACAGAAAATGAAAGCTGGTTTGCCGAATTGAGTGGAGATATCCCCATGGGCGATTCCCATTTGCTGACCATGGGTTCATCCTATCGAAAGGATTCATCAGATACTGATGATTATGACATACCATTTTATCGAAGTTATTCCGGTGCGGGTCCCAGTACATTTTACTCTGGCGGAGATTCCAAAACCTGGGCTGTGTTTGCACAGGATGAATGGCAGATAATGGATCCTCTGACCATTTATCTGGGACTTCGTTTTGATTCCTGGAAGGTCTATAACGGCGCTTCAGGTGTGCCTGGTGGGGAGCAGAAATATGAAAACAACACAGAATCGGAGTTGAGCCCCAAAATCGCTGCGGTATGGAAACCTATCGGTGAAGATACCACTTTCAGGGCTTCCGCGGGACATGCTTTCCGGCCTCCGACCCTGTATGAACTCTATCGGAGCTGGCAGTCCGGCTCGACAGCCGTCCGGAGCAATCCGAACTTGGAGCCTGAAACGGTGTGGACTTATGAGTTGGGGTATGCCCAGTACTTGTTTGAAAGAAAAACCCGGCTATCCGTGACCGGTTTCCGAAACGACATTGAAGATTTGATCTATTTTCAGATGGGTCCGGGTACCCGAACCCGGATCAATGTGGGAGAAGCAAGGGCCTACGGACTGGAGTTGGAAGCATCACAAAAGATCACGGACTGGTTGTCGCTCTGGGGTAACTTCACCTATACGGATGCAGAGATCAGAAAAAATCTCACAGATCCTGATAGTGAGGGTAAAAATGTGACTGGGATTCCTGAAACTGCGTGGAACCTCGGTTTAGACACCCAGCATAAATGGTTCAAAGGCAGCTTGGTGGGACGGTATTACAGCAAAATTTACAGTAATTCCGAAAACGCGGATACAGAAGAAGGGGTCTATGGGACCTATGAACCGGCGTTTCTATTGGATGCCAAAGTCACCCTGACACCCTTGAACTGGATGGAATTGTCCCTTTCCATGAAAATATTCTGGATGAAGACTATTACCAATACTATAAATACGACGGCCGCACGGTTTTTGCCGAACTCGGTTTGAAATTCTGATATGATGCTGCAAAAACGACTGATGTTTATCGGTATCGGCTGGGTGGCGGTCTTTGCCTTCTTTGCTACGGAAGCAAAGGCTGTCACCAAATCATCCATGACCGTCTTGGACTCTTTGGGGTCGTTTGTTGAAATCTCATTGCCTATCAAAAAAGTCGTCGCCCTGAACTCGGATTGCCTTGAGGCTCTTCGGATATTAAAGGCCGACAACCTGGTGGTGGGAGTCTATTCAGATATCATCCGCATGCCTTCCTTCTGGAAAAATCTGACCCACCTGCCTAAAGTGGGCAGATGGAATGAACTGGACGTGGAACACATTGTCAATCTTGAACCGGATCTGGTGATCGCCTATGGATACAATCCCGGCCGGTTTCTGGAAGACAGGCTCAAAGCGTTCGGAATCAGTTTGATACGTCTGGATTTTTACAAAATTGATACGCTGGAAAGGGAAGTGAAGGTGCTGGGACAGCTGCTGGATCGAACAAATGAATCGGCTCGCTTTTGTGACTGGCACACAGAAAAAAGAGAAACCATCCAAGGGCTGCTCCAAAAGGCACCAACACAGCCAAGAGTATATCTTGAAGGATACACAGATTATCAGACCGTCGGCAATGACACGGGCAGCCATGAAATGTGTGTGTTGGCAGGCGGGAATAATACCGCCGCCGACTCATCCATCCCTTATCCTCATGTGACCCCGGAATGGGTTGTCCATAAAAATCCCGATGTGATCGTCAAAGCGGTATCTTCCGTAAACGGGTATGACCTGAACAATGCTGATTTCTTCAATCAACTGAGAGATGCTGCCCGGGAACGGAATACCTGGCAACACATTTCGGCCGTGGCATCGGGAAGGGTTCATGTCATGGACGGAGCTATCAGCACGGGTCCCAGGGCAATCATTGGTGTTGCATATATGTCCAGGTGGCTGCATCCCGATCTTTTTAAGCAGATTGATCCCGAAACCATGCACAAAGAGTATCTGGAACAGTTTCAAAATATCCCCTACCAGGGCCACTTTGTTTCCGATGATCCCCATGAAGGCAAGAAATGAACAAAAACACCGAGACCCTTTCCCGCCGGTATGAAGCCTATATCGGGCGTAAAGCTGTCTTTCTTGTTTTAGCGTGTCTCCTTCTGTTGACAGCCTTGTTTTCCGGTGTCTGCATTGGTGCTTCGGGAATGAATGTGTCTCAAGTGGTATTTTCTTTGTTCCACGACACCGGCCGAGAACACGATATTGTCTGGATGCTGCGGGTACCCCGGGTTGTAATGGCAGCGCTGGTGGGGTTTGGAATGGGACTTTCAGGCACGGTTTTTCAGGCAATCCTGCGCAATCCGCTCGCCTCTCCTTTTACCCTGGGGATCGGGTCCGCAGCAGGCTTCGGGGCGGTCTGCGCAATTGTTATTTACGACAACGGGCTTCAGCCCCAATACGTGGCGGCAGGGGCCTTTGTGTTTGCATTGCTTTCCGCCGCTTTCATTATCACCATAGCAAAAATCAAACACGCATCCTCGGAAACCATGATATTAACGGGTATTGCTCAGATGTTCATGTTTTCCTCTCTTACCTCACTGTTTCAATACATGGGCACCATGCAGCAGGTGTATAATATTGTTTTCTGGTTTTTTGGCAGCCTTTCCAAAGCGGGCTGGCCGGAGATTGGCCTGGCCTCGGCAATGATTCTACTCCCTTTTCCGATCCTTTTTGGCAATCCTGGGACCTCAATCTTCTTTCAATCGGGGACGAATCCGCCCAGACCCTTGGTGTCAATGTGGAAAGATTGAGAATGTGGGGGGTGGCGGTGGCATCGCTGGCCACTGCCGGCGGGATCTGCTTCACCGGGGTCATCGGTTTTGTCGGCCTGGTAGCACCACATATGACACGCATGATTATCGGTAATGACCACCGTTTTCTCCTTCCAGCCTCCGGTATTGTCGGTGCTTTGCTGGTAGTTGTCGCGGATATGCTCGGCAGGACTCTCTGGGCTCCGCAGGTCATACCGGTCGGCATCGTTACCTCTTTTATCGGCGTTCCTTTCTTTTTCTATCTGTTGATGAAACGTTCACGGGAGTACTGGTAATGCTGGAAGTAGTTGATCTTTCTTTTGACTATAATGCCGCAACAATTTTTCAAAATATCTCCGTCAAAGTGGAGAGATCCCGGATTTTGAGTATTGTAGGTCCCAATGGCACGGGCAAGACCACATTTCTCAAATGCATCACCGGCATTCTCAAGGCCAAACGCGGAACAGTACTGATCGAAAGCCGTCATGCCCGCCGGATGACACACAAACAACTGGCGACATACATAGGGTATGTGCCGCAGAGCATACCTGTCAGGTTTCCGGCAAATGTCTTTGAAACCATACTTGCGGGACGGCGCCCTCATATTTCATGGCACCCTTCGAACAAAGATCTCGATCGTACCGCCGAGATCATCGAAGAAATGAATCTGACGGACCTGGCCATGCGCGACATGGCACGGTTGAGCGGCGGGCAGGCCCAAAAAGTGTTGCTGGCCCGGGCACTGGCCCAGGATACGCCCTACCTGATCCTGGACGAACCTACCAGCAGCTTGGATCTTCGGCACCAGCTGGAAATCCTGGAAACCATCTCAGGACTGGCAAAAAACAAGGGGCTGGGGGTTATGATGGCCATGCACGATTTAAACCTGGCCGCGCGATTTTCAGACACGATCATGATGCTTCACCAGGGAAAAATCTTCTGCTCAGGAAAACCATCCGCTGTCATCACTCCTGAAAACATTTCTGAAGTATACGGTGTTGACGCGGCTGTCCGCCAGGAAAACGGATATCTTCAGATTCAGCCGTTACGATGTACCCCCATTTCCCCGGCCACAGACTTTCTGAAAAATTAAGGAGTCATCCGGGATATGAAAATTGTACTATCAACGTCCAACGAAATGATGAAATTCGTCCCAAAGACCGTCAATATCATGTTCTGTTCCATGATATTGACTTATCTCATCATAAAGAAGTTGGGATTTTTTACATATCTGTACAAACTAAGCAGGCCGGCCATGTCTTTTCTGCATTTGCCTGAAGCAGCTTCGGCCACGTCCGTCATAGCATTCGGTTCTGTTTTGAGTTCGAATATGATGTTTTCCGAATTTCATAAAAACAATATCATCGACGAGCAGGACACCTATATGGGAGCACTGCTCAACAGGGTATCTCTGAACGTGAAAGAGATATTCACTTATCAGATCCCTGTGTTCATCCCCATACTGGGCCTGAAGGCGGGGTTGATCTATTGTATATTCTTCAGCTTCACCGCCGTCTTGAAAGACTTTTGCATTTTTTTCTACCTACGTTTCAAAAACAAAAAGAACAGCCCAGCGACCTGTTCAACCCAATCAACAAATCATGACCCTCAAATATCTATTGCCCTGTCAAGCCAGATATCGTCATTTCTGGAAATGATATCCGTGTATGTATCTGTAACTTTTATCATACTCTTTGCCTGTAATTCCGGCATGCTGGTTATTTTTGAAAACTGGTGGCACCCACAAACCAACTGCTTTCACTGCCTATGGTTTTGGTTGTGCCTGTCTCGATATTCGTTTTCAGCTCCATTGCCGGAGTATCGGCAGCAGGGACACTGATAACAAGCAATACCATTTCCGAAATCGATGCCGTGCTGACCATCATCGTCGGAAGCCTGCTGCTGATCCCGATTTACACACTTCGGGGCAGTCTGTCGCACAGTGTCGCCATATTCGGGCCGAAACTGGGCATTAAAATCGTCCTGACTTCAACGGCTCTGGCCATGCTGTCCCGTTTCATCTTTCTCATAGTCCTGTTAATATACAAAGGAGTATAAGGCAATGACCCATCATTTGAATTATACCGGATGTTACCACCCCGACAGTCCCCAGATTTTTACCAATATATTAGAATACAGGAACTGGTATACAAAAACCAGGTCGAAAACACCAGATGCAAAACCCGCCATCATGTCGGGATCTTTTTTTCACGCAGCCAGGTTTTCAAAAACAATCTTTGCGGCATTGACGCTCTGATCCGAGAACTTGAAAAAAACCGGATCATTCCCGTGCCCGTGTTTTCCCAGCAGAAAGAGCATGCATCAACGGATTGTCCGGGGTATAATGTCGATATCAAACAATTGAAAGATTGTGATGCTATCATCAATTGCGTGTCTTCGTTTCTGTTTCAAACCGATATGATGGCAGACACCTCCCGGACCGTTCTTGATCTGATTGACGTTCCCATTTTTCAGGCGGTAACCTCCAGCGGAAGAAGTGAGGAGGAATGGCGAAAAAGCCTGCAGGGGTTGACGGCCATGAACCAGGTTTACTCGGTGGCTCAACCGGAATTCAACGGTACCATCGAACCTGTGGTGTTGTTTGCCAAAGACAGGACCAGCAAGGAGTTATATGGCCCATCCTTTCCCATTGAAAACCGGATAACGTTCTTTGTCCGGCGGATTCTCAACTGGCTAAGATTGAAGAGCCTGCCCAGGGAGAACCGGAGAGTGACGATCCTGCTCCACAACAATCCCTGCCATGGAACCGAGGCTTCTTTAGGGGGTGCCAACGGGCTGGATACCTTCGAGAGTGTCGCCAGGCTGATGACGTATCTGGCCGGACAAGGTTACTGTATCGAGAATTTACCCGATGACGGGAAAGCGCTTGTCGATGAATTTTTAACCAGAAAAGCCATTAACGAATTCAGATGGACAACGGTGGAAGAGATCGTTGATAAGGGAGGTGCTGCCGCATTCATCGGCCCTGAAACCTATGAAAAATATTTCAGCCAATTGTCAGAAGCAAACCAGAAAAAAATGTTGGACAACTGGGGCGCTCCCCCGGAAAAAGCATGGTTTACGGGACCGACATGGTTGTAACGGGCCTTTCTTTCGGAAACATTCAAATCGTCGCGGAACCCAAACGCGGCTGCTATGGTTCCCGGTGTGACGGCCAGGTATGCCGAATCCTCCATGACCCTGAAGTCCCTCCGACACACCAGTGTTATGCTGCATTCAAATGGATACAGGAACATTCCGATCTCATTATATCCACCGGGACTCACGGGTATATCGAATTTTTACCGGGCAAAGCATGTGGTATGAGTTCCGACTGTTTCCCTGAGATCATCACGGGAGATATTCCCCATATATATATTTATACAAGCAAAAATCCCAATGAGGCCATCCTCGCAAAACGCCGGGCATATGCCGTGATAACCGACCATATGATTCCCTGCATGCAGTCCGCCCATCTTTACGACGAGCTGGACGAACTGGACGATCTGCTGTCCCAGTATGCCAATGCAGCCATGTTGAATGAAGAGGGACGAAAAAATCTTCTATCCAACGACATACGAAACATGTCTGAAAAATTGAATCTTTTCTCCCCTTCAGGGAACAGCAACGCAACGTTGTTGACCGATGGTGAACTCATTGAAAAAATCCATGAAAAACTGTTTTTACTGAGGGATTCAAATATCAATGACGGGCTTCACATCCTCAGTGAAACCGGGCATGTCGAAAAAATGACCCGGATGATCCTGTCAATCCTGAAGTACGACGGAAGTGTGCCATCCATCAGAAGATGCATTCTTGAAGCGATGGGGCAGGATTATGATGAAATCGTCACCCAATCAAAAAATACCTCCATTCTGGATCAATGCGAATCAAAAGCTTTTGCAATGGTATCCGATCTGTTGATGAGCAATCATATTCATAAAAAAATGGTTTCTGCACAATTCAACGGACTGGATTGGCAACATCCCAAAATGATCAAACTGCGGACCCTTTTAACATGGATAAAAGACAAACTGTATCCGGATCTGTTAAAGACGTCCCGGGAAATTCTCCAAATCGCCAAAGCCATGGATAAGCAATATATCAGTCCGGGTCCGGGAGGGGCTCTGACCAGGGGTAAAACCGATATTCTTCCCACCGGTAGAAACATATACAGCATCGATCCAAGGAAAATTCCTACAAAACCGCCTACAAAATCGGGTCAGACTGGCGGATGAAATACTGAATAAGTCCCTGGCCGAAGAAAACGCGTATCCTGAAAAAATTGGGATGGTTCTCTGGAGTCTGGATGCATATCGTGCGGACGGAGAACAACTGGCTCAGATGCTGCACCTGATGGGTGCGCGGCCTGTCTGGAATGAAAGCGGCATGGTAACAGGGGTTGAGCCGATTCCGCTTCATGAGCTGAAACGGCCGCGTATCGATGTCACGGTCAGGACCAGTGAAATATTCAGAGACACGCTGCCAAACCTGGTTGAACTTCTGGACAACGCGGTCGTCATGATTGCCGCATTAGAGGAAAACGATACGGACAACTTTATTGTCAAGAATGTGCATGAATACAAAAAAATGAAAAGAAATGCCCATTCGAATCTTAACGAAGAAGTACTGAATCGTGCTTCCACCTTCAGAATTTTTGCAGCAAAGCCAGGGGCCTATGGTAACGGGGTTAAACTCATGATTGCGGCCAGTGCCTGGGAAACGGTCAGAGATTTGGGTGAAACCTTTATTGAGCACGGCGGGTACGCCTATGGTAAAGACATATTTGGTCAGGAGTCACATGGTGAATTTGCCCACAATCTAAAACAGATCAAAACTGTTTTTCATAAAATGGAAACCGATGAAACCGACCCTCTGGGGTGTTGTTACAACGATTTTCAAGGGGGTATGACTGCGGCGGTCAGAGCACTTTCGGATATGACACCCAAGGTGCTCTGGGGAGACACCAAAGACCCTGCCAATCCCAAGGTACGCGAACTTAGAGAAGAGATTGAACGGGTGGTGAGGGCAAAGTTGCTCAATCCACAGTGGATCGAGGGTATGAAAAAACACGGTTTCAAAGGTGCCCAGGATATGGTTCATAAAGCCTCATCCGTATACGGCTGGGACGCTACTTCCGATGTGGTAGATGACTGGGTTTTCGACGAGGTGACCAAAAAACACCTACTCGATCCACAGATGCTTGAGTTTTATAAAGAAAACAATCCATGGGCCCTGGAGGAACTGGCCCGCAGATTCCTGGAAGCTGAGCAGCGGGGTTTGTGGAAAGCAGACCCCCTGGTATTGGAGGATTTGAAAGAACAGTACCTGGAAATTGAAGGCTGGATCGAGGAAAAAATCGGGGATGTTTTTGGAGATTTCCAGGGCGGAAATGTCGATATCATGACAAGCAAAGAAGTGGACGAATGGCGCAAGGGATTGCGTTTTGATATTAAAGAGTATTTGACCTGAAGGTATATATTATTTCTATGAAACATGACGTATTTCCGTTCCCGGCCATCATCGGACAAGAACCGCTCAAAACCGCCCTGATCCTCAACGCGGTCAATCCCCGTATCGGCGGGGTCCTGATCCGGGGAGAAAAGGGAACCGCCAAATCCACCACGGTCCGGGCCCTGGCGGATCTGCTGCCCGGCACACCCATGGTGACCCTGCCCCTGAATACCACCGAAGACCGGGTGGCGGGAGGCATCGATTTCAGCCTGGCGGTCCGGACCGGTGCCAGAGCCATGCAGCAGGGACTGCTGGCCCGGGCACACAAAGGCTTCTTATATGTGGACGAGGTCAATCTCCTGGATGACCATATCGTGGATATCATCCTGGATGCGGCCGCATCCGGGACCAACCGGATTGAAAGAGAAGGAACCTCCTTCTGCCATGAAGCACAATTCATCCTGGTGGGAACCATGAACCCGGAAGAGGGAGAACTGCGGCCCCAGCTGCTGGACCGATTCGGGCTATGCGTGGAAGTATCGTCCATCCATGACATTGAAAAACGGATACTGCTCATGGAAAAAAAAGAAGCCTATGATGCCGACCCGGAGGGGTTTTCAAAACAATATCAGAGCGATGCCAAAACCCTTTCCGACCACATCATCCAGGGAAAAAACTGCTGGGTCAGGTGGTGTTTCCCGGCGACCTGCGGGCCTTTGTCACAGATCTGTGCAGCAGCAGTCACGTGGCAGGGCACCGGGCTGATCTGGTTATTGAACAGGCGGCGGCTGCCCTGGCTGCATTCCATGGCAATACCCGGGTGGGCATGGATGAGGTGACACAGGTGGCACCTTTTGCCCTGATTCACCGGAAACGGGATCCGATGCCACCTCCGCCGGAAACGGGCCATGACCATAACCGGGAAAGCAATGAAAAAAACACCCCCCAGGCCGAACCGGAGCCGCCAAACCTGCCGCCATCGGAAAACGGCCCGGACAAGGAACCTGAGACTACGGAAGATAACCGCCCGCCTGAAGGGATGCCCCCTGAGGAGCAGGCCAGAGAGCCAGAAGAAACGGGTACGCCGGAACCTGAAAACAGAGGTGACGATTCGGCAAGAAACGAGATCCTGGAAAAAATCTTCGAGATCGGAGAGACCTTCCGGGTCAAGCCATTCACCGCACCCAAAGACCGGATGCTTCGACGGGGATCTGGCAAACGCTCCCGGTCCAGGACAGCCGCCAAACAGGGGCGGTATGTCAGAAGCACCCTGCCCCGGGGCAGTGCAGATATTGCCTTTGACGCCACCCTGCGGGCGGCGGCGCCCTATCAGATTCAACGAAGGAATGCATCCGGGCTGGCCGTGGTTCTCGAGGACAGGGATATTCGCAAAAAATCCGGGAAAAACGCATCGGCAATTTTCTGCTGTTCGTGGTGGATGCCAGCGCCTCCATGGGTGCCAGGGGCCGAATGAGTGCTTCCAAGGGAGCCATTATGTCTCTCTTGCTGGATGCCTACCAGAAACGGGACAAGGTGGCCATGGTGACCTTCCGGCAGCAGGAGGCATGGGTGAACCTGCCCCCCACCATTTCAGTGGAACTGGCGGGAAAACTGCTGGCAGAGATGCCGGTGGGTGGTAGAACCCCACTGTCGGCCGGGCTTGTCAAGGGGTATGAGCTGATGAAAATCCATCTGCTCAAAGAACCGGAAGCAAGGCCCATGGCCATCATCGTCACCGACGGCCGGGGTAACGTGCCCCTGGGGAACCAGCCCCCTGTCAGAGAATCAATGGCCCTGGCTGAAAAAATGGCCGAAGAAAAACGCATACAATTTATCGTGGTGGATTCAGAAAGCCAGGGGGCCGTCACTTTCGGCCTGGCACGGGAACTGGCAGAAAACCTGAACGCCCGGTATTTCCGAATACAGGATCTGAAAGTCAATCATCTCGTTGATATCGCAAAAGGAGGTTTACTGTGAGCACAAACCATATCTATCCCTTTCTGGCCATAGAAGGCCAGGAAGAGATGAAGCTGGCATTAATACTCAACATCATCAACCCGGGCCTTTCCGGGGTGTTGATCCGGGGGGAGAAAGGCACGGCCAAGTCCACGGCGGTCCGGGCTCTGGCCCGGATTCTGCCGGCCATCGACAAGGTCAGGGACTGCCCGTTCCAGCGGGGTCCCAAAGAAAAACACGAGGTGTGCCTGGGGTGCACCCGAATGGAGTGCCAGGACCTGGTGCTGGGACCAGGGCCGGGACCCGACATCGTCATAGAAGAGATCCGTGTTGTCGAACTGCCCGTCGGAGCCACCGAAGACCGGGTGGTGGGAACCATGGATCTGGAACAGGCCCTAAAGAAAGGTGAAAAACAGGTGGAACCGGGCATTCTTGCCGCTGCCCACCGGGGAATCCTCTATGTGGACGAAGTCAATCTCCTGGATGACCATGTGGTGGATGTACTGCTGGATTCAGCGGCCATGGGGGTGAACACCATCGAACGTGAAGGGGTTTCCTTTTCCCATCCGGCACGGTTCACCCTTGTGGGGACCATGAACCCGGAAGAGGGGGAACTGCGGCCCCAGCTGCTGGACCGCTTCGGGCTGTGTGTCAATATCCAGGGGATCATGAATCCGGACTCCCGGGTCACCATCATGGAAAGGCGCGCCGCTTTTGACCAGGACCCGGAATCATTTATCCGGCAGTGGGAGTCCGAATCCCTGGCCCTGGCGGAAAACATCCGGCGGGCAGCCCGGCTGTATCCCGAAGTGACCTGTGACCGGGCCCACCTCTACGAGATTGCATCCTACTGCCTGGATGTGGGAGTGGACGGCCACCGGGGGGATATCATCATTCTGAAAACCGCCAAGACCCTGGCCGCTTATGAAGGCAGGGAAAAAGTATCATCAAAAGACATTGAAACCGCCGCCACCATGGCCCTGCCCCACCGGGTGAGACGGCAGCCGCTCCAGGATATTGTCACGGATATTGCCGCGGTCCGGAACATGAACCGGCAACAGGCCCGTCCTTCATGATCAGTATTAAGAACCTCAAGCGGATCAAAAAAGGCGGGAGGATCGTCAGAACCACCTGAGTGGATGAATTTGTTCCGACTGTTCCTGGAATGGCACCCGATTTTCCAGGTCGAACCGCGTTACCGGCTGACTGGCGTGTCTGTATCCATACATCTCTGCCAGGGTCGTTTTACCGCACTGGCGTGCCCCCAGCTCAGCGACCGCAGGATGGACTTCTAACTGAAACCGGATCTGCTTCACATATCCCGGAGGATCAATCATCTCCATATTTCCTTGAAAATTCGAAGCAATGCATCGAATTTTCGATATAAATACCTGGCAGCAAAATGACAATCCAAATCATGAGGCGATCCATGTCCATGACAGACTATGGAGTGAACCACACCTTTATTTAACCTTGAATATTCAGGATCTCAATCCGAATGTTCAAGGTTAAGATTTGCTGTTTTTTCCGAAAAAAATCGAAAAGGATGTTCAAAAATCAGACCAGCTTTTGCCAAATCGACAACAAGTCTTGACAGAATTGACTTTTTCCCATAATAAAAGTGATCACAATCATGCAATTGAAATTGCATACAGCCGCACCCGTTGTATTGAATCAAATTATGAAACCAAGGCCAAGAAGGTCGGACAGGAAAACCTACCTGCCCACATTTTCTTGGCCTTTTTGTTTTTTCGGAAGGTTTCTGGTTTTGGAAAACTGATGCAAATGAAAGGATAACAGCAAAAAAAGAATTCAGAGGCGGCATCTCAAGCAGAAGAGCAAACGGGTACCATGAAATAAGAAATAGAAGGAAGGCAGCACAAAGTTCCGGTCAAAGAGCCGTGCTGCCTTCCGGGATGAAAACCAGATTGCCATTTTTTTAACCGGCAACAAGGTGTTCTCTTTTCTTATAGCAGCATGGTCACAAAGGGTCAATCAGGAATGGTGATATGTTTCAGGATACCTTTGTCCACTTTGTGATGCCTGCCTTTGATCCAGTGTTTCTTGCGCCTGCGCAATATCTATGCAACCGAAATTATCAATAAAGTCGATATTATCCCATGAATAATACCAAACCTCTATTAGTCTTTGTGATTACATCCACCCTGACCGACGTCCTTGTCACCGGCCTGGAGCTATTCTACCAGCAGCACGGCCGAATTTTCAATGCCCGGATTTTTTCCACCCATGATATCGATGAAGAGACGGTCAGTGTGGATTCATTGGCCCAAAGTCTGGAATCCGCAGACATGGTTTTTCTGGATATCCGGGGCGGAGACAAAGCCGGTGGGGTCTGCACCCGGATCCTGCCCGGAACACGGCAGCCAGTGGCACTGCTGCTGGGGGGAACCCCGGAAATCATGTCCCTGCTCCGGCTGGGGTCTTTTTCCATGAAAACCATACTGGAAAAACCGCCAAAAAAACAACGACAGCAGCACGGCCCGGGGGCCTGACATGAGATCCATCCAGCGCATGATGAATCTGGTGGAAAAGGGCGGCAGGATCCTGCCTTTCGGCAAACTGCGCCATGCCGGAAACTGGGCCAGGCTGATGCGGTACTGGCATCAGGGCGGGGAGGAGAACATCAAGAACATGCTCACTCTGGGTGCCATGGAATATCTGGGGTTCGACCTTCCCAAACCGCCCCCACCCCGAGTTTATCCGGACTACGGTGTTTTCGATCCATTGTCGGGTCAATCTTATTCCGATCTGGCTGCATATCGAAGCGCCGTCCCTGTTGATCCTGAAAAACCGGTGGTGGGTCTTCTGTTCTATGGCGGCATGCATTTTTCCCAGAGCCTGGTACCGGCCAGAGAATTTGCCCGGCAGCTCAAGCATACAGGGTTCAACCTGATTCCGGTGTTTGCCACTGCCGGATACAATTTACAGGCAATCCAGGCCTGTTTTTTCTCAGAGAACAAACCAATGGTGGATGCGGTGGTGTATTTTCAATGGTTTCAGATGGCCACTTTCATCGATTCAACTGAACCAGACACCATCCGCCTGCTCAAAAAACTCAATGCCCCCATTTTCACGGCCTGTCCCATGTTCGGCCGTGAAATTGAAAAATGGGAGGAAAGCGACCAGGGACTATCTCCCATTGAAACTTTGACAACCATTATTTTACCGGAACTGGACGGTATGATCGAACCCATCCCGTCGGCAGGACTCAGGGAAAAAACATCTCCCGGCGTGGAAGGCCAGATCAAACAGGTGGCACCTATCCCTGACCGTATAGACCGTTCCTGCCGCCGGATCAGCCGCTGGCTGACGCTGCGGAGCAAACCCGCCGCTGAGAAAAAAGTGGCATTTATTGTTTTCAACAATCCTCCGGGAGAGGACAATCTGGGATCCGCCGCCTACCTGGACACTTTTGCCAGTTTGGAGAGATTGCTCAAGGAGATGGCCGCCCGGGGGTATACCGTTACCGGGCTGCCGCAGAATCAGGATCTGCATGATTATCTGCAGGACCGCCGGCTGATCAACATGCCCCACTGGGGTGGGGAAAACACCGCGCTGCATCAAGGCGGCCAGTTGACCGGACCGGAATATGCCGCACTTCTGGAAGCCACCGTCCCGGGATCCCAGGTGACCGGGGAATGGGGTCTCCCTCCGGGCACCATCATGACCTGCAGGGAGCAGTTCATCCTGCCAGCGGTTGAGTTCGGCAATGTGCTGCTGGGGGTGCAGCCGACCCGGGGAATCCATGCCGATCCAGATAAGATCAGCCATGACAAAACCCTGCCGCCCCACCACCAGTATCTGGCATTTTACCGCTGGCTGGAAACGGTATGGCAGCCGGACTGTATCGTGCATGTAGGCACCCACGGAACACTGGAATTCCTGAAGGGAAAAGAAACCGGGATGAGCCAGAACTGTTTCCCCGAAGCGCTCATAGGGGATGTGCCCCATCTGTATTTCTACCATGTGATCAACGCCTCCGAAGCCACCATCGCCAAACGCCGCAGCCTCGGCGTGCTCATCAATTACAACTCACCCTCCTTTTCCGTAGCCGGCCTCTATGACGATTACGATGACCTGGACCAGCTTATCAGCGAATGCCTGGAGGCATTTTCTTTGGAACCGGCCCGTGGCTGCAGGCTTGAACAGCAGGTGCTGGACAGGGCAGCAGAACTGCACATGGCATCGGACAGTCTGGGGCAGTCCAGGAGGAGATCGCCTGATGAAACGGTCCATCATCCCCAAAGGACTGCATATACTGGGTGAGGACATCGCTGAAAAAGACTGCATCGCCTTTGCCACTTTTTTTCTGCGCTATGACCGGCAGGACGGTCCGTCTTTGCACCGAGTCCTGGCCGAATCCCGGGGCCTGGATTATGAAGACCTGGTCTGCCCGGGCCGGTCCAAAAACACTCACCCTGTCCCTCATCAGGCCCTGGAGCAAATCGAAAGACAGGCGGCGGAAATGGTGACACTTGCCTGGGAAAGCGGGGTGCTGCCGGAAGAAGAGCCTGCCCGCACAGCGATCAAAAATGCCGTGGCCGCAGCCCGTAACCTTCGCGGAAACCTTGAGTGGGACAATTTTTTTCATGGGCTTTCCGGCGGGTATATTGAACCGGCCCTGGGCGGAGATCCGTTGAGAAACCCGGAAATTCTGCCCACCGGCAGAAACTCCTTTCAGTTCGATCCCCGCCTGGTTCCCTCGGAAGAAGCCTGCAAAAGAGGCATGCAGATTGCGGAAAACACCTTGTCCCATTACAAGACCCTGCATGACGAATACCCGGACACCACAGCGGTCATCTTGTGGGGATTTGAAACCACCAAGACCCGGGGAGAAACTGTGGGACAGATTCTGGGTTACCTGGGGGTCCGGGTGGTCCACAATTCCAATCCCTACCATAAAAAGATCGAACCCATACCGCTTCCTGAACTGGGACGGCCCCGCATCGATTGCCTGGTCCAGATCTGCGGTTTTTTCAGGGATATGTACCCCAATGTCATGGACCTTTTGAACCGGTCGTTTCAGCTGGTTTCCCAGCTTCCGGAAACTGAGGAGAAAAACCATGTCCGCCGCAACACCCTTTCTTTGAAAACCGCCCTGGCCGGACAGGTGGCGGGCCACCTTCTGGACCGCATCAGCACCGGGCGGATATTCGGTCCCAGGGCCGGTGAATACGGTACCCGGACCACCAGCCTCATTGAAACCGGTGCATGGAAAACCGAAGAAGAAATTTCAGAGCTATTCACCGGTTCCATGAGCCATCTTTACGCTGACAACATCCATGGAGAAAGGCACCTGGAGATTTCCGGCGCCGCCTGGCTGCCGTGGATGTGGTCAGCCAGGTCAGGGACAGTCATGAGTATGAAATTATGGATCTGGACCACTATTACGAATTTTTCGGGGGACTTGCAAGAACCGTGGAATCGGTGAAAGGCATGGCCCCGGAAATGCTGATCACCGATACCACCAAAGAGATACTGCGCACTGAAACGGTGGAAGACGCTTTAAACCGGGGTATCCGGACCCGGCTGCTCAATCCCGTCTGGATCGATGCCCTGATGGCACACGAACACCATGGTGCCCAGAAAATCGCCGACCGGGTTGAAAACCTCATCGGGTTTGCCGCCACCACCCATGCGGTGGACAACTGGGTGTGGTCAGCGGTGATCGACCGGTATGTACGGGATGAGGAGCGGTTTGAACAGATGATCCGCAACAACCGCTTTGCCATGGAAGAGATCCTCAAACGGCTTCTGGAAGCTGAAGCACGGGGATACTGGCATGCGAAACCCGATGAAAAAGACCTGCTCAGGGACCGGTATCTTGAACTTGAAGGCAGAATAGAAGAGGAGATCGAAACATGAAAAAAACCTTATGGACAACCCGTGAATATGTATTTGCCGCCATGATTTCAGCGGCCCTGCTGGTTGTGGCCAGCATCGTAATTCCCTTTACCCTGCCGCTCCGCATACCCGGTCTGGCCAATGCCGTTAACGGCCTGTTCGGATCTTTTTTTTCTGGTCATCGGGCTGATCCGGCTGAAAAAACCGGGATCCCTGCTGCTCATCACCGGCATCTATTCACTGATCTGCCTGACCGTCTCCCCCCTGGTGTTCGCATTTGTCCTGATCGGCGGCATTTTCGGGGAAACCGTGTGCACCACCCTGTTCCGGGGATATCATGGCAGACTAGCACCGGTATGCGGGGCAATTCTCTATGAAATGGGCATTCGTTTCCCGCAGCCATGGTGCTGTCTTTTTTCTTTCTTCCGGAAAGGTATCAGGAACTGGCTCCCTGGATATTCATTGTGGCGGAAATTGCCATTTTCACCACCTCTCTTATCGGTGCACTGATCGGTCTCAAAGTGGCCAAAGAACTTTCCCGGGCCGGCCGGCTGCAGATAGAGGAGTGCTGAATGTTTTTTGCCAACGGCCCTGTCAATGCCACGGTTATCCACCGGTTGCATCCTTTCAGCAAAATGGGGGTGGGTATCCTGTTTTCCATCCTGGCTTTGTGCATTGAAAACCCTTGCGCCTTGGCGGTGATGTTGGGCTATATGGTCCTTGTGCTGTGCATGGCCAGAATCCGCTTGACCACCAAACAATGGACAATGATCGCGCTGTTTCTAACCGTGATCTTTGTGCTGGATTTTCTGGCCAGCCAGAGTTCTGTTCACGCGGCAACCTATCCTTTGCGGTTCGGGGTGTTTCTCACTGCCATGCCTATTCTAGCCGCCACCACCGCCCCTCAGCAGATGACCCGGGCGCTGTCCCGGACCCCCCTGCCCGCCGGTGTGGTCATGGCCCTTTTACTGGTGTGGCGGTTTTTTCCGCTCATGGCTGAAGAGGCCCGGCAGATGCGTCAGGCGGCGATGCTTCGGGGCCGTACCGGGGGAAACCTGCCGACCCGGTTCTACCGGGGATTTCTGGTTCCCTTGGCCTTCTGCATCATCGAATATACCGACCGTATCACCCTGGCACTGGAACTGCGGGGATTCACCCCTTCAGCCGGGCGGACCTGTCACCAGCCTCCCCGGGCCGGAATCAGGGATGTGATCTTCGGATTTCTGGCCATGGGTGCGGCAGGATCGGCATCATTCCTGCAATGGGGAGCATAACGCCATGATCCGGTCACGAGATCTGAATTTCAGATATCCGGACCAGCCGGTTCAAACCCTTGTCGACCTGAACTTTGCCATTGACCCGGGAGAAATCGTCCTGGTTTCCGGTCCCACCGGATGCGGGAAATCCACCCTGGGTTTCTGCCTGTGCGGAACCATCCCCCACCTGACGGCTGGCACGCTGTCCGGCGAAGTCCGGGTGAACCGGAAACCGGTTTTCAGCAGGCGGTTCGAGAAACCGCCAAAGATCTGGGTTTTCTGCTACAACATGTCGCCCATCAGATGTTTACGGAACAGGTGTCCGAAGAGATTGCCTTTGGCCTTGAAAATTTCTGTATTCCCGAAGAACAGATGGACCGCCGGATGACACAGGCCCTTGAACTGGTGGGCGCGGCACCGCTGCGTTCCCGACGTCTGGCCACCCTGTCGGCCGGAGAGCAGCAACGGGTCATGCTGGCCGCCATGCTGGCTTTGGAGCAGAAAATAATGCTTCTGGACGAACCCCTGGCCTATCTGGACCGGGCAACCCAGCAGCAGTTCATGGAACTGGTTTCAAACCTGTCCAGGAAGGGCAGGACCATTGTGCTGTTCGAGCACCGCCGGGATGTTGTCCACCAGGTCCCTCATCGGGAACTGTTTCTGGAAAACGGTACACTGGCCAGGTCTTTTCCCGCCAGAACCCGGTTTCACCGCATCACAGACCTTTCGCCGAAAACACCTGAACTGATTTTCGACCGGGTCTGGTTTTCCCGGCCAAAGGCGGCACCCCTGTTCCGTGATCTTTCCTTTGAGGTCAGGCAGCGCCAAAGCGTGGTCCTGCTGGGACCCAACGGCTCGGGAAAGACCACCCTGATGGCTCTGGCCATGGGCCTGATCAAGGTGGATCAGGGCAGCATTTCCACCTGCGGATACAACCCGAAAAATACGTCCCCGGCAACTCTTGCGCAACCGGCCGCCTTCATTTTCCAGCACCCCGACCATCAGCTGTATCTGCCCACGGTGCAGGATGAAGTTGCGGCCCGGGCCGCAGACAGGGGTGCCGCCAGATCGGAAATGGCGGCCATGGGCCTTGCCGGGCTGGAAAACCGCCACCCCCGCAGTTTGTCCACCGGGCAGAAAAGGAGGGTGACCCTGGCCGCCGCCCTGGCCCGCAGGCCCAGACTGCTGCTCCTGGATGAGCCATCCGTGGGACAGGATGATCACAGTCTCTCTCTGGTTATCAAACGGTTGGATGAATATCTCATCAACGGCGGAGCGTTCTGACCGCCACCCATGATGAAAGGGTGGCCCGGGCACTGGCACACGACATCATCGACCTGAACCCCGGCGGTTCACACCCGCCCATAGACTGAACATTATTACTGATGTGAATCACCTGACGTTACCCAACCATTTACCCTGAAAGGAGCGTTGAACATGAAGCACAGATCTTTTATCACCATGATCCTCTGCCTGTGGCTGGGGGCTGGCATGGCCTGGGCCGAAAATGCAGTGTCCGAGCTTGACCCCATTGTGGTGACCGCCACCAAATCCCCCAAGAAACTAGAAAACATTCCCGCTGTGGTAACGCTTGTGACCGCTCAAGAGATCAAGACCATACCCGCCCGGACCGTGGGAGACCTTTTGGCCGACCTGCCCGGGGTCTATCCCTATGAACCCCAAGGGGTCGGCGTAGTGACTCCCCAGTCCTTTACCATCAACGGTAACGGATTTCCCGGGTCCACCCTGATTCTTGTGGACGGGCAGAAAATCAATTCCCCGTATACCGATTATGCCTATCTGACAACGGTACCGGTCCGGGCAGTGGACCGGATCGAAGTAATCCGAGGTCCGTTTTCAGCGTTGTACGGATCATCGGCCGGGGGTGGTATCATCAACATCATCACAAAAGACGGGGGGACAAATCCCATATTTCCCCCTGGGGCCAGACCGGCAGTTTCGGCCGGCGTGATTATGGCGCCGATGTCGGTATTGTCTGGGAAAATCTGTCTTTGGGCCTGTTTTCGATCACAAGACCGTGGACAATTATTATTTGTATGACGACAAAGGAGTAGATGACCGCAACCGGGATTATGAACACAACCGCTTCCATGGCAAGCTGACCGGCGCTTTTGGTGATGCCACCGATTTTTCCCTGTCCGGCGGGATCATTGACGCGGATACCGGGTTCGGCATTTCACAAAACCTGAGCATGGAGAATTATCAGGATATTTCACATCCCTATCTCAATTTTCAACTGGCCTCAAGGGTTACCGGACAACTGGATATCAGCGCCCGGCTCGACTGGCTCCAAACTTCCCACAAATACCATGGGGAAACCCTGGAAAACATCACCTTTCCCCCCTTTGGACCGCCAATTCCCAGCTTTAACTACAAGGCATCGGTGAACGACACCCAGGCGGATCGCTATCGCGCCGATATTTCCGGCAATTATTTTATCAGTGACCGCCACATCCTGACCCTGGGCAGTGAAGTTGTCTATGCGGACGGTGAAAAATCAGTTTACGACACCACCGGAAACCTGCTGGCCGTTCAGGGACATTCCGGCAAAAATCTTCAAATGACGACACCCTTGTTTCCTTTTATGGGCAGTATGACTGGTTTTTTAACAACCAATTTGAACTCGTATTAGGGGCACGGTTTGACAATTATGACAGCTACGGCAGTGGGGTCTCGCCCAAAGTGGCATTGAACTGGCAATACGCAGCCGGTGGAAATATCAAATTATCCGCCGGAAAAGGATTCCGCGCACCGAACCTCAACGAACTTTTTTCACCGGCATGGTCCATCGCTCCTTTCATTGTCTATCAGGGCAACCCGGATCTGGAGGCGGAAACCATGTGGACCTACCAGGTGTCACTGGAGCAGCGGGCCATGGACAATAAGCTTTTTTTCCGGCTCACCCCCTACTACACGGATGCAAAAATTTCATCACCAGTGTCCGGCACCCGGACCCTTTCAACCCCGGGGGCCAGATCATGCATCCTGAAAATATCTCTGAAGTGGAAATCCAGGGAGTTGATGTGGAACTGTCCTATGATCTGCAAAACACCTCACCCTTTTTGCCAACTATAACTACAATGAAACCCGGGACGGGCAAACAGACGACATTCTGAATGGCTATCCCCGCAACAATGCCGCTGTTGGGTTGCGGGGGTACCGGAATCTGACGGAAGACTGGCAATTGTCAGGCACCTGGTCGGCCCGTTACCGGGGAGACTATACCACTTCCAGCTGGGGAAATCCGCCGGTTACCGCAACCGTGGGTGACTATTGGTATCATATCGCCCGCATCAATATCGACTGGAAGGACATGATTGGATTTCACCTGGATCTGTTCAATATTTTCGATGACCGGTCCCTCACCGATATTGACCGGTACCTGCCGGAGTTCAATTATTCGGCAGGTATCACCTTCAGATATACTTTTTAAACGAGTGCTCACCGCCATGGACGTATGCGTATTTTTCAGGACCGGAATGCTGACCGGCCAACTGGTATATGCTATGGTCCAATACTTGTGGCTGCCCGGCACGCCCATGGTGACCCTGGACCTGCCCCACCGCATGAGGTGGCAGCCGTTCCAGGATATTGCTGCGGTCCGGAACATGAACTTTCAACAGGACAATCCATCATGATCAGCGTCGAGAACCTCAACAAGTCTTACAAAGGGACCCAGGTCCTGAAGGATGTCAATTTGCAGGTGGATGCAGGAGAGCTGTTTGCCTTTCTGGGACCCAACGGTGCCGGCAAAACCACAATGATCCGGATTCTGACCGGCCTGACCCGACTCACTTCGGGCCGGGCCTCCATCAATGGAATCGATTTACAGGATCCCGGCATAGAGCGCCGAAGGGTATGCGGCCTCGTCACACAGTCCATCAACCTGGACATGGAGCTGACTGTGCTGGAAAACATGAAAATCCACGGCCGGCTTTTCCGGATGCCGGCCGGCGAACAAACATGTAAAATAGATGAACTGCTCACCTATGTGGAAATGGCGGAACGTAAAAAGACCCGGGTCCAGCATCTGTCCGGTGGATTGAAGCGCCGCCTGATGATCGCCCGGGCCCTGATGCATTCGCCGGCCGTTCTATTTCTGGATGAACCCACCGTGGGGCTGGATGCCGGCATCCGCCGAAAGATCTGGGCATTGATCAAAAAAGATCCAGCAGCACGGCACCACCGTTTTTCTGACCACCCACTATATTGAAGAAGCAGAATTTCTGGCTGACCGGGTAGCATTCATCGACAACGGTTGCATTGTTGAGACAGACTCTCCAGCCGGCTTCATTACCCGTATGGGCGGTTGGGCACTGGACTGCTTCACAAAGGATGATATGAAAACCCATTACTTCAAGGACCGGAAACAGGCCCACTCATTCATTGACGGCCATCAGGAAGGATTCACCCTGCGGCGGATGAACCTGGAAGACGCGTTTTTGGCCCTGACAGGAAAAAAAGTGATATGATACAAGGCATCTTTGCTGTCTACTACAGGGAGCTGTTGATTTTGAAACGCCATTGGGTCAGGCTTTTGCCATCCTGGTCGGTGGCACCCCTGCTTTATCTGATCGCCTTTGGCTATGCCATGGGAAAACACGTAACGGTTAACGGACTGAGCTATATGGAATTCCTTTTGCCGGGACTGGTGGCCATGAGCAGTATGACCCAGGCATTTGCCATATCCAGCGAGATCAACATCGCCCGATTTTACTGGCACATTTTTGAAGAAATCCAGTCTGCACCGGTCAGTGATTTGTCTTATGTTACAGGCGAAGTGCTGGCAGGGATGACCCGGGCAGTTTTATCCGTTCTGGTAATTCTGGTTCTGGGTTATCTGTTCGGGGTTGGCATGGTTTTGAATGTCTGGTTCTGGCTGGGGGTGTTCCTGAACAGTTTTGTCTTTGCTTCACTGGCCGTGGGCCTGGCCATGGTGGTCAGATCCCACGCAGACCAGGCCCTTCTCACCAGTTTTGTGATCACACCCATGGCTTTTCTCGGCGGGACGTTTTTTTCCCCTGGAAAGCCTGCCGGTATGGGCACAAAACATCATCACCCTTTTGCCCATCACCCATGCCGCCGGAACCATTCGGTCGGCCGCCTTCGGTCTTGAGCCGTCGGTCAGTTCTCTGGCGGTTCTGATTCTGACCAGCGGCGTGCTGTTTTATGTTGCCGTACTCTGTGTAAAAAAAGCCAGGGATTGAAACGATTACCGCCCTGAAAAACACAAAACTATAAAGCTCCCAAAAGTAGACCCAAGGAGGAAATGTGCTCTACAACCCAATTATGCGCTCTGCATTCATGCCTTTGCCGGTCGCTTTGATATCGACCATCAGCAATGCAGGAATTCGAAACATTGCCCCTTATTCCTGCATTATGCCCATCCTACGTCCATTGGATCTTGTCTGCCTGGCATCTGCCTTCCGCCGGGATACTTTGGTAAATATTGTCGAAAACCGTGAATTTGTGGTCAATCTTCCCGGCATCGATTTAGCGGACAAGATCATGCCTACGGCCAGGTACTGTTCGCCGGAAGTGGATGAATTCGATTTGGCCGGTCTGGAGGCCAAGGCTTCGACCATGATCCTCCCGCCGGGAATTGCCGGGTGCTACGCCTGGATGGAGTGCCAATGGGTGCGGGAATACCGGGAGAAGGAGTATGTGCTGGTTGTGGGCAAAGTGCTCAGGATGGAAGTCAATGATGGTGTGCTGGACCCGGATGGAAAACTGGATCCGGAAAAGGCGCAGCCCCTGATGATGCTCGGGGGTAAAAAGGCATGCACTTTTGCACTGTCAGGGATATGGCCCGATTTGAGCCTTTTTCCGCCGTGTTTGCAGATGATGGAAATGCCGGCGATGCACCCAACTCACATTGAACGGGTTTTGGCTTGACAGAAATCTGTTTTTTTCTTAAATTGATGTATAATGCAATAGAAATTGTATTCACAAGAATCCGTTTTTTTACCTTTAACAACAGGGCCAAGAAGGTCGGACAAAGACGTCAGACTGTCCAGATATTCTTGGCCTTTTTTGTTATTAAACGACGTACAGCCTGTGAGCGCGGCACATAACCTGAAAAAACCATTAGATCCCGGAAGCCGAAAACCCTGGAGGAGGATGCAGGCATCCTTGACCATCTGAAGGAGGAATACCATGTCAACGATTTTACGTCCGCTTCACCAAGAACTGGCCGAATGACAGCAAACGGCGAAGACCAGAAGATGAATGAAGCTCCCCAGAAAACCATTTGTATCATTGACGGCCATGGCGGGGGGATCGGTGCCGCCATCGTCAAGTATATCCGGCAGTTCCATGAAAACCGTTTCAAACTGGTGGCGCTGGGAACCAATGCCATTGCCACTGCCGGCATGCTCAAGGCCGGTGCCCACAACGGTGCATCCGGAGAAAACGCCCTGATACGCAACGTTGAAACTGCGGATCTCATCATCGGACCCATATCCATTACCTGGCCCAATGCCAGCCTGGGAGAGATCACCCCCCGGATGGCCGGGGCCATCATGGAAAGTCCGGCACCCAAAATTCTGCTGCCCCTTCACCGGGAAAATGTGCACCTGATGCATTTTTCCGACAAAGAACCCCTGCCTCACCAGCCATGGCCATTGCAGAAACAAAAATTATGGAGGTATTGTACCATGTGTGAAGCAAGCGCATATCTGATCAAAGATGGGAAAGAAACCCTGGTTCTGGAATCGGTGGACATCGTCGAACCCCTGGATGCAGGAGGCTTTATGCTCAGAAACATTTTGGAGACCAGGTCATCATCACGCCCGGATCCAGAAAATGGAACTGGTGAACCACCGGATTCTTTTTCCGAAACGGAAACTGACACCACGGATATAGTCAACCGATCATCAACATGATATTAAACCGGCAATTAAATAGCCGATTACCTTGTGGTAATATCTCCTATGATTTAAAGATCTTTCCTTTTAAAATAGACCATGTAGATAATTGCCAGAATAATATCATTTTTATCCATATTGATAAAACAAAGGACTTTCACTGTTCATGACAACCAAGGCACCGGTTTTGAAGAAATATACCAGGACTATCTGGCCCGGGTGGCCGGCCTGGACCTGACGGAAAAACAGTATCTGCTGGGAATCCGCGTGGACGGGCAGACCGTCTTCATCCCTTTTTTCAATGAAACCTATACAGTCACCCCCCGGGACATCTCGGATCACAGGGGTTCCCGCCCCCTCATTCCGTTTGTGTCATTTTGTGTCAGTACTTGCTGCTGAGTCCGGACCAGCCTCATGAAGACCTTCAGCTGGTGACATACCGGGATTTCAGGGATGCGGCCCCTTATGTGCAGGGATTTGACAACACCGCCAGAAAACCGGTTTCCCGGGCTTTTCCCGGCCGGCTTGACGTGCTGGAAGCCGGGTGCCAGCACCTGGGAGGAACCCCTTGTGACATCGGGATTTCCTGTGATCTGTCCTATCTCTTCGAAGCGCTTCCCAAGGTAAGGATTTACCTGGTTTTCAACGATGCGGACGAGGATTTTCCGGCGGACTGCTCCCTGCTGTTTGAAAAACAGGCCGCCCATTACCTTGACATGGAGTGCCTGGCCATGATCGGTATGGTGCTGGCGGAAAGGCTATCCGGAAAGGACAACCCGGGCATGGCAATGCTGGCTTGATGTCCAATTAGCCCTTGACAGGGGATTTTTTTTTTACATAAATTGACCTCAATTCTGCAATTGAAATTGCAGGCAGCTGAATCAAGAAATTTTTACATTGTTGAACCCAAGGCCAAGAAGGTCGGACAGGAGAACGTGCCTGTCCAGATATTCTTGGCCTTTTTTGTTGAACAGGATGTTGTCAGACACAGAAAATGACGTGACAAAAAAGGAAGGCAGCACAGGGTCTGGTCAAAGAGGCGTGCCACCTTCCGGGATGAAAACCGGTTTCCGCCGATGGCTGATCGTCAGAACGGCTTTTTCTTTCCTTATACCAGCGTGTCTGTGCGGGGTTAATCACGAACAGCCGGCACCCTCACGGACAGCCTGTCTTTTCTGTCTCTGTAAAAACCCAAAAGAATGGTTTGATGCCTGCCCGGAGGGAAACTTCGGACAGGCCCCTGACGGGTCATTCAAATTGAATAATAAATATAAAATGAAAAGGAAAGAAAACATGACCTATATAAAAAACCGGCATACCGGCATCATGGCTTTTTTGGTGATCATTGCCCTTATCGCCGGATCCGGGGTATGTTTTGGACAGTCTGCCTCTGATGGACCGTCTTACGGATCAGTTTACACCCAATGGAAAACGGTGGGACAGTTTGCAGCGGACTTGTCTTTGGAGATGATCCAGAACGCAGGTAGCGCCCCGGACAAGAACCATCTCATCGTTCTGACCAATGCAGGATATTCTGAAATGTTCGGCATGCCCACCCAGGGAGTTCTTGACGGCCTGGCAGCGGTCACCGGTGCCAGCCGGGGGAAAAACACCCTGGTGGAGATCCATGCCGCTGCCTGGGACCCTCTGTGGGTTGCGGTCCATGATCAGGCATCCGGGTGGTGTGCTTATCTGGAAATGAAGCGGCCAGGCGGCTCAGATCCCCACCAGTTTCCTGATGACATCTCCCCTGACATTTTCGGCATCCGGACCGTGGAACGGATCGATGCCGAATATCTTTATGCGCATACAAAAGCCTTTGAGACCCGGATGGCCAGCCGGATATTCGGAGACAATGCCTTCCGGGTCATCACCATTGCCAATGCCGTGGCATCCGGGGCACCGGCCCATGTGATCCGGGCGTTGAATTTCACGACCATTACTGCCCCGGGGTGATTTCCGGTATTTTTGTGGCTGATTATGTACTGGCCCATTTTCCCCCGGGCAAATCCGGATATGTCGTTCACGGGATAGACCCCTGGTGCAAGGAGGATGCCCTGATGATCCTTCTGAACGCCACCCCCGGCAAGAAAAAATATGCCGTGACCTATCCTTCCAAAGAAGACCGGGCCAACCGCCTCCCTGAGGTTGAAACCGCCGCCACCATTGTCTACCGCCAGGATGACCAGACCAAACAATGGGAAGGGATCATCCTGGGATTTGACTGGGCGGACACCTCCTGCACCAAAACCGGGAATGTCATCATCGACAAATTGTGCACCGACCTGTGGTACCTGGAAAGGATCGGCACACCGGAAGCCTTTGTCAAGGTATTGAAGACCGTTGCCCTGCCGAATGAAGTGTCTCCCATGGACTGGGCCGCCCCCGGAGCCGATCCTCTGCAAAAGATGGGCTTGACCGTCGAATAACCTGGGTGCAAACCAGGAAAATTCCTTTGAGACAATAACCGCGCCCATGCGCGAATCATAGCGGGAGGTATGGAAAAATGAAATTCTTACTGCAGTTCATGGTGGTTTGTCTGGTGATGGCGGTTCTTTCCGCCTATGCCGGGGAATCCGGCACCGACAAAGTGGTTTTGGATGATGTGGTGGTAACAAGAACAAAGCTGGTGACCCCCACCAAACAGACCAACGAAACGGTCTATACGGGAAGTGAAATCACCCGGGATGGTCTGGATGCACAGGGAAGCAAGGCGGCAGTGAGCGTTTATGAGGCGATCAACATTCTTCCCGGCGTCACGGTGGAAAGTATCGATCCTTACGGGCTGGCGGCTGAGCAAAAAAATATCCGGGTCCGGGGGATCCGCGGATTTCTGGGTGCCATGACCGTGGCAGGGGTCCCCAACTACGGGGGCAATCCCATGGGACCCAGGGAATATATTTATGATACGGAAAACTTCGACAGTATAGCTGTGTATAAAGGGGCTGTCCCGGCAGATCTGGGCACCGGGGTGGGAGCCCGGGGCGGGGCTGTGGAACTCAGACCCAGATGGCCGGAACAGGAATTCGGTATATCGTTGAACCAGGGAATCGGCACCAGCAATTACGCCCGGAGCTTTATCCGGCTGGATTCCGGAAACCTGCCCCGAACCGGGACCGGTCTGTCGCTTTCCCTTTCCCATACTGATGCGGAAAAATGGAAAGGCCCCGGCGATTTAGGCCCAAGGAAAAATGCCAACCTGATGGTACGCCAGCCTCTCCCCACCGGGGATGAAATTAAATTCTGGTTTAACGCCAATGACCTGAAACAGGATCTTTACCGGCCTTTGACTTACAGTGAAGTAACGTCCTTGAGCCGCTTCTACGACAAAGACTACAACACCGGTCTGACCGGAAACAAGAGCGAAGACATCAACTATTACCGGTACAACCGGGGCGATTATACCAACCGTGATTTCCTTGCTGAACTGCCGGTCACGCTCTCGGATACATTCCGGTTTATGCTCAAGCCCTACTACACGGATGAAGATACCGACATTCTTCAGGGATCCGGCTCCCAGGGCGGCATTGTCATCAAACGGCAGCGGGACATCGAAAGGTACGGCATGATCACCCGGCTGGATTCTCACTTCTCATGGGGCACGGCCTCTTTCGGATACTGGGCTGAGGTGTCCGACATGGTCATCCGGCAGCGGAACTACGACCCGGTCACCTTTGCGTTCAAAGGATACGGGATGTACATGAAAAGTGAGGATAAAGGGATGGTCCACAGTCCGTTTCTGAAACTGGCCGGCAGCATCGGACAGTTCGACTGGCAGGCAGGCCTCAAATATTTTCACTACACCGATCCTGCCAGCCAGGGATATGTCGCCTCCGCACCTGACTATACGCTGATAGCAGCTTCGGATCTTTTCCGGGAAGAAAAAACCTATGAAGAGATTCTCCCGACACTGGGTGCGGCCTACCGGCTGACCGACAACCTGGAATTGAATGCCAGTTACGGGCGCAACCAGATCCGGCCTTATGCCTATGTCCCGCTGGTCAACATCTACAACCAGAACAGGGCCGCATTCCAGGCGGCCGGGGTGACGCTCAATGATATGTTCAGCGGCTATGACATGGAAATCTCGGACAACTTCGAAGTAGGCGCCCGGTTCCGGTTTGACCGGTTCGAGGTGGTGCCTACCCTGTTTTATTCCAGGCACCAAAATCTGTTGACCACGGTTTACGACCCAAGGGTGAATCAAAGCTATTTCCAGAACGTTGGAGATGCCACCGGCTACGGGATCGAAATCGAGTCCAATTTTTTGATCAATGACCACCTAAATCTGTTTTTCAACCCTTCCTACACGGCATTGACATACGATGACGACCTGATATTTCAGGGGGCTGTCCGAAAAACAAAGGACAAACAGGTACTGGATACCCCTGAGTGGACAGTCAAAACCGGGTTGATATACACCTGGAAAGACCTTGAAGTGATTCCCATGGTGCGGTACTTAAGCACCCGGTACGGAGATGCCGAGCACACCGAAAAGATCGATGATTATGTGGTGGCGGATCTGAAAATGGGTTATTCCTTCAATAACCTGTCTTTTGTCGACGGACTCAAACTGTCGCTCGAACTGACCAATCTGTTTGACAAGGAATATGTATCTGTCATCAATGCCATGGATGACAGCCGCTCCGGAAGAACCAGCTATTATGTTGGCGCCCCTTTTACGGCTTTGATGACGGTATCGTTTGTTTTTTAAAAAAGAAACCACAAGTGATGTATCGTCACAAACATTTGAACTTTGATTGATTAAATAAGGAGATCCCATGTCTGCACAAACCATTATGCAAACCCAATTATTTCAAAAATGCCTCGATTTTCACGGCCATCTCTGCCCCGGCCTTTCATTCGGATATCAGGCCGCCATTGCCGGATTGGACTGGTTGACGGAACAGCGGGCCGAAGATGAAGAGATTGTTGCCATCGTGGAGACCGATGCCTGCTGCTCAGACGCGGTCCAGGTGATTACCGGATGCACATTCGGCAAAGGCAATTTTATCTACCATGATTATGGCAAAATGGCCTTTACCTTTATTAGCCGCCGGACCGGAAAAGGCATCCGCATTTCCCGCAAGCATGTTCCTGAGTCCTCTCTGGACAACCGTCACCAGGAACTGATTAATCAGATCAGAAGCGGACAGGCTACCCAAGAGGAGCAAACGGAGTTCAAAAAAATGCCATGAAGCAAAATCCATGGAGATTCTGGACCAAACCCCTGACACCCTGTTTGACATCAGGGAAGTCACGATTTCCATGCCCCCAAAGGCACGTATCGAGCCATCTGTATTGTGTGACAAATGCAAGGAACCCACCATGGCATCAAAGCTCGAATCATCTGATGGACAATGCCTTTGCCGGGGATGCCTGGCGGTAAAACCGGCAGGTCACCAAGCCGTTTGACCGGCAAAGGACCATGTCCCTAAAAAATCTTGACCATAACGTGATATGCCTGATATGTAACGTATTTTAGGGGTTTTCTTGGTTCCGAAGGCTTGCCGGGTAAAACGTAACCCTATATTATAGTTATTATATTGAAAATGAAATGGGTAACCATAGTGAGACCCCCCATGGGTTAACCATGTCTGTTTTTGGATTGAGCGAATGGAGATACGATGCAAAAAATAAATTTTCATTCTTCCCATACCTGCTGTGACGGCCCTATGGCCAAACCGGGATCAGGGCGAAACGCTTCAGTCATGGGAGTTTTTTATTTTGAAAATGACCTTGATTTTCTTTTCCCTTACATCAATGCCGTTGCCAGAGATGCGGAACTTTATGAAAAACCGGCTTTCATTCGATTTATATTGAACGGGGTACACTGTGTGGTTTATCCTGAACGCTGCATCGCCACGCCATTGAAGAGTCGTGAACATGCTGAAATAATAAAAGCTGAAATCATCACATTTTTAAATGATGTCTGTAAAAAAAAAAGCTGAAATCATTCCGAAATATAAAGTATTTCAGTCCATACCCGTCACCAGTATCCTGAAGCTGCTACCCAAAAACAATTGTGGAAAGTGCGGGTTTAAAACCTGCATGGCATTTTCGGCCATGGTTTCCAGGCAAAGAACCCCTCCTTCTGCCTGCCCGCACATTGGTTTGCCGTTGAAGGAACAGGCAACCTATCCGGTTTATGATAACAATGGGTCACTGGTTTCCTCAATCACCATCAATGTTGATACGTCCAATGGACACGGAAAATTTCAAAAAACCGATAAAAAATCATCCTCCCCTGAATTCAGACCGTTCAGCACTACAAATCCATCCCTTCCAATCTCCCTTACGAAAAGGGAACTTCAAGTATTGTCCATGTTAGGCGACGGCCTCACCAACAAAGAGATTTCAGAGCAACTCAATATCAGCCCGCATACTGTTAAGAGCCATGTGGTTCATATTTTTGACAAACTGGGTGTCAACCATAGAACCCAGGCAGTGGTATGGGCGGCCCGCCATGAATTAATTTGATATTTTTTGAATTTTTCCCCTCTTCTCCCCCATTTGAGCGATGTTTTTTTTATAAGGCTTATCCTATTTTATTATTATGTTTGCTCAACGATCCATTGGAAGTGGATGTCAATTTAACAAAGGAGCGAAAATGCTTGTTTTTAAAAATGCCATGGATGTATTCAAACTTCTTGAAAAGTCCAACTGCAGAAAATGTAACGAAAAAACCTGCCTTGCCTTTGCCTCCAAAGTGTTTCTGGGCCAAAAAACGTTGGATTTATGCCCTTCCTTGAGCCGGGAGGTACTTGATCAGTATCAGGAGAAACAAAACGGCAGCGACCGGGTGGCAGTTTATAGAGACCGCATGCTGGCAGATCTCAAGAATCAAATTGAGGCTTGTGATTTAAAAGCAGCGGCCAAAAGAGTGGGAGGGGTCTTTTCCGACTCAAAACTCACCATCAGGATATTCGGCAAGCCGTTTTCCATCTCATCTAACGGCACCATGTGTTCAGATATTCATATCAATTCTTTTATCGCTGGACCTGTCCTGGAATATGTTCTCCAGTGCAAAGGAGTCCCCCTGACAAAGAAGTGGATCCCCTTTCGGGAGCTTAAAGGCGGCCTGGAAATGAACGGCCTGTTCGTGCAGCAATCTGAAAAGCCTCTGAAAAAAAATTGCAGATGGGTATCCCAACCTGTTTGAAGATTTAATGACCATTTTCAGTGGCAAAGAAGTTGACAATGGCAGTGAAGCGGATATCTCCCTGGCGCTCTATCCATTGCCCAAACTTCCCATACAAATCTCGTACTGGAAACCCGAAGAGGGTATGGAATCCGATCTGCACATATTTTTTGACTCATCCGCGGATACAAACGCCAATTTAAATATTATCTATTTATTGAGTGCAGGTATTGTAAGGATGTTTGAAAAAATTTCCATAACCCACGGAGTCAATTAAGACAAGACGGGGGGCCCATCCTGCAATCTGGGCTTATGGCCTGAAAAACCGATCTCACGGCCGAGACAATGCCAAGCCTGAATCCTGCAAAGATGGGCCCTTCAAAAAGGGAAAAAGCAATGAATCAGCGGTCAGAAGTTTTTGAAAAAAACTATAATTACTATGTAGAACAACTCCGCACCATCAACTTTAAATCAATTGAAAACAGACTTGGTGTCCAATGTCATGACGATGGGGCCCAAATTGATTTCTTAAACAACACCTATTGGGTTTCAAGGGACGGCATCACAGATAGCTCTGGGAACAGACCTGATTACGGAATCTGTGTCATACTGTCAAAATATTTTTTGCTCTGCCCCGATCAAACTCACATTGATACCCAATGGGTCTCTTTTAAAGATTTTAAACGGACCTCCCATTTCACCAATGTCAATTTTTTTGCCAGCGACACACAGTCTGTTCTGATCAAGCATTTTTCGGGCAGACTTGATGCGCTTTTCAAAAGCAGCAGGAAACTAGGCGGTACGCCCCATGAAATGGAAATCTCCTATGACCTGTCCATGCAGTTCACCATGCTTCCCCGGCTGTCTCTTCTTCTGCTGTTCAATGACGGGGATGAGGACTTTCCCGCTGATTGCAATGTCCTTTTTCAGAAACACGCGGAATTTTATCTTGACCCGGAATCTTTGGTGATGACCAGTGCCGGGCTGGCAAAAGCTTTGATAAGAATAGACCCATAATTCTTTTAACTTGAAGCTGATAAAATTTCAAATACTTACAGGCTTTTACAGGACAAACCGAACTGGAAGAGTGATCCCCGTCACGATGTCATGTATAGCCAATTTTTTCCGATACCTTGACCGCCCGTCAACCTTTGTTTTTTTGCGGCCAAATCCCGAAAACTTGAGATCCGGATGGACAATGTCGTTGAGGTGAATCTGAGGTTCCGGTCCACCCCGAATGTCCGGTTCTTTGCCGGCCATGCCTTCAATGAGTCGTGCACAGACAAATTTACTGAAGCCACCCAGCCGTCTGAATCAGGCAGTTTTGAGACGGTCCTCCTCTCACGGTGGTGATGCAGTTGCACTCTGAGCTTACCAACCTGCCTGATAAATGACTGCCCGACAAAATGTTGCTCGAACAGCCAAGAGGCGCTTACCAACACTTCGCTGAATATAATCCTTCCTGGGGTTAAGGGACCTCGGCTTGAATATACAAAATAAAGATTGACTTAATTTGTGAATCCTGTATTATACCCAAATGTTTCTATCTTTCCGGTGTTGATCAAGATTCACTCTCTGATTTATCCCCTTAAAGTTCGAAGCGATTTATTTTTATTTTTATTTTTTTAGGAGAAAGCCAACATGGCCAACGGTACAGTAAAATGGTTTAACGACGCAAAAGGGTTTGGATTTATTGAACAGGAAGACGGTGGGAAAGATGTATTCGTGCATCACTCAGGCATCAATGCCATGGGTTTCAAATCCCTCAACGAGGGAGACCGGGTTTCCTTTGACATCTCTGAAGGCCAGCGTGGACCCGCTGCGACAAATGTAACCGTGGTGTAATCACCGCGTTTATATAGTCTGACCCAAAGCCCCTGGATGGTTCGCCGTCCAGGGGCTTTTTTATTGACAACGAAAACCGGTCTGACAGTGGTCACAATTTCCCGGACTGAATTCGCATATCCACGGCAATGCCAAAACCTATTCCGACATTGCCTATATTCGCCACCTTTGCCTTTTCCCCAAAACGTGCTTATCATTTTTTACAGCCTCTTAATAAAAGAGTAAGGAAATAAAAATGAAATATGTACAGATGGCAACCCTTCTGAAATTTATGATGGTATCATTACTCATGGTGTTCCCGTCCTTTTCAGCCGATGCCCGTCTCTACGGGTATGCCGGCGGAAACGGCACCGGAGAACAGCTTTTACACGAAATTCACTTGCTCGGACCGGAAGACCCGGAACAGAAGATGCTAAAAAAAAATGTAATTACTGTGTCTGGATTTCAGATGATGCCTTAGAAAAGTTTGCGTCGTCCCGAAAATTTGATGTTGTGGTCACCTCGCAAAAAGAGGTCTGGCTCACCTGGGTAAAGGAAAAAATTGACGGTCAGGACTTTCGAAACCGGGCATTGAAAATTGAAAAGCAAGGCCAGCAGGAAATCAACCTGTCCGAGATGTCCGATCATATCAGCCCTGGTTGAAACGATCGGGTCCGGCGGCCGGGTGTGTCAAGGGATATTTTGCCGTGCGGGAAAAATACCCCTTGACACATGCCGAAATCCGGGCTCAAAATGATGGTAGCATTACCAGCATCAGGAGCCGGCCCATGAAACGGGGGAAAAAAATCATTTTTGTGTCCCATTGCCTGTTGAACGTCAATGTCAAATTAATGGGCCTGGCTGCCCACCCGGGTGCGGTCAAGGAACTGGTCTTTTTTCTGATGGACCATGACACTGCCATGGTGCAGCTTCCCTGCCCGGAATCTGAAATCCTGGGCCTGTGCCGCTGGGGCCATGTGAAAGACCAGCTGGCTTACCCTTTTTTTAAAGACCGCTGCCGGTGCCTGCTGGCGCCATTCATCCGTCAGATACACATGTACCGGGATAACGGGTATCTTCTCAAAGGGGTCATAGGAATAGATGGCAGCCCCAGCTGTGGGGTGGATAAGACCTGCCGGTCGACTCGGTGGTCCGGGGACTTTCTGGACAAGGAAGACACTTGGGGGAAAATCAAGAGTCTGGAATGGCGGGCTGAACCCGGCATTTTCATGGAAATCTTTCAAACAATGCTGATCGAAAACAAGTTGTCACTGGATTTTTTCGCTGTGGATGAATCCGAGATCGACACGTCACTTTCCAGTCTGTTCAAAACTCTGTCTCGGGTATTAAAGCGGTAAGTCCGGTTCAGCCGGCCTGCAGGATGTTCCGGTCTGTCTATTATTTTTCTCTATACATCCGTCCATTTCCATCCATATTAACAATTTGACTGTTTGGTTTCCGACCCATAAAATTCTCATTTTCAAAGGGGAGACCGAATCAGAATGTTCTGTAGTGAAAAACCCTGTGATACTGAAAGCCGGCGACGGCACCCGAATAATTACAAACCAACAATGAAAGAAACCCCATCATGAAGAAAAAACCGTTTACCACCCTTTTCCTGGCCCTGGCCGTCGTTGCCGTCATCTGGACCTGTGCCGCAGCCGGGGACAGCCAGTGGTCGAAAATTGAACAAAGCGGCAGCATCACCGTAGGCAACTGTCCGGAATATCCGCCGTTTTCATTCAGAAACACCAGCGGGCAGGTGGAAGGATTTGACTCGGATTTTGCCAGAGCACTGGGAAATGCCTTGGGTGTCGATGTGGTCATGAAGGATACGGCCTGGGAAGGCCTGGTGGCCGGCATGAAAAAAGGGGACCATGACATCATCATTTCCTGCATGTCTCCGGAAGAAGCCACCCAGGCATCCGACAACGTTAACATGAGCAGCCCTTACTACCGCCTCAGTGAAATCATCGTCACCCGGTCCGATGTCACAAACATCGCCGCCAAGGAAGACCTGGCCGGAAAAATCGTGGGGGTCCAGGCCAACAGCACCAGCGAAGTGGCCGGCGACAGCCTGGCGGACATGGGCATCAAGGTCAAGGATATCCGGCGGTACAACCGCAACTCCGAAGCGCTCATCGACCTAAAAAACAAGCGGGTGGACGCCGTGGTGGTAGGATTTGCCTATGCCGCCACCAAGGTCAAGGACAGCCCGGACCTGAAAATCATCAATGACCCGGTGCGCTCCGTGGACATTGTGGTGGTCCTGGACCACGGGGAAGATGAACTGACCGAAAAAATCAACCAGGCCATTGATACGGTGAAGTCCAACGAAGAATTTGACCGGATTCATGACAAATGGCTGGCCCTGTAGCAGACCATGTCCCTTGATTTTTCGTTCCTGATCCCCTACATCCCCCAGCTGGCAGCGGCCGCCCGGGTGACGCTTTTCATCGGCGTGTCCTCTTTTGTGCTGGCGCTGGCCGTATCCGTGCTCGTGGGGATACTCCGGTCCGGCCGGCTGCCCTGGATCACGGATTTCCTGCTAGGGGTGTACGTGGAGATCTTCAGGAACACCCCTTTGCTGATCCAGCTGTTTTTCATCTATTACGGCCTGCCCACCTTCGGCATTGTCCTGCCCCCTGTCACAGCGGCAGTGATCGGTCTGTCCCTGAACTCCGGGGCCTATATGTCCGAGGTGGTGCGGGCCGCCATCAGCTCGGTGAACAAAGGGCAGTACGAGACCGCCTTCTGCCTGGACCCGGAACTGGCCCATGAGGTGTTTGGCACCATTCAGACCCTGGTCGAAAGCCACATGACCCTGGTGCTGGTCACCCATCAGATGAATATGGTGAAGCATTTCGCAACCCGGGTCCTGTTCCTTGAAAACAGCGGTATCTTCTTTGACGGCACATTCAAGGACCTGACCGGTGCCGCCGATCCGCGCATCAGACACTTTCTAAAAAAAAATTTACCCCTGATCCCCAAAATGGTATAATTCCGGCAGGTGGATCGGAAAAAAAGAAAAAAACCGATTTTTTTTACCCAGGAAGCAGGACTATGACGGTTTCAAACTTTCCTTCATCCTATTCTTCAATAAAGCTGACGAGGCCGCAGCTGATAACGGTCTATCCAAGGGTTCGTTTGTTTGAGATGTTGTCCGAGATCGTCCCTTATGGAGCCGTCTGGATCTGCGGACCTGCAGGTTGTGGTAAAACAACGCTTGCAAACAGCTTTATCAAAAGCCTCAACCAGCATTGCATATGGTATAACGTGGATGAACAGGACCGGGACATCTCCTCTTTTTTTATTTTATGCGCCAAGCTGCAGAACAACTGAATCCGGAACAATACCGCAAGCTGCCCTTTTTAACCCAGGAGTTTTTTCCAGGAATCGCTGCCTTTTCCATTCGTTTTTTTGAGCTGCTTTCCGATATTTTACCTTCCGGATGTCTTGTTGTTTTGGACAATTATCAGGAAGTCGGTGACGACACCCTGCTTCATGAAGTGGTGTGCAGCGCCGTCAGCACGCTCCAAAAGCAGATCACGCTTTTCATATTAAGCCGGAAAGCCCCCCCAAAGGAACTAGCCAGGGCCCGGGCGAAATGCCGAATGGAAATGCTCGGCTGGAAGCAATTGAGGATGGATATTGAAGAAACAAGCGGCGTTATCCATTCGATTTCAGGGCAACGCCTGAATGAAGAAACCATTGCCGAAATTCATGCCAAGACTGACGGCTGGGTATCAGGTCTGCTGCTTTTATTGAAAAGAGGATCATTTGATCAAGTCGAACCCTGCATGCTGGCCCGGAAAACACCTGAAGTTATTTTTGATTATTTGAATGATAGCGTGTTTCAGGATCTGGCTGAAAACCATCAACGCATGTTATTGACCCTGTGCTTTATGCCGGTGGTTTCTGCCAGGGCCGCTTCGGTTCTATGCGGGAGAGATGCCCCAGAAGTCATGGAAATGTTGAGTAAAGACAACCGTTTTATTTACCGGATCTGGACGGGGCGATAGCATATGATTTTCATCCACTCTTTCGCGAATTTCTTCAAAAAAGGGCATTTTCATTCTTTAACCGGTCCGAATTCAAGGCAATTCTATCAGAAAGTGCAGACATTTTAAAAACCGAGGGAAATGCAGCCGTAGCCGTCCGTTTGTATATTCAAGCAGACAATTTCAAGGGTGCTGTTGACCTTATTCTCAGCAACGCCATGATGCTCTCCATTCAGGGGAGAGTCGCAACCCTGATGCAGTGGATTAACGCCCTTCCACCTGAAATCGCCGGACAAAACCCATGGCTCCTTTTCTGGCAGGGTATTTGCGTTATCCCGGAATCACCCGGCACAGCCAAGCCGATATTCCAAAAAGCCCTTGAACAATTTGAGCTTGAAAATGATCCTATGGGCTGCTTTATGGCACTGTCCGGGATCATGGATTCCATTACACTTCAATTCAGTGTTTTCCAGGAGTTGGATGCCTATATTGACCGCTATTCCAAATTCGAGGACAGATTCGGCGAAATCTCACACCCGGATATCCGCCTTAAACTGACCAGTTCAATGCTGAGTGCGCTGGTTTTACGTCGTCCCGATTCACAAACAGTGAAAAAATGGAAGCAACGGGGATGGGACATTTTAACCCATGTCAGGGATGCCAGTAAAACCGTACCCATTTTTTCCCCTTTAATCATATTGCACATTTTTAAAGGCGAGCTTCAGTCTGCAGGGCATCTGGTAAAAATGTTCGCCGATGTCTCTCATCAGAAAACAGCGCCATTATCCTACCTCATATTGCAAGACTTAAAAGTGTTTCATTCATGGTTGTCCGGGGATTTTGAAAAAGGTCTGTCCGCTGTCCAGAAAGGCATGACAGTCGAAAAAGAAACCGGTATCCGCCTTATATTCCTGGGACTCAGGGTCCACGGGGCAGCCGCAGCTATTGGCCTTGGCAGACTGGACAAAGCAGAACAGCTTTTAGATCAGATTCCACCATTTTTGGAACATCAGGGCATTTGGATGCAGGGGCTGTATCATATCT
>LQAJ01000053.1_pt1 | contig 106931 bp, 130 predicted proteins | sample 1535811 | NCBI WGS metagenome assembly LQAJ01 (sample SAMN04331587, study PRJNA305678) | bioreactor metagenome | isolation source: bioreactor_6 inoculated with Wadden Sea sediment 2nd replicate of a... | place: Germany: Wadden Sea, Janssand Flat | reverse complement strand
TTAGCTGAGGGCTCATGACTGTGGTGTCTGCCTCGAGTAAGTGGTGTTGAAGAATGGGTCCCGCGCAATAGAAACTTGTGAACCATGTCAGGTCCGGAAGGAAGCAGCATTAAGCAATCATTTCTATGTGCCGTGGGGTTGCCTGCTCTGAGCTAACTGCTTGGGTAACGGCCGTGTTCAGTTTTCGAAGCTGAGTGTGCGACATTTAATTTTTTAAATAAGGACTTTTGACGTTTGTCAAAGTCCTTTTTGTGTTCTTATTTATTTGCGAAGGAAATTCTTATATAATTGTACTCAGGTATGTGTTTATGATTATGGGGGACGAATAAAATCAATTCGTAAAATGGAGAGTTTATCGTCAATATGAGTCTTTGAGGAGTAGATCATGTTTAGAAGGAATTACACCAATCACATAGCAGTGAGTATTCTTATTTGTGTGGCAGTTCCAGCTATTATTCTATTTGGAATAATGCAGATTGATCAAACGGCCTTCACAAGATATCATGTGTCACAAGTGGCATCAGAACATTTACAAGCTCAGGTATTTAAGCTTGATACCTGGCTGGATAACAAGTCAAAGTCAGTTTCGCATTACAGTGCAGCCATGGAATCTTATATAAGGGCATATGGCTTTGATGAAAACATCTCTAGGTTTTTGACCGAAGTGGCTAAATCAAGCCCAGACGTGACCTACGTGTATGTGTCTTCTGAATCTGGAAAGCACTATGTGTCTGACAATGTTGATCCCAAAGTAGATGGCCGAGAAAGAGAGTGGTACAAAGGTGCCGTAAGTCATGATGTTTATGTTTCATCTCCATATAAGGATGTCTTAACAGATGCATATGTCATGACATTTTCAAAAGCAATCCGCAGCGACCAAGGCTTTTTAGAGGGTGTAATCGGCATGGATGTGCTTCTCACTGACATAGTCAAAGAAATAGAAGCTGCTGGACAGGAATACGACTATCATATAATTGTCGAAACTGAAGAGGGTGTTTACCCATATAAGTCAGAGGTTTTTACAGATACAAATGTTATGGATCAAATTAGGTATCCGGGAAGCCTTATCAATATAGAAATTGATGGGCATGGCTATAGCGGTCAAAAGTTTGAGTTTGGTGATATGAACTTTTCTATCTATGTTTTTCTCGATATGGAAAGGTATCTTACAAATCAAATTAATTTTAACAAGGAGTATGTTGTTAACTCAATTTTGATTTTGCTTTTCCTTGTCATTCTAACAAAGGGGTTGTCTGGATTTCTGTATCGCCCCTTACAAAAAATGAGCTATCAAGTTAAGGCATCTATATCTGGAAGAAAGTATATTCAGAACTTGGTTCTACCTATTGATTTAGAGAAAATCCACGAGAAGTTTTTAGCCCTCCTTGAGGCATCAGAGAAAAGAAAAATGGAAGTTGTTCAGATGAATGTGCATGTGCATGAACATAACACTCAAATAGAGAGTGTAAATCAAAGAACTTGCTAGTTCTTATAAAGACTTAGAAACCCTGAAACAAGAACTTGAGTTTCAAGAAGAAAAGTACCTTGATCTTGTAAACAACATGCCAGATATTATTTGGATTTGTGATGCAAACGGATTTCTGATTTATGGAAATAAGCCCTTTGAGACTTTGATTGGCAAAAAAGTGAATTTACAAGACCAATTGAGAATTACTGACTTTATGAAGGATTCAAAGCACAAAGATCAAATTATAGACTTGTTTTTAGAAAGAGACTACCAAAGCATTGAGCTTGAATTTCTTGATATAGAGTCCAAAGTTCGGTGTATGTCTGGCAGCTTATCTCGTATTTATGAGTCAGGAAAGCTCATTGCAATCCAAGGAATATTTCGGGATATGTCTGAATCAAGAACGAAATATTTCAATTATTATAGTCGCAATCGAGAATTAACTCTGGTGAACGATATCACCAAGTCATTAATATCTAACACAGAGCTTCAGGTGGTTTTGAATGACATAGCCATAAAAGCAGGACAGATCATGAATGTGTCTATGTGTACCATTAGGCTGTATGAAGATAGACACTTTAACTTGATGGCGTATTCAGGGGCAAAAGAAAGTGCGGTATATGATAATAACCCTTCAATTGAAAAATCTCATATGGGGATAGCCTTCGAGAAGAACAAGACACTTATGATTTGTAGCGAAAGTGACTTTTATATTGATGATAATGATTTAAAAGAGGCCTTGGGGCTACTAGAATGTGTTCTATATATTCCAATGGCAACAAATGATAAAGTTTATGGTATTATGTCAGTCGGCACGGACTCCGAAGTTGTTGAAGAGAAGGTGAAAATACTGGAAACCCTAGCTGATCAAGCAGCTATTGCAATTGAGAGAATGCAGATATTTGAAAAACTAAGAACCCATTATTTTAAGACGATAGAGGCTCTGGTCGCTGCGAACGATGCAAAGGTGCCCAATATGGAAGGCCATACTCAACGCGTATCAGAAATAGCTGTTGAAGTGGGTAAGAGGTTATATCTTAGAAAGAAAGATATAGATGATATTTATATTGCAGGTCTTTTACACGATATAGGTAAGATGAATATTTCGGATGCCCTGCTTTCAAAATCGTCTAAGTTAACGCCAAGTGAGCAAAATATTTTGGACAATCATCCTATGTATGCTAAAAAAAATTCTAGAACCCATCGGTATGTCAGATGCCATCACTGAAGGTATTTATTATCATCACAAGAAATATGATTTATCAGGTGTGCCAAAAACCGAAAAGATTGAAAGCCTTCCACTCATAGCGAGAATTATAGGTGTGGTTGATGAACTGGATGCTTTAATGGTGGGCAGAGATGGACCTAGACCGCTAAGTTTACAGCAGGCTATGTTTGTTATACGACAGGGCTCGGGCAAAGACCATTGTCCTGAGGTTGTAAGGGTGCTTGAAGAAGTCTCTCAGAAAAACCCAGAACTGATAGAACATCATTACAGTGTTCAAGTTGATAAGGTGGTTTCTATATGAAGAACTTCCTATCCTTTAAAAATAGACTCAAGATATTCCTTTTGTTCATGGCCGTAATCCCCTTAGTCTTAATTGGCTATGGCAGTTATAGTTCTATAACCGAGGAGAGGGCCTATCAAAGAGAAATAGATATAGAGAATATGTATCGTCATAAGGCAGCTTTGTTAGAGACCTATTTTGAGTCTGTTCAGAGTGACTTGTTAAGTATAGTTCGGTCAGCGTCATATTTTGTTGATAAGAATGATATTGGTTTACAAGACTATCTTCTGTATTTAGAGTCTGTAGAGGTTGGTGGTCAAGAGCCGTATTTCGTAATTAAAAAAGGCACTAATATTGATTTTGTTCACGGTAAACCTAGTTTACAAAATCTGAAGCATACGTCTCAAAGTCCCCACATAGAACTAAGATATCATATGAGTGAAATGAATGAAGATCCTTTTATATCAATAACTGTAAACAAGTTTACAGTTGATGGTGATTACGTCATCGCAGGGATAGATGTGGACATGGAAACACTAGATGACCTTGTGAATAATTCCGAAAGTGGACCTTATGTGGATTGGCAAATATGGCTTGGAAATGAGTCTGTGAGTAATCGGTTTACAGGAATTGAAAACACATTGACACCACTGGCCTTTGAAAAGAATAGACTCTTTGTTGATAAGACCAATGCACAAAAGTCTTATATGGTTTTCGATTCAGTGGACAGGCGAATGACCACAAAGTTGTTTTCAGAAATTCCTGATGAGGACAAGCTTTTATCTGCAGTTAAAATGAAGTATTTTATTATTGTCTTGATACTGGTCGTTATGTCTACTGCCCTGGCCCTGGCCTATGCGAGACACATGTATTACCCTGTGCGTGTCATTGACAGAAAGTCTTCAAAGCTTATTGAAGGCAACCTGTCTACCAGAATAGGCATTTGGCACTCTGGAATATTCAAGCCTATAGTAGATGGTTTTAACGAACTAGCCACTCAAGCTGAGGGGGATTACAATCAACTGCTTGAGCAATCTATGGAAATGTTACAAAAGCAAGATGAGCTCCTTGAGATCAATCAGTCGCTAACGTTGAATTATGAAGATTTAAAAAAGACCAATCGCAGACTGGAGTATTCCAAAGAAAAGTTCAGGCGGTTGATTGAAAACATTGACGACTTGGTATGGCTTATTGATAGGGCTGGAAATATAACTTATATGAATGAAGCCTTTAATACCTTACTAGGATTGAAACCAGAGAATATGATCGGTAAAAGCTTTATAAAACTATTGGCTCTGGATGAAACGGATATAAAAAACCAGGTTATTGACGCCATTTACAGCAAAGATGTTGAGGCGCTTCAATTGTGGTTTAAAAGAAGCCAAGATGATGAACCTGAGATTTTTATGACAAACACAGTCCGTGTCTTCAAGAATGGACAATTTGAAGGTGTGCAGGGCATTAGTCGGCCACTTATGGAAAATTGGTTGCTGACTCAAAAAGCTGACAAGAAGGAGCCAGGCTTTAGAAGATATTCGTGACATCACAAGAACCTTGACCAAAGAAAATAACATAGACGCCTTATTTGATCTTATTGTTAAAAAGATTTATGAGTTATATGATGTTATAGTCTGCAGCATACGCATATTAAATGAAAACAAGGTGCTGGAACTGGTCAATGTAACAGGGGATGGAAGTCAATTTCTTATCGATGATGGGATTGATGACCCTAAAGACCTGCGCTTTAAAGTTATTGATGAAAACAAGATGATTTACTTGGAAACCCCTGAGTCTTATCACATTCAAAATTATGATGATATATCTAGTCTGACGGAGAATGCCGAGTCACTGGTTTTACTCCCAATTTCAGATGGTCAAGATAAGACGGGAGTTATCTCAATACTGTTTAATGAAAAGTTGCCTCAAAATGAATTAATGATTCTTTCAACCATTGGAGTCCAGTCGACCTTGGCCATAAGAAAAGCCCAGCTGTATGAAAAGCAGCGTGAGGAGTTTATGGCGACCATAAAGGTTCTTATTACAGCCATTGAGGCCAAAGACGCATACACCGAGGGCATTCAGTTCGTGTATCAGAATTTGCAACGATTATTGCGACAGAAATTGGTATGTCATCACAGGAGATTGAGGACATTCAATTCGCTGGACTGCTCCACGATATTGGAAAAATCGGTATAGATGACTTTATTTTAACCAAAAAAGGTCGATTATCACCGTTTGAATCTGATAAAATCAAAGAGCATCCTGAAATAGGTAGAAAAATTTTGCAGCCAATCGGTTTCTCAAAATCCATCATGGATGGGGTGACACTTCACCATAAGCGATATGATTTAACGGGTTACCCCCACAAGGAAGTTGTGGAGGACTTGCCGGTTTCAGCAGCCATCATCGGCGTCTGTGATGCCCTTGATGCAATGACCAGCAACCGGTCATATTCAAGAGGTCGTCCATTGAATGAAGCCATTGAAGAAATAATAAAACATAAAGCAACACAATTTTCGCCTCAAGTGGTCGACTCTATTTTTCGAATTTATGAGTCTGATAAGTCGGTTCTTGAGCAAATCATAACTGGAAAGGTACAGGTGATGAGTTGAGTTATACCGCACTCTATAGACGCTGGCGACCACGCATATTTGAAGAGGTTATTGGCCAGCGTCACATTACAGACACACTAAAGAATCAAATACAATCGAATAATATTGCTCATGCCTATCTTTTTAGCGGCACAAGAGGAACAGGAAAGACATCCACGGCAAAAATTCTTGCAAGAGCCATCAACTGCCTCAGTCCTGTGAATGAGAACCCATGTAATGCGTGTGAAGTATGTATGGGGATGCTTGATGAAAGTCTAATGGATATAGTGGAAATAGATGCAGCTTCAAACAATGGTGTTGATGATGTCAGGGAGCTTCGTGAAAATGTAAAGTATCCCCCGTCAAAGGCTAAGTTTAAGGTCTATATCATTGATGAGGTTCACATGCTTTCACAAGGGGCCTTTAATGCCCTTTTAAAAACATTGGAGGAACCACCAGGATATGTTGTATTCATTCTTGCGACAACAGAACCGCAAAAGATTCCTGCAACCATACTATCACGTTGTCAGCGCTATGATTTTAAACGAATTCCTGCTGAGATTTTAATGGACCATCTGGCTGCAATTTGTAGCTCTTTGGAAATTGAACCGGAAGAGAAGGCTTTGAGCCTTATCGTAAGAAATGCTGATGGTGCTGTACGTGACGCCCTGAGTATTCTAGATCAGTGTGTGTCCTTTACGGATGGAAGTCTTACTTATGATGATGTTGTAGGCACTTTGGGTTTGACGACAGAACACTGGTTATTTAGTATTGTAGGTGGTGTTATAGATGGAAATGCCTCTCATGTGATGCGAATGGTCAATGATATGGTCAATGACGGTAAAAACTTGGGGCATTTTATTAAGAGTCTAACAGGACATTATCGTAACCTCATGCTTTCAAAAAGTGGTGCGGATCTCAAATACATCATGGACTCGACAGATGAGAGCATAGAACAAACAAGCGCTCAGTCGGACAAACTCTCCATGAGTGAGATTTTAAGATCCATTGATGTTCTTACAAAGCTTGAAGCGCAGTCAAGATGGGCAACTCAGCCCCGAACACACTTGGAGATGACCCTTGTAAAGCTTATGCAACCTGAAACAGATCAAACGCTGGAAGGCTTGGTGTCAAGGCTCGAAAGACTTGAGAAGGCAATGGAAACAGGGCAAGTGGTGGTGTCTCAAGCGTCCCCGCGACAGGTATCTGCAAGCCGGCAAGACTCTGGGAAAAAAATAGAGCAAGCTTCACAACCAGACAAAAGTTCAGCGTCTGTCAAAGTAACACCAACTGCTCAAGCTGATGGAGTCAAGACTGAGCCACAAAAGGCTAATGAGAGCTTGACTGCATCTAAACCTTCAGAAAATATAGAATCAGAAGTTGCTTCTGACAATTATGAAGCGGTGGACCTATCTTTTGCAGACATTCAGTCTAGGTGGGGGCAGGTCTTGGAACTGGTCAGAAAGACAAAAATACAAGTACAGGCTTTTCTAATTGAAGGCACGCCTGTTGCCTTAAATGGGGCGACGCTTATGATTGCTTTTAAGGATGGATATGCCTTTCATATGGATATGGTGGAGCGGGAAGAAAACCGTAAAATCGTAGAATCAGCTATTGAAAAGGTCTTTCATCAGAACCTTAGGGTCAAGTGTGATTTTGAGTACAATCTCCAAACGGCATCAGATGAACCCGAAAATGAAAAAGACGATGAAGAAACTGTGAAAGAGTATTTTAAAGATCATGAGGATAAGCTGAAGATCATAGATCAATAAGGGAAAATGGTCTGAATTTCTGTGTTGATCTGTTATGATATAATAAGTTGGAAATGAATCAGGAGGATGAATATTATGGCTAAAAGAAAGCAACAAATGCCTGGTAATATGGGCAATATGATGAAACAGGTTCAAAAGATGCAGTCGCAAATGCAAAAGACTCAAGAAGAAATTGAAAACAAAGAGTTTACTGCAAGTGCTGGTGGCGGAGCCATCACTGTTAAAGTCAATGGTAAAAAAGAGATGCTTGGCATTGAAATAGATGAAGATGTTGTTGATCCAGATGACGTGGAAATGCTTCAAGATCTTATTCTAGCGGCAGTAAATGAAGCGATGCGTACTGCTGACGATGCTATGTCAAAGGAAATGGGTAAGCTAACAGGTGGCATGAATATTCCTGGCTTATTCTAGAAGGTGAATATATGTCTTATTATGCACCACCTATAGCAAGGCTTATTGAAGAACTTGCGCATTTGCCTGGAGTCGGGCGAAAAACAGCCCAAAGGCTGGCAATGCATATTGTAACAGGTCGTGAGGATTTAGCGGTAAGTTTATCTGAAGCCATCATTGAAGCTAAGAAGAAGATAAAGTTTTGTTCTATTTGTTTTAATTTAACAGAAGCTGACCCTTGTCCGATCTGTTCAGACCCAAGAAGGGATAATTCTACAATTTGTATTATAGAGGCTCCTAAGGATGTTATTGCTATGGAGCGGACCAAAGAATATCATGGGCTCTATCATGTCCTTCATGGGGCAATATCACCTATGGATGGTATTGGTCCAGACGATATTCGCTTAAGAGAACTTATACTTCGACTTCAAGAATCTGAAGTTGAAGAAATTATACTTGCGACCAATCCAACCATTGAAGGCGAAGCAACTTCTATGTATATTTCACGCCTCGTAAAACCAACGGGTATAAAAGTGACCAGACTTGCTCACGGTATTCCAGTCGGTGGGGATTTGGAGTTTGCCGACGAAGTGACGTTGACAAAGGCTTTAGAGGGTCGTAGTGAGCTTTAATAAAAAAACTGCTGGGTAGATTGATATCTACCCAGCAGTTTTTTGTTTGCATCTTCATGTGCTTGGGTAAAAATTCCTTAAGTCTAAGACAGCGCACAGAGCGCTGCATTCATATTACAAAAGGGGGAAACAACATGACAGAAGCAATTAAAGCAAAACTTCGTACAGGACAAGGTTCAAACGCTTCCAAGAAACTAAGACAAACCGGTAGATTACCCGGTGTGGTTTACGGTCAACACTCTGATACAAAGAGTATTGAACTAGAGCTTCGCGATGTTGAACATCTGCTTGCACACCACGGTATTGGCGCAACTGTTAATGTGGACATTGAAGGTGACAAAGTATTCGCAATGATTAAAGATGTTCAGAAGAATCTGTTTAAAAATCAGCTTCTTCATTTGGATCTTCAAGAGTTAACCAAGGGTGAGTCTGTCAAGGTATCTATTCCGCTTCACTTCGTGAACAAGGATAAGGTAGAAGACTCTGTAATGATCGTTGTTGAACATGTTCATTCACTCGATATTGAAGTGCTACCAAAGGACTTGATTGAATCATATGAGGTGGATGCATCTCTTCTTAAGGATCAGCAGACAATCACTATGGAAGACTTAGGCATTTTTAATGATGAAAGATTCACAGTCTATGCTGATGCAGACACGGTTATTGCCAACTTAACTGAGGGTGGCTTTAAAGAGCCAGAGCCAGTTGAAGAGGAAGGTATTGTTAGTGTTGTTGCAGAAGTGGTTGATAAAGCAGAGGAAGAGTAAGTAAATCTTTACTATATTCATTCAAAGGAAGCCCCAGCTGGGGCTTCTTTTTTTGTGGACGCAAAGCCCTGGATTTAGTAGAAAGTTAAGATCAAAGTATGAAAGTTTAATTAAAAAGGATTATGAAACAAAGGACATAAGTAATTACTGACCCGGGGACACTTGGAGAGAATCTCATGTTCTGCTATAATAAATGAGTATGGAATGGTGTGAAAATTCCGACGTTTCTACTGGGGGTGCCGTTTGGACTACTTAGCTTTCACAAGAGAGGAGCTTCTTTCAGAACTAGCGCAAGCGCAAAAGGAGCTCGACAGCATTAAGAAGAATAAGCAGTCAGATTCTGATGCAACACTTTTAGCCATTTTAAACAGCTTACCGGATATGATATTAAAAGTGGATACAGACATGACGGTTGTTTGGGCAAACAAAGCGGCTCTAGACAAGAGTCCGCAAGTGATCGGCCGGAAATGTTATGAGGCGTATTTAGGATATGATATGCCGTGCGACGATTGCCCCTGCACTGAGGCCCTTCGAACGGGACAAATCGTCTCTGGAACGATGGCTTTACCAGTTGCAAGTGAAACAGGCGAACTGGTTCACTGGGAAAACATAGGCATTCCGCTCTTTGATTCAAATGGTCAAGTGAATGGCATGATTGAGATCAGTAAGAATATATCTGACAGAGTTTATTTCGAGGAAAATTAGGAGAGTATACACAGGCCTTAGAAGATGCCAAAAGAATGTCTGATCAGTCTAGTAAGATCAAGACAAACTTTATCAGTAATCTTTCCAATGAACTTAGGACACCAATGAATGGCCTTGTCGGCATGGTTCAATTGCTTGAGAACACTGATTTAAGTCCTGTTCAACAAGAATATCTTGACGTCATCTCCACATCAGCGGGCAAGATGATGAACATACTAGCAAACGTGGTCGAAAACGCCGTCCTTGAGCAAGGGGATATGGTTTTGACCAATGAACCCTTTGACATTCGCTGGGTCTTTGACGAGTTGGTGAAAGCCTACTCTAAACAAGCCTATGAAAAGGGACTTCGCTTTACAACGCGATTCGATCCGTCTATTCCAGATAAACTCTTAGGTGATGTCAAGCGGGTGCGTCAGGCCCTGCTTAATATTTTGGTCAATGCCATAAAGTTCACAGACAGTGGTCGTGTGGAGTTTAGCATGGATATGGTGAGTGAGTCATCAAAAACTGTTGAGCTTTTAATCTCTGTAAAAGATACGGGCATAGGTATTAGCGAGAGTCAGAAAAAGACGGTTATCAAAGGCCTAGTCGATGAAGGCTCAGGGTATGAATCAAGTGGGATTGGGCTGGCTATTTCAAAACAAATCGTTGATGTCATGGGCGGTAGGCTGGAGCTCATAAGCGAGTTATATAGCGGCACGGAGGTAAGTATTAATCTCACCTTTGAACGAATGCAAGAAATCATATTAGATGATAAAACACCTGTTAAGCGAGAAAGATCCAAAAGCGGTAAAATGCGGGTTCTTGTTGCTGAAGACGAGGTGATTGGCCGTGTGACAATGAAGCTTATGTTAAAGGATAAATACGATGTATCCTTTGCTAAAAACGGCAGAGAGGCTGTTGACATGTATTTTGACATGGAACCTGACATTGTCCTAATGGATATATTGATGCCAGAAATGAACGGCTTTGAAGCCTTTGATGAAATAGAAAAAGGAGTTTAAGCCGTGCTCCAATTATTGCATGTACGGCTAAGGTTATATCTACTGAAAAAGAGTACTTAACCAGTTATGGATTTGATGACTACCTGTCAAAGCCAATTGATGTGCAGCATTTAAAACAGCTGCTCGCCAAATATTTAAAGTAGTTAATAATGAAGAAGTAAAGCGCTCATTTCCTTGATTCGAGACTTGTATTCTGATTACAAGTTGAATGGGAGGGGGCGTTTTTTTTATGCCCAGAAATCTGAAATTTGATTGCTTGACAGACCTATAGTGGCAAGTGAAATCGTTCATGTTCATAGAAATCGGATAATCGTGTTAATAAAATTAAATATCCTAGTTGACAGCTAGGGATTATTTGTGTAAAATTTAATTGAGAATAATTATCAATGAATTTTCTAACATGAATATAAATAAACCTAATAATCAATCAGAGGAGGACAGAACATGAATGCACTTTTAATAGGCGCCGATAGACTTGGTAATATACCAAATTTACTAGAGACAAGAGGCATAGAGGATTTTACCCATTGGGATGGACGCAAAAAAGGTATGAGAAAACTAAAAATCCCTACAGACACAGATGTTATTATTATTTTTACAGATTTTATAGAGCATAGATTGACTGAAAAAATTAAGGCCGAATCCAAGGAAATGAATATTCCCTGTATTTTTTCTAGAAGAGCAGTATCAGACTTGTCTAAGCAAATGGATAGATGTCAGGCCTGTGGTCTGTGCGACTTTGCAAAAATCAACTTGAAGAATTAAGAAAACGAATGCTTCAAACAAAAACTATAAAAAATCTAAATACAAAATTAAAATAAACGACTGGGTCTTTCAGTCGTTTATTTTTGTTTCGACCAGAAAACCACTGCCTTGTGACATGCACCATCAACATATATAATAGATGTGATACGAATACTAGGATAAGAAAGTTTGGTGTGACCATGGCACGTTATAATATGATAGCAACTGCAGCGTTTGGTATTGAAGCTGTTGTTGGACAAGAATTAAAAAGAACTTGGATTTGAAGATGTTGTTATTGAAAATGGAAGGTGTCTTTTTAAGACAGATGAAGAGGGCATATGTAAAGCGAACCTATGGCTTCGTTCGGCAGAAAGGGTCTTCCTTGAAGTGGGGCGTTTTAAGGCCTATTCCTTCGCAGAGCTTTTCGATAAAGTAGAGGAACTTCCTTGGGAGGCTTACATTCCTGAAAATGGAAAATTCCCTGTGAATGCAAAATCGGTAAAATCGAAGATATTCAGTTTGTCAGACATCCAGTCCATTAGTAAAAAAGCAATCGTAAAAAGACTTGGAAAGGTTTATAATATTTCTTGGTTTGAAGAGAAGGGGCCGGAGTTTCCTGTACATATAGCCTTTTTAAAAGATGAAGTCACAGTGAGTATTGATACAAGCGGTACTGGGCTTCATAAGCGTGGTTATAGAGCCGTTGGTAATGAAGCGCCTCTTAAGGAAACCCTTGCAGCGGCTTTGGTTAAAATCAGTAGATGGAAACCATTTATTCCACTGATTGACCCCATGTGCGGTTCTGGAACAATACTTATTGAAGCGGCAATGATTGCTAGAAATATTGCACCTGGCCTAAACAGAAAATTTGTGTCTGAAGAGTGGCCATTAATTGATAAAGAACTTTGGAAGAAGGTTCGCCAAGAGGCATATCAGGCAATTGATCTTGATACACCTCTGCACATCCAAGGCTTTGACATCAATCAGCGATCTGTTAAGATCGCTATGGAAAATGCTGAAAAAGCAGGTCTGGAAGAGGATATCCACTTCCAAGTGCGTGATGCAAAGGATCTAAGCTCAGCAAAGCAATATGGTTATATAATCACCAACCCACCTTATGGCGAACGCTTAAGTGATCAAAGACAAGTGGAACAAGTCTATAAAATGATGGGACAGTCTTATGGAAAATTAGACACATGGTCTAAATATATCCTGACATCTCATGAAAATTTTGAACGGTCATATGGATCAAAATCAACAAAAAATAGAAAGCTTTATAATGGGCGTATCAAGACCTATTTCTATCAGTATTTTGGACCAAGACCACCAAGAAGAAAGCCTAAAAACGAAGACGAGTAAATTGCAGGTCGCAGTGAATTTAGAATTCCTGCGACCTTTTGTGAATGCAAAGGTTTGTGATGGTATGTTTAACTACGAAAAACTCACGCACTATATTGAAAAAAGGAGAACCGCGCCCTATAGAAGGATTGCCCTTGTAGGGGCTGGTGGAAAAACCAGTGCAATGTATGCCCTCGGCCATTATTTTAAAGGTCAAGGGAAAAAGGTGGTTTTGACAACCACAACCAAGGTTTTTACCCCAGATTCTAAGGATGTGGATGCTGTATGCTTTACAACTTCTTTTCCAGAGTGTCTATTAGATCTAGGCAGGCGTGAAAATCAGGTGATTTTTATTGGCAAAAGTTTTGACAAAAATAATAAAGTCACTGGGTTTGAGCCTGAGGAAGTACCAGTGCATTGCCTTAAAGATCCGGATGTGTTCATTTATGAAGCTGACGGTGCAAAAAGACGTTCTATAAAAGCACCAAGAGAGGATGAACCCAGACTCCTTGCTGAAACGGATTTGGTAATTGGAGTTGTAGGTCTTGATGTTCTTGGTAAACCAGCATGTGAGAACCTTGTTCATAGGCTGGAAAAATTTCAAGAAATCACTCATATCAAAAAAAATGAGAGAATTGAAAGTCAGCATGTAGGCATGCTTGTTAGACATCCCCTGGGGCTTTTTAAAGACGTTCCAAATGCTGCGGACAAAATTTTACTTTTAACGAAAATGGATACTGAGGCAAGAAGCTTTTGGGCTCTTGCAATTCAAGAAGAATTAGAAGACTGGGAAGGGCATGTCATCTCCATTTGACGGTTGTTGCCACTGGCTCAGAATGCATGTACAATATAGTTAGCTTGTAAATTGGATATAAAGCAAGCCACATTGGTCACAAGATTTGGATAGTACGGGGGAAGTCTATTGTCAAAGGTAAAAAGAAAGAAAAAACGAAAAAGACCAGCAGGGGTTGTTTTATTTTCCATGATTGTTCTTGGTTTAACAGCTTTTGTTGTTTTTAGATTTGAAGCGCTTGCAGGCAGTGCATGGAACTTGACCGGTGCAGGTTCAGGCCCATCGAGGTCAATTGCTTCAGACCATAAAGTCGGCTACGAGGATTCAACATTCTTTCATTTGGAAGACGGTTATATATTAAAATGTGGCGATGGGGCTTTGAGGTACTATAATACCTCCGCGCAACCTGTCTGGGAGAAAGCTTTGCATGGTCAAAATGTTGAAGTGGATGGCAATGATAAAACCATTGCAGTGGCAGATCCAACAGCTGGAGATATATTCTTGCTTGACAAAGCAGGTAAGATAAAAGCAAAGAAATTTGGTTTGGGTGCGATAAGCAATATAATGCATCCATCAGAGAATTATTTGGTCTGCCGCATGATCGATAAAATGAACTTAGGATATTTGATGGTAACCTTGAAAGCATTGCTAGAATTCCTATGCCAGATGGTGAGGTATTAGACATTGATGTATCGAGTTCTGAAAGTCTTATAGCCATATCCATGTTTAGACTGGAAAATGAAACTTACCACAGTCAAATACTCACATATCAGATGGATGGTCAACCTATCGGTGCCATTAATCTAAAGGGGAAAATCATTTTAGATATCGCAGCCATTGATGACAAGATGATCGGTGTGACAGATGAACAAGCCTTTTCTTATAACATAAAAAAATGAACTGTTATGGGAAGTGGATCTTGACCGTGTTGTAAAAAAAAGCAACAGTTTCAGAAGATGGTATGATCTTGCTTAATCTGGTGAAATCAGGAGAGGATTTAACAGATCCTAGACCAGATAATGTTATAAAGTATATAGGTTCAGATGGACAATCAATCAATGAAGTTGCCATAGAGTATGATATAGAAGAAATGAAACGCGCAAATGGACAAACCGCCTTTTCAACTGTGGATAGGCTGTACGTTTTGTCAGAAGCGGGAAAAATGGAATCTATATTAGATACTGGCGGAAATTTAAGACATTTTAACTTTATTGGACGAAAGTTTTTAGGGGTAGAGTTTGGGGACCGACTGGACATTTTGAAGATGGATTAGCAGGAGGAAAACCATGGATAACTATGTAGACATAGCGATTGCAGTCATTTTTCTATTCATGATGGTTGAAGGATGGATTAAGGGACTTGTACGTTCTATTATTGGTATTATAGGATATATTGCGGCTTTTATTATTGCAAAGTTTTATTATGTGGACATGGCTGATTTTTTAAGTGAACGCTTTGAATGGTTTAGAAATTTAAAAACCAATATTAGTGATAGCATTATGGCGAGTTTTAGTGGAAATGCCCAGTTGGAAGAGGCATTGGCATCAGGGTCCCATGCGGATTTGAGCCAGGCTCTTGAAAATAAGGATGTTCTTGACCAGCTTGATTTGCCGACACTTATAACAGATCGGGTTTCTACATTTGCCCAAAGTGTGGATATAGCAAGTACACAACGAAGTGCTGTAGAGGGTCTTGCAGAACTCATTGCCAATGGGATACTATACGGTATCAGTTTTATGCTGGTGGTTCTACTTGTTCTAGTCACAGTTAAGTTCATTGGTTTGATTCTGGATGGGGCCACTGAAGTGCCTATTATAAAACAAGCCAATAAACTAGGGGGTCTCATCTTTGGTGGTGTGAAAGCTTGTTTCTTTATATTTTTGATCATGACGACTGTTGTGTTTATTGCCCCGCTGACACCAGAGATGAATGTCCTTGAGACAATCAATAATTCCACTGTGGGTGTGTATTTTTATAATAACAATATACTGTTGATATTGCTTGATATTTTCTTGAATTAAGCGACTTGTGAGTTTAAAAGGACAACATCGTAAGGAGGTCAATATGAAAGTAGAAGTGGATGCAAGAGGTCTTGAATGCCCAAAACCGGTTATTCAAACAAAAAAAGCATTGGAAAAATTGAAGGAAGGAAGCATTCTGACTGTGGTGGACAATGAGATAGCCAAGGAAAATGTATCTAAACTAGCTAAGAGCATGAAGTTGCACTACAATGTTTCACAAAAGGAAGGCTTTTATTACATAGACATCTTTAAGGGTGAAGAAATGGGTCCTGAGCTTCTTGGGGACGAAAAACCAGTCTTGAATGACCTGGTTATTATGTTTGGTAAAGACACTTTAGGTGAAGGCAGTGAGGAACTTGGTGACGTTCTTGTTAGGGGCTATTTCTATACGCTTACTGAAGTGGAACCTTATCCAAAAGCTCTTTTATTCCTGAATTCTGGCGTTAACCTAACTGTTACGGATTCACCTGTGATTGAGCATTTGAGAGTGCTTGAATCAAAAGGTGTTGAAATTCTATCATGTGGGACATGCCTAGATTACTTTAACCTAAAAGACAAGCTTGGTGTAGGCGGTGTCACAAACATGTACACAATTGTTGAGACCATGAATAAGGCCAAGAACACAATTAGTTTATAGGAGCGCTTATGAATACAGAAAGTTTTTGTGTTGTGGTTTTCGAGTCAACGCACGATGCCATTAAAACAGAAAAAGCAATTAAGACCACGCTCAAGGTTGAACTGATTCCCACACCGAGAGAAATTTCAGCAAGCTGTGGCTTGTCTGTTAAATTCAAGGTGGATGAGGCGAACAGTGTACGTGACATTGTTAAGTCTATCGGTACGGACCGCAAACGTCTTTTTAAAATTGATTATGGGACAGATGGACGACAGGCCATTGAGATGGACTGGGAGGTGTAACTATGCCAATGGATATTCAAGTGGGCGATGTTGTGGAAACGAAGAAAAATCACCCTGCGGAGGCAACACTTTCGAGGTGCTTCGGGTTGGTATGGATTTTAGAATTCGTTGTACAACATGCGATAAACAGCTTTGGATTGAGAGACCAAAACTAGAAAAGCGTGTTCGCAAACTTACCCGAGATGGGGAAGAAATGAAAACCAAGTAATTGATTGAAAATTTTTAATTGTTACAAAAATATTCAAAACCGTGCCCACTGGGCATGGTTTTTTTTAGTATAATGGTTTTGGAAAACCCTTTTCCGAGCGATTAATGGAGGTGCTATACAGATGGCTATTCAATTCTCAAATCGTATGGAGCAACTAAAGGCTTCTGAAATTCGTGAAATACTAAAATTGACTCAACAGCCGGATATTATTTCATTTGCAGGAGGTCTGCCAGCCCCTGAATTGTTCCCTGTTGAAGAAATGGAAAAAATTTCTGTGAAAGTCTTGCAGGAAATGGGCACACAAGCTCTTCAGTACAGTCCCACTGAAGGCTATGATCCACTTAGGAAGAAGATTGCCTCGCGAATGGCAAAAGTCGGTGTTGATACAAATGCAGATGAAATTCTTATTATTAGTGGATCACAACAAGGTCTGGACTTCTCGGGAAAGATATTCTTAAATCCTGGGGATGTTGTGGTCTGTGAGAGCCCCAGCTATCTTGGGGCAATTAACGCATTCAAGGCTTATGAGTGTCAGTTTTTAGAAATAGAAACAGATGATAACGGAATGATTATGGAAGACCTTGAAGAAAAATTAGCTCAAACTGAAAATGTAAAGATGATTTATGTTATTCCAGATTTCCAAAACCCATCGGGAAGAACTTGGACAATGGAAAGACGGGAAAGACTGCTTGAAATTGCAGCCCATTACGACCTGCCAATCGTAGAGGATAACCCTTATGGTGAACTGCGTTTTGAAGGAGAAATCCCACCATCTCTCCGGTCAATGGATAAGGATGGACGTGTTGTCTTTTTAGGATCATTCTCGAAGACATTCTGTCCAGGTTTAAGACTTGGATGGGTCAATGCATCACCTGAGCTTCTTGAAAAGTACATTTTCGTAAAGCAGGGGTCAGACTTACAGACAAGTTCCATGGCCCAAAGGGAACTGAACATGTTTATGGACGATTATGATTTAGACAAGCATATTGAGAAAATCAAGCATGTTTATAAGAAGCGTAGAGACTTAATGATGGAAACCATAAAAATGAGTTTCCTAAGGAAGCCAAATACACTTATCCAGAAGGTGGCTTATTCACTTGGGTTGAACTGCCAGAACACATCAACACAAGAGACTTAATGGTTAAAGCTGTGGAAAACAAGGTGGCATTTGTACCAGGGGGATCATTCTTCCCAAGCGGGGACAAGGAAAATGCCATGCGTATTAATTATTCCAATATGCCTGAAGACAAAATTGTTGAAGGGATTACTCGACTTGGAGCGTTGTTGCGGGAAGAGATGGAAAAGTAGATAGAAAGAACCGCCTTGTGGAAAAGGCGGTTCTTTTAATTGTGCCACATTATCAAAACTGTAAACACAAATTTGTGTAGATTTTCAGACTCAATTTATTAAGTTGTTACTACAGATTTATACCATGACATATTACGAAAGAATTATTCGGATGTTTTCACTCGACCTGAGATTAACCCCAAAAAAGTTTTATTAGGATCATTATCGTCATAAAGGCAGTGAACCCAATGAGTACATTTTTTAAGAACATCCAATCCCTCCTTGATATGTCTTAATTAATACAAAATAATATTAGTTGCCATTAAAAATTCTAACGATTGGAGTGCTTTCCGCGGCACGATCAGCAGAAGTTTTAGGGCTGTTTACATATGATTTATATGCTGATCGCATTCCATCTGCAACATGATCTGAAACCGATTTACCAGTAATTGCCTTTGATGTTGCTTCTACTACAATACCTAATACGAGGCCTGTAATTACCCCACCGTCACCACCATTTACTTCCATCATTTCATTCATAGTTAAATCTTTCATTAATCTTACCTCCATAAATATAGTTGATTGTTGTCTATAGATATCTGCCTGCTGTCAGGTAAGATGATCGTCATAATAGTTATCTCAATACACTTTTTCTCTAGTGCGGAACTTGTGGTCAATTTGTAGGGTGCCATTATGATTGTTGATTTCAATCTTAAAGAAATCAAGGGAATCATTTTTTTCAGCTTCATCCACAAAGTTGTTTAAATAAATTGAAATAGAATTCAATAAATTCTCTTTCTTTTTATCACTCATTGTTAAACTCTCTTTCTTTAAAAAGTTAAAAATATTACATAAATGGAATACAATTTGTAACCTTCGACCTGATTATAGCCCCAAAAATATCCAAAGTCAATACTTTTTTATGATAAATATTTTTATGGAATAAAATAGAATCTGATGCTATAATACCCACTAGGACGATATAAATAGAACTTAAATAGTGTGATGTTACGAAAAGGATAAAAATGTTCAAGAAAAAATACTACTGTATAAAACAATATGACATAACAGATTGCGGGGCGGCATGCTTAGCAACAATTTCAAAACAGCATGGTTTTAAGACTTCTATAACAAAGATTCGAGAAGTGGCTGGAACAGATACCCAAGGGACAAATGTGCTTGGTCTCATAACAGCGGCTGAAGGTCTGGGGTATTCAGCCAAAGGGGTCAAGGGCACTATAGATGACCTAACGGATGAAGTGGTTCTCCCGGCCATTGCCCATGTTGTAACAGACAAAGGGCTTATGCATTATGTTGTGATTCATAAAATTGATCAAGATTTTATAGTTATAGCTGACCCTGCCAAGGGACTTGAAAAAATGTCTAAGGATGACTTTGCCAAGATGTGGACGGGAATACTTGTTTTAATGACTCCCACGGTAGAGTTTAAAACCGGGGACGAGACCAAGGGTTTGTTCGCAAGGTTTTTACACCTTTTAAAACCTCAAAAAAAGCTATTAATTCATGTCTTTACGGCTTCTATACTCAATACGGCTCTTGGGATATTTGCAGCTTTTTACTTCAAGTTTTTAATGGATGACATTTTGCCATATGGATTAAAAAACTCACTGCACATTATTACAATAGGCATTATTCTGCTAAACCTTGTCAAAATTGGACTGGGGGCATTTAGGAGCCACCTGCTTTTATATATGAGTCAGCGAATCGATATTCCCCTCATTCTTGGCTATTACAATCACGTTTTAGACCTGCCTATGAATTTCTTTGGAACTCGCCGTGTTGGTGAGATCGTATCCAGGTTTATGGATGCCGGTAAGGTTAGGGATGCTATTTCAGGTGCGGTATTAACCATTATGATAGATGTTCTCATGGCCTTTGCAGGGGGCATTATTTTGTATATGCAAAATCCCACCCTCTTTTTTATAGCCTTTACCATGCTCGTCTTATATGGAGCAATTGTTTTTGGCTTCAATAAACCTTTAAGAAATATGAATCGAACGGTTATGGAGAATAATTCTGATTTAACATCCTACCTCATGGAAAGTTTGAATGGTATTGATACGGTTAAATCATTTAACGCAGAGCAGTTGTCAAAACAGGAAACAGAAAAGAAGTTTATAGGTCTATTAAAGTCAAATTTTAAGCTGAGTTTTGTTAATAATGTAAGAGGCACATTAACAGGAACAGTTGGAACACTAGGCAACGTCATAATCTTATGGGTGGGTGCCCTATATGTCATGGATGGAGAATTAACCATCGGCCAGCTTCTAGTCTTCAATTCTTTGATGGCTTATTTTATAGACCCTGTCAGCAATTTAATTGAGCTTCAGCCCATGTTACAAACAGCTATTGTTGCTTCTGATAGACTTGGAGAAATTCTTGATTTGGAAGTGGAAAAATCAGTGGATGAACATAAAAAGTATGCCCCTGAATCGCTACAAGGTCATATTGCATTTAACAATATAAAGTTCAGGTATGGAACCCGTAAAATTGTTCTTGAGGATGTGTCGTTAACCATTGAGAAAGGGCGGCGGATTGCTCTTGTGGGAGAGTCTGGATCAGGCAAAACCACACTGGTCAAACTCCTTTTAAAACTCTATGAGCCAGAAGGCGGAGAGGTCCTCCTAGATGGTATAGACATTCGGGATTATAAAATCGAGACCCTTAGAAATAAAATTGCCTATGTCCCTCAAGAGACTTTTCTGTTTTCTGGAAGTGTATATGACAACCTAACCCTAGGTGCAAAAGACACATCTATGGAAAAGGTGATCGAAGCCTGTAAGTTAGCAAGAGCCCATGATTTTATTAATGACATGCCAAGGCGGTATCAAAGTGTCTTAGAGGAAAATGGGTCAAATCTATCAGGTGGTCAGCGTCAACGTCTTGCAATTGCAAGGGCCATCCTAAAAAACCCAGATATTATAGTGCTCGATGAAGCCACCTCAAGTCTTGATAGCACAACTGAGAAGGCCATAGAAGAAACCATTGAATCTGTGAGCCGGGGCATAACAACAATCATTATTGCCCATAGACTAAGCACCATTATGAGGTGTGATCAAATATTTGTTATGGAAAAAGGACAGATTGTTGAATCAGGCGGGCATAAAGATTTAATGAATGACAAAAGCAGCAAGTATTATGAAATGTGGAAAATCAAATTCCAGAGACATATGAAGAAATAAAGGATAGCGGGGTGATTGCATGAAGCCTATCTTAATGAACCTATCTGACATGAGTGACAGTCGAGAAATTATGGAGCATAAAATTTTTCCGGCAGGTGTGGTTTTTATATACATGACATTGGCTGTTTTACTTTCTGGATTAACGTGGTCTTATTTTGGAGAGCTTGATGTTGTTGTGAAGGCAAGGGGGCAGATAAAGCCATCTTCAAAAATTCACACGCTTAAAAACAAAATTACAGGGACTGTGACAGAGGTGTATGTAAAAAATGGAGATAAGGTAACCGAGGGTGATTTACTTTACTCGGTAAATAAAGAGCGCTATCAACTGAAATTGCTTAACGCCGAAAATAAGCTAAGCACACTGACCCAGGAACATAATCTCCTTAAGTTATTCAAAGAGTCGATTGAAACGGGTGAAAACTTATTTTTAGAGCGCCCTATGGGTGATGACAAAAATGTAGATGATTTGATTTATGACCGTTACAAAAATGAGTACGAACAATTTGAACTGGAAGAAGTACAGAGTCAAAGGTCCATTGATTTTATTGAAAAAAAGCTTAACCAGTCAAAAAAGAATCTTGAGGGATACCAGGACATACAGAGTAAAGTTGAAAATGGAAGCTACAAGAATATCACAGACGAAGCTTCTGGAATATATGATTTAAAACTTCTAACATATGCATCAAGCTTAGAGCAAAAAAGCATCGATTTAGAAGAAAAACGCTTAGAGGTGAAGCGGAACAAGGCACTGTATGACTCAGGGGCCTTATCGAAAAATGTTTATGAAAGTTCCGTTCAAAGCTTAAAGCAAGTTGAAAATGAAATAGCCAGATACAAAGCACAATTCAAACTTGAAAATGAGGAAATTATTGAAGCCACAGTTCTTCAAATAGCCCAGTACGAAAGTGAGCTTAAAAGGTTAATGTCTTATTCAAGTGAAGGAAAACTGGTCACGTCTAATAAAACGGCTAAACTTATTGCCCTGTCTAGCGAGATTCAGCTAAAAGAAGATGAGATTAAGTTAATCAAGGAGAACATAAAAACACTGGAAGACCAGTTGTCTATGACAGACATAGCAGCGCCCTTTTCGGGGTCTGTAAATATGGATGTTGAAATATCCCCTGGGGATTACTTAGAAAGTGGGAAGTTTATTGGATCGGTTATACCGGACAATGGAGAAAGTTTTAGACTTCAGTTAAAGGTACCCAATAAAGACATAGCTGACATAGAAATAGGCGATCGGGTTAAATGTAAGGTCGACGCCCTTCCATACAAAGAGTTTGGTATGGTCGAAGGAGAGGTTGTAAGAATCAGTGCGAGTTCTACTGGCAATCCAGACTCTAACTCCGGCTACTATATAATAGAAGCAAAAATACCCAATGTAGAGTTGACATCCTATAAGGGGGAGGTCTCTGGCATTAAGGTTGGTATGCTTGTGGAAGGCCATATTGTTACAAGGACTAAAAAGGTGCTATTTATCTTGCTTGAAAAACTTAATTTCATGGATTGATTAGTCGTGTCCTTTAATGTAGAACTGAATAAATAATTCGTATTAAGTGTTCTACGGCCATGCGCATCCAGTTAAATCCCAGTCAGACTGAGAAAACAATTGAAGACACAGTTGAGTGTGCCAAGAAAAGGAACAGCCCGAAAATTAAGGCTGTTCCTTTACCTTTATAGAATACAAAAATCCCTGCTCAATTATGAACATGACTTGTACCCAATTATTAAAATCAAATTTGGTTCATTGATTCAGTCTTATTTGCTACCGCTTATTTGAATCTATACCGAAAGCAGAAAGTGCAGCCTCAAGAGCTTCGTCGGTATGAGGTGTTATCCAAGGCTTGGATTCTACATATACATCGGGCTTGATTCCATAACCATGATATTTTTCTGCAGGATTTGCATAAATTTCATTGGCGGTGAGTTTAAGAATATAATCGTCATAGGTATCAATATAAAACTGAGAAACACCTTTTCCATAAGTTGTTTCACCAATAATTGGTGTTTGGATGTTGTTTCGCATTGACGCTGCGAATAGTTCTGCTGCGCTCGCAGATCTCCTGTCAACCAAGATAGCCAGATTGAACTCAAACTTTGGATATTTGTCTTTTGAAGTAAGGACTTGCACTTCGTCTTTGTTGTTTTCCATATAAAATAGATCTGCCTTATCAATAAATAAATCTAATATAAATTTTGCGCTATCCAAAGAACCTCCATTGTTATTTCTTAGGTCAATGACCAAATTCTTAATACCAGCATCTCTATACTCTGTTAATTTGCGAAGTACCCGGGTGTAAGTATCGCTATAAAAATTTGATATTTCGATAATTGCAGTGTTTGAGTCAATAAGTTCACCAGTCACTGTGTTAATAACCTGATTTTCTTTCTCTATAGTGATCGTTTGATTTATCTCATCTTTTAATGAAATCGTTGTTAATTGTAGTAAATCTATTTCTTTAATTAGAGTCCTAAGTAATTTTGGAGTTATTTTATTTGTTGGAATACCATTAATATGGGTGACTTTATCACCAAGATGCAGTTCGCTATGCTCATTATTAGTATGTGGATTTATACTCCATATAAAGTACTCACCATTTTCTTTGGTGAGTTTACATCCATAGGTTTGCTGAAGTCCTCCAAAAGGGTCAGTATAATTCTCTTCATTAATATACTGTGCATATGGATCGTTTATTGCATCTAAAATAAGTTTTGAAAGCTCTTTATCAATGTTCTCGAAATCAAGTGGGAAATACTCGTATTCTTCTATAATATCAAGTGTCTTCAATGTATTTCCTAAACGTTGCTGATACACTTTGAGATTTTCCTCGTTTATTGAAATCTGCTTTTCTAAGTGAAAAACTTTGTTTGTCTGAATCGTGCTTAGAGCGACTAGACTTAAAATACCAAACAGAAAAAATTACATTTCTAAGTTTTTTATTCATGTATACTCCTTTGAATATAAACAAGCTCATGATTTATACCATGAGCTTGTAGAAATAATGCTAATTATTATGGTAGATCAACAGTGATTGCTGGACCATTGTATACTCTGTATTGTGGTTTCTTTTTCTTTCTTAGTGGTCGTGTTGGTATGGAAATTGCCACCTTTGTCGTCGCGGCCTCCATTTGTATTGATTATTTCAGCTTTTGTTAATGATCTCATAATCCTTACCTCCTATAATTTAAGATGTTAGAAACAGCTTATTGTTCTGCCTGCTGTCAGGTAAGAATAATAGTTCTATAAGAACGTAATACATTGTAACGAAAAAAGTATTAAAAATGTCAATTGTGTCAAAATAAAGAATTGAATATATAAAAAAATCGGCAGAGTATACTCTGCCGCCCTGACAATGGGGATTACGGGAATATTTATCGGACTAGAGGTTCTAGCGGTCCTCCAATCCTTCAAACTCTAAATAATATAGAGTTCGGGGCACTTTTGTAGCACCATCATACTTGAAAAAAATGGTGTATACAAGATTACAAAAATATTTTTATATAATTATTTTTTATTATGGAGAAAATAATACTTGCATCGACTTGACGAGAATGATATAATTCCGTTTGTAGTGTGGATATATATGTCCACTTTACTTCCTGCTCAGTCAAGGGACTGGGCCATTAATGACCATAGGGAGGTGTCAAGAATGAACAAATACGAAGCTCTATTTATCCTTAAGCCAAACATGGAAGAGGAAAAGAGAACGGAAGCCATCGAAAAATTCAAGTCAATCATCGCATCAAACGGTGAAGTACTGAACGTTGACGAGTGGGGCAACAGAAAGCTTGCTTACGAAATCAATAAGACTAAAGAAGGATACTATGTACTAGTAGACTTCAAAGCAGCTGCTGATCTACCTACTGAACTTGAGCGTAACTTCCGTATCAGCGACGCAGTAATGCGTTTCATGGTAACACGCAAAGAGGCATAGTAGCAGACAGTAGAGGAGGAGTTTATGAACCAAGTAGTTCTAATAGGTCGATTAGTTAGAGATCCTGAACTCCGTTTTATTGCTGGCAGCGGACGTGCAGTAACAAACTTCACACTGGCGGTAGACAAAGGAATGTCACGTGATAAAAAAGCGGAATTGCAAGCTCAAGGCAAACCTACAGCGGATTTCATTCGTATTGTAGCTTGGGGTAAGACAGCTGAACTTTGTGCAAATTATCTGTCTAAAGGCAGTCAAGTGGCGGTTAATGGTTCTATTAACACTGGCCAATACAAGACTCAATCAGGCGAAACGCGCTATACGACAGATGTTGTTGCAAACAATGTTGAATTCATTGGCAGCCGAAATGATAACCGTCAACCTGAACAAGGTAGCGATGACTTCAGTATGGGAGGCATGGATACTTCTGATTTTCAGGCGATTGAAGATGACGACGATATTCCATTCTAGAAGGAGGGAAATAAGATGGCTTTTAGAAAGCGTAGAAGAAGAAAGTTTTGTCAGTTCTGTGCTGACAAAGTAACAGATATTGATTACAAAGATACTGGTAAACTAAAGCGTTACCTAACTGAGCGTGGTAAGATTTTACCTCGTCGTGTTACTGGTAACTGTGCAAAGCATCAGCGTGCTCTAACTCAATCAGTTAAGCGTGCTCGTATTGTTGCACTACTACCATTTGTAAACGAATAAGAACAAATAAGCGGGAGATACTTACTTGAGTGTCTTCCGTTTTTTATTTTGAGCAATTTGTAAAATACCAATTTAGGGGCACATGTCTTTATGTGAAGCCAATAAGTTGTATTATTGGTTTCACATAGAGATTTTTAAAAAATATTGATAAAATACGGGCTTATAGAAATGATCAAGTAAGATCAGTGCAAATTCAACCCAGGTATTGTATAATAGACAAAGATTAAGTTAGGCACATGCAAAGCTAAAGATTAACCTTATTGCTATACGGTATATTGATATTTACGAGTTGAAATTTCCATATACAGTATAGCAATGCCTTTTAAGTGATGTTTTGCAATTTGCTCAATAAGTATTGGAGGCGTGAATTTTTGAGATATGAAAGAAACACTTCAGCTATGATCGAAGCGGCCCTAATTGCCCTTGTGGTTTCAGTTGTTGTTTTTATGATTAGATACCTGCCCATCGTGGGATACTTTACAGTCTTTGTACCAGCTATGTTTGCAGTTGTATGGGTGCGACACGGTAGACACTACGGCGTCTTATCTGTTATCGTATCAAGTGTTATAAGTTTTGCTATGGGAATTCCAGCAGAAAGTCTGATGATTTTAGTTTATGGAGGGTTCGTATCAGCCGCTTTAGGCGAAGGTGTGCGTCAAAAACTAAAAGCCAGTCAAACAATTTTAATTGGTGCAGTAGGTGCGGCCTTAAGCACGGTGGTATTATTTGGGCTGACAGAACTTTTCACAGGCATTGGAATGATGCAGATTTTCACAGAAGCCATAGAGGAGTCAAAGTCTTTAATTGCTTCATATAATTTTGACTCTCAAATGACAACAGATTTAAACGAACAGTTTGACCTTATGGTTATACAGTTTCAAAATATGCTGCCTTTCATTCTAATAATGATGGGATCATTCACATCAGCAGTCAACCACTGGGCGCTTGTAAAGGCTCTTAAACGATTCAAGTTTGAGGTGCCAGAGACAGGCCTATTTAGAGATTTTCAGCTACCTAGAAATGTCTTTCTAGGATCCATGATTATGATGGTTTTGGCATGGTTAACAGGGATTCTTGGACATTCAAATTCTGAACTTCTATTTTTAAATATTCTCCTTGTGGTTGTTTTTGTCTTTTCCATTCAGGGAGCGGCGGTGTCGATTTTCTTCATGTACCATTATAAATTTCCACGATCTGCTGTTGTGGCCTTTACGACTATGGGTATTCTTTTCTACAGCATGTTGCAATTTCCACTTTTCGTGCTCGGCATGCTTGAAACAATTATAAATTTGAGAGCCCGAATGAAGTCAAACACTTAGGAGTGATTGAATGGGTCAAAATAAGTTTTCCAAACTTTTTAAAAGCGACACAAGACTCTATTTATGGATAATATTTTTTATGGTGTTTATTATTGCCTATATGAACCATTTTTGGGGATAGTCGGCACCCTTGTGTTGGTGTATCTTCTGTATTATAACTGGAGATCAGGACGACAAAAAAATAAGAGATGGCAAAGATACATCGAAACCCTTTCAAGTGATATTGATTCGGCAGCGCGCTATGCCATATTAAATCTGCCAATCCCCTTAACGCTTGTTGATCTAGACGGGAAAATCAGTTGGTATAACAGTAAGTTCACAGATATGGTGGACCAAAAAGACTTACTTGGTTCTGAAGTGGACAAAATTATCCCAGCCCTTGAATTTGATGAACTTCTAAGCGGAGAAGACGCATCCAATATCAAGATTGGTGAAAGTGTTTTCAGGGTCTTATCGAATATTGTTAAAATAGGCAGTAAAAGCGATGAAAGATACATTATGATGCTCTACTGGATCGACCAGACAAACTACTTTATGCTGGGAGACAAGTATCGTGATGAAAAACCTGTTGTGGCCTTAATCCAGGTGGATAATTTGGATGATGTGATCAATGAAACAAAAGAAGAGCATCGTCCTGCGGTGCGTTCTGAAATTGACAAGAGGATCAACCTGTGGGCAACCAGAATGAATGCCCTTATAAAACGCTATACATCAGATAAATATGTCGTGGTCTTTTCCAATAAATTTTTAGAAAATCTTGAAGCCAAAAGATTTGCTATTTTGGATGACGTCCGTGAAATTGATGAAGGCAATAAGATTCCCGTTACTTTAAGTATGGGTGTTGGAACAACGGGCAAAAACCTTTCTCAGCTGGAGGAAGGGGCGTTTTCATCCCTTGAACTGGCCCTGGGTCGCGGTGGTGATCAGGCTGTTGTCCGAAAGCAAGGCAATTATGAGTTTTATGGTGGAAAAACAAAAGCTGTTGAAAAGCGAAACCGGGTTAAGGCCCGTGTGATCGCCCATGCTTTTAGACCCCTTATAGATGACAGTTCAAAAGTTATTATAATGGGACATACAAATCCTGATATGGATGCTTATGGTTCAGCCATCGGCGTGTATAGAGCTGTTTTAAACAGGGGAAAAGATGCTTACATCGTTTTAAATGATGTGAATGATTCCATCCTAAACATACACAATGTGTTCAAGGATAACGAAACATATCATTTCATCAACACTGAAGAGGCCCTTGAACTTATGGATAAAGACACCCTAGTCGTGGTTGTCGATACCCATAGACCATCCTTTACGGAGGCTCCAGAACTTCTTGAAGCAGGTGGGCAAATTGTTATGTTTGACCATCATAGGCGGGGCACAGAGTTTATAAATAACACAGTGTTAAAGTATACTGAGCCCTATGCATCATCAACGGCAGAACTTGTCACTGAAATTCTTCAGTACATGGAAAACACCATGCGTCTAGAAAAGAATGAAGCTGAAGCTCTACTTGCTGGCATCACTGTAGATACAAAAAACTTTACATTCCAAACAGGTGTAAGAACATTTGAGGCCGCGTCTTTACTAAGACGTTTTGGAGCCGATACAACTGTTGTAAGGCAATTGTTCCAAGATGATTTAAGCACATTTATTCATAGATCAAACATTGTCAGCAATGCAAAAATATATGATAATGATGTTGCTATATCTATTTATGAAGAGGATGTACCCAATGCTCAACTTGTTGCAGCTCAGGGTGCAGACAGCCTCCTTAATATTAGAGGCATATCCACATCTTTTGTTATTGGACGTAAAAGTGAAGACATGATTTTTATCAGTGGTCGAAGCTTAGGAGACACCAATGTTCAAGTTATACTTGAGAAAATTGGCGGTGGTGGTCATATGACAGTTGCCGGGGCTCAGTTCAAAGACAAGAGCATGGATGAGGTAAAAGACTTGCTGCTACAAGCAGTTCAGGAATATTTCGAAGAGGAAGGTGAGTAATATGAAAGTTATACTACTTAAAGACGTTAAAGGGACGGGTAAAAGAGGAGATGTCGTTAATGTCAGTGACGGACACGGCAGAAACTTCCTAATTCCAAGAGGTCTAGCAAAAGAAGCGACTGAAGGTGGCGTGAATCAGGTGCATCACCAAAAAGAAGCTGAGGAAAAAAGAAACGCTGAAGCTTTGGCAGAAGCTAAAGAATTGGCGGCTAAGATTGAGTCACTTAAAGTAACGTTCCAAGCCAAATCTGGTGAAGGCAGCAAATTGTTTGGATCTATCACAAATAAAGATGTAGCAAAAATGCTTAACCAGCAACATGGCATTAAGGTGGACAAGAAAAAAAGTAAAAATGGATCAAATTAAAATGCTAGGCACATTTAAGGCTGAAATCAAGGTTCATCCGCGCGTGGTTGCCAAGCTTGAAATCTATGTTACAGAGCAGCAGTAAGCTAAGCGTTAGAAGAATAGAATGTTAATCAATGACCGCAGTTTCCTATGAATATTGGAATCTGCGGTTTTTTTATACAGACATTCATTATATTACGCTCAATTTTACAAAAACGTAAAGTCTTTATTACAGGAATCCATGGAATCCGAATCGAATTTATAAAGAATATTCAGAAAAATGCGTCTATAATCTAGTCAACAGACCATCGGGGGAAGAAGTGGAGAGGTATGTTTATGTATGAAAAGCTCGTCAACAATATGGAATCTATTATTATAGGAAAAGAAAAAGTATTAAAAAGACTCTTAATTACCCTCTTGTCTCAGGGGCATATACTCATAGAGGACGTGCCGGGTGTTGGGAAAACCACAGCAGCCCAGGCGCTTGCAAAATCAATGGACCTATCCTTTAATCGTGTTCAGTTCACACCAGATTTATTGCCTTCAGATATATTAGGGGTTTCTGTTTATCGCAGGGATACCTATGATTTCGTTTTCAAAAAAGGCCCCATATTCAATCAAATCATCCTTGCGGATGAAATCAACAGAGCCTCGCCTAAAACCCAATCAAGCTTGCTTGAAGCTATGGAAGAAGGCCAGGTGACAATAGATGGAACCACATATGCTTTTGATGGACCCTTTATGGTGATTGCAACTCAAAATCCCATAGAGTATGAAGGGACTTTTCCCCTTCCAGAGGCACAACTCGACCGTTTTTTAATGAAAATTAAAATTGGGTATCCGGACAAATCAGATGAAATGAAGATCGTTGAGCGCATGGGCACAAGGAGGGATATTGCGACCCTCAAGACAGTCCTGAGTGCTGATGAAGTTAAGGCTATGCAGGAAGCGGTCAAAGATGTGCATGCAGATGATTCCATATGGGCCTATATAGTGGACATTGTAAGAAAGACCAGAGTTTCAGATGAGGTTATACTTGGATGCAGTCCTAGAGCGGCGGTGGGCCTTCTTATTGCAGCAAAAGCCAGAGCTTATATAAATGATAGAACATATGTTATACCTGAAGATGTAAGGGATCTGGCTGTGGATGTGCTGGCCCACAGACTCATTGTAAAACCCGAAATAAGGTACAAGGGTCGCGGTTCAGAAAATATTGTTAAGGACCTAGTGGAATTTGTGAAAGTACCAAAGGTGGTTGTTCATGACGAATAGGCAGATATTTCTGTTTGGTTTGGTCCTGTCTGTATTTGTCGCTCTTTTTACAGGGGGCGGTTCATATATTTTATTGCTGTGGCCATGCTTGTTGTCTTTGTCAGCAGCTACTTTATGGTGGTTTGGAACAGTAAGAATATGTACCTCTTTTTTAATATTAGTGAAGAAGTTTTGACCGTGGGAGACAAGCTTTGGATTGAGTACAAGCTATCCAACATGTCAGTCTTGCCAGTATCGTATGCTTTGATGACCTTTGTGGTTTCCAAGCGACTGGGAGAAATGGGGTTTCCCTCAGAGACAGCCTTCTATGGTCCTTATCAAATGATAACCATTCGTAAAAATGTGACCTGTCAAAACAGGGGATATTACACCCTTGGAAAACTTGTGGTGGATATTCAAGATCCTTTGGGACTATTTTCGCGCCGTGTGGTTTTTGACAGGGCGATTGATTTAACGGTCTATCCAAGGGTACATGCCATTCAGAGTTTTGACCTGCCAGCAAAAGAGTTTTTCGGCAAGGTCACAGTGCCTATGCAGACCCATGAAGACTTTACAAGCATGAAATCCATTAGGGAATACCGAATCGGTGACAGTATGAAGAAAATACACTGGAAATTGTCATCGAAGCTCGACCATCCCTTGGTGAAAGAATATGATCTCTCTGCGGATACCAAGGTATATATGCTTGTGGATGGCTATAAAGAAACAATCCGACCAGAAGAACTTGATACCCAAGATGGTCTTGTTGAAATTGCCATTTCACTGATTCATTATTTCCTAGAGTATAATATATCGGTATCTCTTGTATGCAATACATTAAAGAGACTTTCGATACAAGGGAAAGATATGGCCAGGTTTGGTCTCTTTCTTGAAGAGCTGACGGGATATGTACCAACGGGAGAACAGACCTTTGTCCAGTTTTTGAAAGCTGAGACAAACAAGCTCTACTATGGGTCAACCATTATTGCAGTGACAGATAAATTAACAGACGACTTGCTCTACACAGTGCTTGGTTTAAGGGAGAAACGATTTGACATTGTTCTAATATTTTATGGGGAAGACAGTCGTCTTCATTCCGATGAATTAGACCTTTTAAACCACCAAGGGATTTCAACGTACTCTCTTTCATCTAGAAGTGATATTTCAAAAACACTGGAGGTCAGCTATGATAAAAAGGCTCTCTAGACATAATTTCATAGCGGGACTGATTCTTGTGTATGCCCTTGTCTTGGTTTTAAGAGATGCCCTTAGAATTGATCTTGGTTTTACAGTAACCCTTAGTCTGGTTCTATTTATGTGGACTACTATTCACGGGCTATATGCTAAAAAAAGGGTTGTGACCGGACTGGCTCTACTCTTTGGATCGGGTCTGACTTTGGCTGTGATGGATCAAAGTCTTGAGAAATGGTCTCTTTACCTAAATCATTCAAATCCACTGGAAATGGGTCTTTCTAGCAGCTTATCAAGTCTTTATATATTGGATAAATGGCCGGATTTCTTCTTTTATGCTGTAGAGTCAGTCTTGCAAGGTGCGGACAGTGGGGAACAGATATTTGTATTCAATTTGCTGGTTATAGCCTTGCTTGTTTTAACCATGGGCAGTTTGATTTACAGTCGAATTTTTAAAAGTGTCCACTATGGCTTTTTTTCTTATACCAATTGTATTGTTTGTTCAGCAGTGGTTTCATTATGCTGAGAGCATTCAACAACACTTTAGCTTATATTTTATAGGATTTATTATGGTGGCAGGCGATTATGCCAGAAAAAAAGCTTGGGAGAAATCTGCCCGGGCATCATTTGGGCTCACGCATTTTGAGACAAAGAAACATGGTACCTATTTATTCCTTTTAGGCACGCTTGTGATTTTGCTGAGCAATGTCTTTCTATTTGTCCTTCCTGTTGATGGGATCAATAAACACATTGGGGAGCTTGTTCCCAATGTGCTCCATATGAGAACGGGGGTATAAAAGGGGCAGTATGGCCATGTTCACTTTTAAGCAAACTATCTACCAGCCTTATGAAGAGAGACTTGGTGGTCCTGTAAACAGGGGAGAGAACCCCGTTCTGCTCCGGGTATGGTCTGACAAGGCGGGCATCTATTTGCGGGGACGTGTTCAAACCAGGTACACGGGTTTTAGCTGGGTGTCAGACAATGATATTTATTCAAACAACAACGACTATGTTCAGCATACAGGCTTAGCGGGGAATAAGGTTCGGTCATATGAAGTGACGGTAGTGCCCGAATCGATCAGCACAAGAACACTTTTTGCACCAATCGGCATAAAAGAAGTTGCCCTAAGCGAGAATAAGGTTTTTATGAACCCCGATGGGGCCATGTATTATAAGCGGGAATCTTTTGAAGGCCCCTTAGATGTTTACACCATGCGAGGGGTGGATTACTCCATGCGGATTGAAAACCCTGAAATATATTTGCAACTGCCAGATAATTATAATGAAGCGGTGGTTAAGAAGGCCTTAGACTTAACGGAGGGGATGACCAGTGACATTGAGAAGATAAGTGCTATCAAAGACTGGTTGCGGGCGGAGTATCCCTACGACTTAAAACCAGGTTGCCCCTGCAGACGAAGACTTTGTGTCCTATTTTCTATTCGAAGGCAAAAGCGGATACTGCACTTATTACGCCAGTGCCCTGGCTGTCATGGGGCGAGCGGTCGACGTACCCACTAGATATGTTGAAGGTTTCTTACTCCCTACGATTCGTCAACCGGATGGGGCCTTTCCCGTCCGGGCTGATAGGGCGCACGCCTGGACGGAAGCCTATATTGAAGGGCAGGGATGGACAATTTTTGAAGCGACACCAGCCTACAACGAAGCCACAAGACGCAGTTTAGGAACTGAGGACCAAGCAGAGAATGAGGATAGATCACCTGTTCTTGATGATGAGTCTCAATTTACCCTAGATGCAAAAGAAGCCCTTATGGATGTGGATATTGGAGCTGATTCATTCGATCAAGTAAAAGCACAGCCAGATTACTCACAAGAGATTTTATACGTTTTCATGGGCCTGCTTGTTCTTGGCATGTTTAGTGGCATTTATATGACCATGAAGGTAAAATGGTATTTCCAAAAGGATCCTTAAAAGAACGTACGATTCGTGAAATTTATTATTTGGAAGATCTGATTGATATTGATGATGAACATTTGACACCAGCTGAGAAACTTGAAAAGTATTTTAACTCACACAGTCAAAGTCATGAGATGAAGCAGACCTATAAGGGAACTCCATATGATATAATAGACGATGTGAACATGGTCCTTTACAGTGGAAGCGCTGTTGCAGAAGACAGATTAAGGCGCATTTTTGACTTTGTAAAAGAGGTTGAAAAGGACACAAAGGGACGCTACAATCGTTTTAGATATTGGATGGATCACAAATGATCCATAAGTTGTTATAAAGAAGTACCTGTTTTTATAAAAAAGTGATTTATAAGACTTCAAATTGATGCACTGCAAGAACATATATGGATTAAAAATTGTATCTTATGTGTTTTGTAGTGGACTGGACTTGATGTTTTGTAATCACCTAAGAAAGGATATGCAAGATGGAATTTATGGGCAAAGTACCGCCACATAGTATTGAGGCAGAACAATCTGTTCTTGGCGCAATGATATTAGATAAAGATGCCATCACAGAAGTTACAGATGTTATAAAACAGAATGACTTCTACAGAGAAGCTCATAAGGAGATTTTTGGCGCAATTATTGAACTTTATAATAAGAACGAACCAGTGGATCTTGTCACAGTGTCCGACCAGCTCATTCTTCAGGGGAAACTGGAAGAGGCTGGCGGAATAGAGTATCTTGCTGACCTGACAAGTGCTGGTGTCGTAACGACAAATGCGAGACACTACGCCAAAATCATTGATGAAAAGTCGACCCTGCGCAGGCTTATTAAAGCATCTTCGGAGATCATTGAATATGGATATGAAACCCAGGATGCGGCCCAAGTCCTTGACCGTGCAGAGAAGTCCATTTTTGACATATCTCAAAATCAAAACAGGGAAGGGATGACAGCCATTCGCGACGTCCTGGTAAACGCCTATGATGAGATTGAGAGAATGTATGAACATGAGGGGGGCATTACAGGGATTACAACGGGATTTATCGATCTTGATGCCAAAACAAGTGGTTTCCAGCGCTCTGATATGATTCTGGTTGCGGCCCGTCCCTCAATGGGAAAGACGGCCTTTTCCCTGAACCTTTGCCACAATGCGGCCCTAAAGGGCAATGGCTGTGTGGCTATATTCAGCCTCGAGATGTCAAAGGAACAATTGGTTCAGCGTTTGCTTAGTTCAGAAGCCCATATTCCCTTGGGAAAGATACGTAACGGGGACTTGGAGGAACAGGACTGGATTGATATCACAAAGGGTATGAGCACCCTATCAAATGCTAAAATATTTATTGATGATACCCCTGCGGTAACGGTTATGGAAGTCCGTGCAAAATGCAGACGACTCAAAATGGAACATGGTCTGGATATGGTTATGATTGACTACCTTCAACTTATGTCGGGTAATGCAGAGTCAAGACAACAGGAAATCTCCAATATTTCCCGAGGACTCAAGGGTCTGGCTAGGGAGCTGAACTGCCCTGTGGTTGCCTTATCTCAGCTGTCTCGTGCACCTGAACTTCGTGCAGACCATAGACCCATACTTTCTGACCTTCGTGAATCCGGTGCCATCGAGCAGGATGCCGATGTGGTTATGTTCCTATATCGTGATGAGTATTACTTCCCCGATTCTGAAAAGAAGGGCATTGGTGAATTAATAAATCGCAAAACAAAGAAATGGTGAAACCGGCACAGTGGAGCTGACTTGGCTGGGGCAGTTTACAAAGTTTGTTAATCTTGAGCGGGAGTTTGTCGAGTAGGTGACAGTATGGAGCAGACGAATGTTCGTCTACGACCTTTTAAATTAGGTGACACAGAAGCACTGACCAGATGGGGGACCCATGATGACCCCAGGTTTTATCAATATAATTTTCCCTACTGCAGAAGCTCTGATCTTGAGCGTTGGTATGCGGCTAAGAAAGTTTTTTCAAAAGGTGGATCTATGCCATTGAAGTCAACTACCGAGTTGTTGGCTATATCACATTGAAGAACATCAGATGGATGCAAAAAAAGGTGAAATGGGTATTGCCATTGACCCCAACTATTTGGGAAGGGGCATCGGAACCCGTGCCATATGTCTATATCTGCATAGGGTCTTTCGTAATTTTATTATTGATGAAATCCATTTAAAGACAGCGGAATTCAACACAAGAGCCATCACCTGCTATGAAAATATTGGGTTTGAGCATATAGAAAAAAAGCGGGAACCATTTGAAGAACAGAGTTTTCGGAAGGATATACTCCGAGAATACCCGCATTTTGACCATGATAAAAAGAATCTTTACGTTAATTATTGCTATATGAAAATCAGTAAATCAGCATTTATTGATCGCTATATTAAAAAAAACCGAATGATGGTTGGTATTAATATTAATCATTCGGTTTAATTATACAATGTTCGCCTCATTACACGAACATTGTATTTTTATTATGCAAAAAATAATCGGAAAAGTGATTGACGATGCCATTCGGTTCTGCTAGTATGTATGTGTAAGTTCGTGAAGAGAAGTGAGGTGCGAATATGTCAACCGTAGTAATAGTAGGCTCTCAGTGGGGAGACGAAGGCAAAGGCAAGGTTATTGATTATCTGGCAAGTGAAGCAGATGTCGTTGTTCGTGGTCAAGGTGGTAACAATGCAGGTCACACTGTCGTTGTTGGCGATGAGAAATATGCACTACACCTTATTCCATCGGGCGTGTTATACGAAAACACAACAAATGTTATTGGAAATGGCGTTGTTGTTGATCCGGAAAGTTTAATAAAGGAACTGGATGGTCTTGAAGGTCGTGGCGTCAACACAGATCACATTCGTATTAGTGATCGTGCACACCTTGTATTCCCATACCATAAGGAAATTGACCGTCTTGCAGAAGAAGCGCGTGGCGATGCTAAAATCGGTACAACAAAAAAAGGTATCGGCCCATGTTATATGGACAAAGTTGAGCGTTCAGGTCTTCGCGTATGTGACCTATTAGACGAGTCATTTGAAACGAAACTCCGTGCGCAAGTGGCACATAAAAATAAAATTATCGAAAATGTGTATGGCGGTGAAGCTTTAAACGCTGATAAAATCGTTGATGATTACAAGCGCTATGCAGATAGACTTCGTCCTTACATTTCTGACACAGTCAGAATAGTATATGACGCTGTAAAAGACAATAAAAAAGTTCTTCTTGAAGGTGCTCAGGGCACACTTCTTGATATTGATTTTGGTACTTACCCATATGTAACGAGCTCCCACCCTATTTCAGGTGGTTTTGCAATCGGTTCTGGTGTGGGACCAAATAAGATCGAAGAAGTTCTTGGTATCACAAAGGCATACACAACACGTGTTGGCATGGGACCATTTGTCACAGAGCTTGATGATGAAATTGGTGAAAGAATCCGTGTACAAGGTCACGAGTTCGGTACGACAACAGGTCGTGCAAGACGTTGTGGATGGTTAGATACTGTTATTGTAAATTATGCGGCTCGTGTAAATGGAATGACAGCTATGTCACTTATGCTTCTTGATGTCCTGACAGGATTTGATGAAGTGAAAATTTGTACGGCCTATAAATGCGGTGATGAAATCATCGAAGACTATCCAGCGAGTCTTTCTCTTCTTGAGAAGTGTGAACCTGTTTATGAAACACTTCCAGGTTGGACTGAAGACATCACTGGAGCAGAATCATTTGATGACTTACCGGAAAACTGTCAGAATTACGTAAACCGTATTGAAGCTCTGACAGGGGTACCTGTTAAAATCATTTCTGTGGGTCCAAAACGATCGCAGACAATTATCCGAGACAGAGTCTACAGAGACTAATAGCCCTAGATATAAAACAAACTTCCTATCATAATTAAATGGTAGGAAGTTTTTTGTATTCATATATTCTTTGAGTCTACATAATATGTTATACTTATGTAGAATACGAGAACTCTGACTTTGAAGAAAATGACATATAATTTGATGGCAGCTATTAAAAGGTTAATGGACAGATTATAAAACAGGGGCTAAATATGAAAAACAAAGACTATAAAGATCAGTTTCTTGACAAACTGGCTTGGTTTGTTGCGGCCTTGGCAAGCCCTTTTTATGGGGGTTACCAGAGCTTAAAGCGTTTAAAACGTAATAAGTCATATTATCAAGGTGCAAGATCAAACCGCTATGATTTCAAATATAAAATTAATAGATTTATTGAAGATAACCAACGCCCTGTATATGCAGGCGTTGCACTTGCTGTTCTGGCTGTCGTAGCCTTTACGGTGACATCCTTTATTCCAAATGGGACACCTTCTGGTGTTAACACGTCTTCCGCACAAGCTTTACAAGCACCAGAGGCTTCGGAAAAAGTGAGTGTAGAGGCATTAAAGGCATCCAGTGCGGTTGCAGAACTAAATGGACAGCTTGATGGTGAAAGCCAGGAACTTGCACAGGAAATGTCTGAAGAAGATATTTTGTATGAAAAGCTTATGACAGGCATGGAAATGACAGCGGGCATTTCTGTTAGGGGCTATGAAATTAGAGCCAATGATATACCGGTGGCTTATTTTGGAACCCGTGAAGAAGCTGAATATGTACTTGATTCTCTAAAAAACAGATACAAAAATGAAGAGGAAATTGAGTACATCCGAACATATTTCCAAGAGAATGTAGAAATAACCAAAGCCTATAAACCAGTCGGCAAGTGGACTGAGTTTAAAGACCCTGATACGGTACTTGAATACATAGTTCGAGGCACAAATGAACAAAAGCGTCATATTGTTGAAAAGGGTGAAAACTTCTGGGTCATTGCTAAGGGCTATGGCATCCCGGTTAATGATCTTGTAAAGGCCAATCCTGAAGTTGTGCCTGAAAGACTCCAAATTGGACAACAAATAAGCCTGGTTGTTCCTAGACCGCTTATTAGTGTATATACAGTGGAATCAGCTGAGTATAACGATGATATTCAGTATGACATAGAATATGAAGACACAGCGTCTATGTTCCAAGGGGAATATAGGACAAAAGTCAAAGGTGACTTGGGTGAACGTTTTGTAGAAGCCGAAGTTTACCGTGTGAATGGTCTTGAAGTTGGCCGTATTGTTACAAAAGAAGAAATTCTTGAAGAGCCAACGACAAAGGTTGTTTATAGAGGTACGAAAGATCCGCCACCAAGAAAAGGAACAGGCGTGTTTGCAAAGCCAACAAGCCGTGGTTACATCACATCTGGATTCGGATGGAGATGGGGGCGAAAGCATACAGGTATTGATGTTGGTATTCCAACAGGAACACCAGTAACAGCAGCAGACGGCGGCGTGGTAATATTTTCTGGCACAAAGGGTGGCTATGGTAAGTGTGTTATCATTGACCATGGTGCAAATATGAAGACGTTGTATGCACATAACTCAAAGCTGTATGTAAGAAAGGGAGACAAGGTCTTCAAAGGGCAGACCATTGCTGCCTCAGGCAATACAGGACGAAGTACAGGTCCTCACCTTCACTTTGAAATTCAGAAAAATGGGGTGCCTGTGAATCCGACTGGCTACATTTCTTACTAATGATGAAGAGAGTTAATACCGCTATGTGCAAGCATGGCGGTATTTTTTGTTAGATCAAGTTATCCAGATACGTCAAAGAACATGATGCATCTGGTTTTAGGGGTTATATTCATTTCAAGGGTCTTCAAAACCACAAAGTCATGTCACTGTCATGCGGTCATCGTTTTGATGCATAAAGATTTTAGAGTGGGCTGATGATGTGTTGTTTTGTAAGGCACTTATTTAAGAGAGAATATAATAGGCGTATAACATAATCGAGGTGAAACTATGGATAAGAAAATTCTAGTTGTAGATGATGAAAAGCGATTTCAGACATAATTAAGTTTAACTTAGTAAAAGAAGGATTCACAGTTGTGGTTGCTTATGATGGTGAAGAGGCTGTGAAACTTCATGATCAAGTGCTTCCAGATTTAATGCTCCTGGACGTCATGCTTCCTAAAATGGATGGTTTTCAGGTGTGTCGGAAAATTCGAGAAAAGCATTCAACGCCGATCATTATGCTAACGGCAAAAGAAGAGGAAGTGGACAAGGTCCTGGGGCTTGAACTTGGCGCAGATGACTATATCACAAAGCCTTTTGGCATGCGTGAACTCATAGCCAGGGTTAAGGCCAACTTAAGAAGAATAGATATGGATGGCACAGCTGAAACCAGCGAAGTCAGTGTCATTGAATCAGGCAACTTAATCATTGACTTAGACCGTTATGAAGTCAGCAAAGATGATAAAATTATTGAGCTGACGCTAAGAGAATTTGAACTGCTTAAGTACTTGGCAACCCAAGAAAATCAGATCTTTTCAAGAGAGCAACTCCTTAAAGATGTTTGGGGATATGAGTATTTTGGCGATATCCGTACAGTGGATGTTACTGTTCGAAGATTGAGAGAAAAAGTCGAAGATGATTCAAGCAGTCCAAAATATATTTTAACGAAGCGTGGTGTAGGATACTATTTCAGGAGGACATAAAACCCTATGTTTAAGAGCATAAGATGGAAGTTTATTATTATCTATTTCATGCTCGTGTTTATCGCAATGATTATCGCAGGCGTTTTTATTATCCAGTCTATTCAGGAATATCATTTTAGCAATGTTACGAAGGAGTTAAGCGAAATTTCTGAGCTGGTTTTACCAAAACTGGAAAGATACGACGATCTGGCTTCAAGCAAGATAAAATTGAAGAAATTATAGTTGGTGTACAGGGTGTTGGTATCAATAAGGAAATTTATGTTATTGATAGAAGCAATAGCAGTATTATTGCCACAACAACGGAGAACGTCGGCATTTCAGCTGATGAAGTTCTAGAGCTGGACCTGCTTCTTTCAGGGCTCAACGGACGGAGTTCAGAGTCCATTGAAAGCATTCAAAGTGGCAGTGTCATTTTTAGAACAAAGGACATGATTTTCCCCGTGATTCATACGGGCAAGGTCACAGGTGCCCTATATCTTCGATCTGATCTTAGGGAGATTTTTGATACTCTCAACAAGTCAATTATTATTATTATTCAGTCGATTGTTCTATCATCTGGTTTTACAATTCTTCTGGGTTTCTTTATTGCGAGAACGATCACAGACCCCATTAATGACGTTACCATGCGTGTTGCAAAACTTGCCCAGGGTGACTTTAATCAGGTCGTACAAGTAAGATCAGATGATGAAATTGGTCAGTTGGCTGATACCTTCAATTATCTAACTGGACGGCTCAATACAAGTATGCGGGAGATATCCAGAGAAAAGAGCAAGCTTGAAACGATTATAAATCATATGGATGATGGTCTCATAGCAGCGGATAGAAATGGCGAAATCATTCACATCAATCCCAAGGCGAGAGGGATCCTCAAGATCGATGAACACGAGAGAGATTTTAATGAAATAGCACTGCGCATTGACAGGAGTCTGGTTCTTGATAACCTTATGTTTAATAATCCAGACTGGACAGGTTCTTTAACTGAGCAGATTGAAAACAGCTATATAAAAATTAGTTTTGCCCCATATACTAATGATGAGGGAGATAAAAACGGTTTCGTATTCCTTATACAGGATATAACAGAAGCCCAACGTCTTGAAGACATGCGACGGGAGTTTGTGGCAAATGTTTCTCATGAACTTAAAACCCCACTAACCAGTATTAAAAGTTATACAGAGACAATTCTAGATGGCATGATCGATGATAAAGAAATGACACAGCAGTTCCTTTCCGTTGTCAATTCAGAAGCCGATCGAATGACAAGACTTGTGCGAGATCTGCTTCAACTCTCAAATTTCGATGCACGAAAAGTGGACTTGGAGTTTGAGTACCATGATTATGTCACACTGCTTAAAAAAGCCATAATGAAGGTAGAAGTGACAGCAAAGTCTAAGAATCAGCAAATTAAGTTTATTGCTGATGTAGATGAGGTTGTTGGCTATTTTGACTATGACCGGATTGAACAGGTTATGCTCAATATACTTTCAAACGCCATAAAGTACAACACCTGAAAATGGACGAATCAAAGCCTTTATAACCCAGTTAGATGACCATGTGCAAATTCGGGTCGACGACACGGGCATAGGTATAAGTAAAAAACACTTGGCAAGAATTTTTGACAGATTCTACCGCGTGGACAAGGCAAGATCCAGAAATATGGGTGGCACTGGACTTGGCTTATCTATTGCAAAAGAAATTGTTGAACTCCACCAAGGGGAAATAGAAATTGATTCAAAAGTTGGATCAGGCACGTCTATTTTAGTAAGGATTCCTATGGAAATGGACATGGATCAGACATAGAAATAAATTTTGAATGTCGAATAAGGTCGAATTGTGTAATCTTGACTTAAAAGTGGTGTAATATTGCTGTAATATTGCTTGTGTATAATGATAATGAAAATAGAACTAAATTTATTGTAAATTGTCTGTAGAATTTTTAAGTTGAGTGGTTCGCAAAGTATGACATGGTGTTATGCTTTTGCAAGCGATCAAAGTTAGGTTGGATATGTATGTATAAAAAGGGACTTACCTTCATTTTGGCAACAATGTTTGTGCTGATGTTGTCAACAGCGTCATTCGCTAGCATACAATTGAATCCAGTAAACGCAGGTGACATCACGATTATTGAACCCCAAATTGGGACAGAACGTCAGGTTTTCATTAAAGATTCCATGGCGATTTCCATCCGATCTGAGGGCGATTATCCTGTCTATGTCAGCCTGTACAAGGTCATGCCTTCAGCGCACAATGCATATTTAGATGATGCATGTACATCTGAAATGGTTGTTATGGCAGATGAAATCCCTTTTCGAGTGATTAGCGGTGGCAGTATTGTCGCACGGGATTCTGCTAAAGAATCATTCGAGGGTGGCACGGACGCAGAAGAACCTAATGAAGATCCAGAGAATACATCTTCTGATTCAGGCAGTATTATTAATGGGTCAGAGGCCCTTTTACAAAAGATAAATTATCATCAGGCGAAAGACAAGATGTTATTAAAGCCTATAAAAAAGCACGCAGTGCATTCGAAGACAAACTTGAAGACTTAGAAGAGTCTTATGAAGCTTATATGAATGTTTTTGAGGATGGTCATGAAGAAGGCCATGAATACTCAGAATCTGAGCTGGAAATCATAGAGGCCTATCTGATAGATGTGGAAGAAACCAAGGCTCTTTGCGACAACTACACTCTAGCAAAAAAAGCATATGGAGCAATCTTCGAAGTGCCACTATTTGGTCCAGAAGACCTGACAGATACAGGCATATTGCCTTACTATCAAAAAACTGTAGAAAAAATTTCACCGGGACTCTACAAGTTTGAGTTTACGGAGAGTCAAAGCAAAGACATTATAGATGTTATTGAGTTTGAGATCATCAAAAATGAAGAGCTTACGGAAGAGGATATTAAAGATGCTATGCCTTCTAACGTGGGTGAACTTATTCTTCCTGCAAAGGGAAGCGATGATGATTCAACGGATTCAAAAGCAGAATCAAGTTCTGAAAATGATGAGACATTAAAAACCGACGAATCGGATTCAGATAATTCTTCGTCAGATGAAGATAGCCAAACTGGTGCGAAAAAGTCTGGCGAGTAATAATGGGAGGCAGATAAATGAACAGAGAAATGCTTAAGTCAACGACTTTAGTATCCTTATTTATTCTCTGTATCGTCTTAACTGGACAACTTATGTTAAGTCTCTCAACCGACCGACAGGACAACTCTATTCAAGCGTTGGCTGTTGAAAAAACATTTGATATCAAAGAAATCTTCAGCCCCCAAAGCTTTATTATTAGTTTTGGGGGCGGTGTTTATACTCAAAACTATGCAGAGGAAAACGCCAGTTTATGGAGAAATGTTCAGGCAGAACTCGTAACATATTTTCAGAGTCCTCAAAGTCTGTCAAGTTTTGAATCAATTGATGAGAAGCGGTGGGTTGAAATGGTAAAAAGTCGCGCGGTACGATTTAAAATGCCTTTTGACATGACACTTGGAGACATGCAGACGATGCTGGGACTCGATAACACCTTGTCGAGCAGGACTGAAACCATCAATTCAATTTTAGTTTCAACCCATGATCTGTCCAGTGTATACTTTGGAAATGAAAGCACTTCAGAGTATTATAAAATGACAGGGATGGGTCTGTCAGATCATATCGAGAAATCCATATCATCAGTGGAGAAAAAAGAGAACATTATAGAATATAGACGTATGGAAGACTTGTTTGCCCTTCAGGCCTCCTTAGAGGACCAAAAGCAGAACAATAATATTTTTCCAATAACGAGCATGCTTGTGGATTTTGCCAATGTCATTCCAGAGATTAACGTCAAGTCATCAGATGACAGCACGCTTCGATCATATGCAAATAAAGCCTTCGGCAAGCAATTTAACTTTGTCAAAAAAATGAAAGATGTGGACGATTCCATCATTTATCTATATGGTTATGCCAATAAGGCTCTACGTCTTGGCAGTGATGGGTCTATTCAGTTTACCGAGCGTATTCAACCTGGGTCAAAACTTGATTCTATAAGCCTTGAAGAAGCTCTCCAACTTGCTATGAACTATATTGATCAGTATGGTGGGGCGCCATCGAGTCTTTATTTGGCCAATTACACAATGCGTCAAGACAATGATGACAATCTTGTGTATATTCTTGAGTTTGATTATAGAATACGGGACTTGCCTGTTTTAACAGACAGCATAGATAATGGGCACAGTATTCGAGTGGAAATTGTAGGCAACCAAGTGACCAACTTTGTACGCGCTATTCATAGATACAAGGATTCCTTCATGCTTGACTATTATCGGCGTGCCCTGACAATTAATGAAATTCTTGACCGCAACGGAAATCGAATCCAGGGAGATTATGAAGCCAAGTTAAATCAAGATATTCAGTTGTCAGAAGATGAAATATGGACCCGTATTTTAGGCGATATTTCCAACGTGGAACTGGCCTATTACGTGGTTGATTCCAATACAAAATATCTGTATCCTGTCTGGAAGGTCGATGTTGGAAAAACAAGCTATGTGTTTAGGTTGTACGATGGCAGACTGTTGAAGTCGCATGATAATTAGGAGAAGTCAATGGATTGGACACGTACAAAAACAATATTAATTATTGCCCTTATACTGACCAATGGCGTTCTCATATTCTCTTTGTATGGTGACCGAATTGGCGCTGATAACTTAGACGAGCAAAAGTATAAACGTCTGGAAGAAGTGATTAGCCTTCTTGAGTCAGAAGAGGTCTATATTACAAGTGATATTCCTACCCGTGATTTATACTTGCCTGATGTTCAACTCACATATGAAATGTATGAAAACGAGGAATTGATTAAAATTCTGCTCAACAAGGGGTATTCAAAGGTGGATGGTCGTTACCTGTCTAAAGATGCTGAAGTTCAAATACTTGGGGCACAGGAACTGGTTTACAGAACCTTGAACATACCAGGGGGATTTGTAAAAACAGACCCTAAACTGGCAAAGGAAATAGCCGATAGATTCCTTCAAGAGAAAGGTCTCATTGGTGACTCTGTGGAATATTGGGGCACCAAGTCCCTTGACAGTGGCATGGTCCTAGTACAGTATAGACAGACCCTTGATGGTCACTTTGTCGAAGATGCGTCCATGGATTTTAAAATTGCCGGTGACCAGCTTGCTGAGTTTAGAAGAAAATGGTTTGGGTCATTTAAAACCTTGGAAAGCATAAAGAATATTGAGTCGCCTGTTAAAGCGCTTTTCAGACTGCTTCCAGAGATTGATTCAAGTGAAGACGTGCAAAGGCCGGTTAAAATAGTTTCCATGGATCTTGGATATAGGCTTGTTTCCAACATACTGACCATAAATTTTCAAGAAGGTGAACCAAGCCCATACTGGAGATTTAAGACGGAAAGCGGCGAAGTCATTTATATTGAAGCCCAAACAGACTAATGAATTTAAATGAAAACCCGGACCTGTTCTCTTGATTATTCAAGCAAACATTTCCGGGTATTTTAATATGGAAAGAATATCAACGTGGAAGAAGAAAGCGAATAAAAAAAAGAGAATAAATAGAATAAGAAAAAACAGATAATTATCAGAATCTTTGGGGAGGGTGTATGCGTCAAATAATTTGGGCCGTGATAAAAAGCATAATTACACTGGTATTTATAATTGTTTTCATGGCAGCGGTGCCCTTTACGCGTTTGCCAGTCAGCATGCTTATTATGCAGATTAATAATATCTATCAAGGGGAAGGGGATTTAACTGAAACACAGGGCATCGAGATTGACATGCCAAGTGGACGCCTCAGCGATGATCAGGTCTGGTATCCTTTTTAATGTCATACAATGCTGGTGATGGGTTTTCAAAGGCCAGTGGCAAGAATATTGACCTAACAATTCTATACAACTTTGCTTCTTATGACGCACTGCGTGGTGGGTCTAGGTTTTTTGAAAAGGGAAGCCCCTATAACGGAGCCTTTTACGGCGCCTACCTCATAAAAGAAGAGTCTGATCCATTTACTTATATGTTTAATGAAGAGGGGGCTGTTATTAAAGGCTCAGCCCTTGAAATTGCAAAGTATGACTATTTAAATCTTGTTATAAGAGGCCTAGGGGCTCCAGACCAAGCGCTTGTTTTTGATCAAGATGCTGACCTTATGACAAGCCGTAACTTTGGCGGTTATGAGTGGACAGAAATAAGTGCTAAAGGAAAATGTACAAGCCCTTCGCATGAATTTCAATCTTTCCAGCTGGGATATTTACAGTTTGGCCTGCCATACGGAAAGAACCCCTCTGATTTTGAAGAAATTTCAATGCATTCCCGGGTGTGGGTGACCAAGATTAAAGAAAAAAACACAACCCTGGTTTTATACGCTATGACACCAGACCCCTCTTATTTAGAGGCCATGAGTCAAAAAATCATTTATGAAACCAATGTTGTCTTAAACTGATTACATTGCCACATTTGGTCTGAGGCTATATAATAGTAAGGTAAACTTCAGACGTTGAAAAGAGGTTAAACATGTCCATGAATTTTTGCTCGCTGGCTAGTGGAAGCAGTGGGAATTGCCAATATGTATCAAGCGAAACAACGCATCTTCTTGTAGATGCGGGCTTGAGTGGAAAATATATAAGAAACGCACTTGAAAACATCGATGTGGACCCAGAAGTTATTCACGGGATTTTAATCAGCCATGAACATTCGGACCACGTTAAGGGTGTGGGTGTATTAATGAGACGTTATGGTGTAAAACTATACGTTAACGAGCTCACTTGGAAGGCTATGAAGCATCGTGTCGGAGAAGTGGACGATAACAACATTGTATTTTTTAAGACAAATGAAAAATTTATGATTGGTGATATAGAGGTGAAGCCATTTTCTATTTCACATGATGCTGCGGATCCGGTTGGCTTTTCATTTTGCATTGAAACAGCCAAGGTTTGTGTTGCAACAGACTTAGGCATTGCCAGTGATGATATTTTAAGTGAAATTGGGGACTGTGACCTTCTTATGATAGAAGCCAACCACGATGAAGAAATGCTTAAGATGGGCAAGTATCCCTATTATTTAAAGCGAAGAATTCTTGGTGAAGACGGACATATATCCAATGAATACGCAGGGGGACTTGTTGTAGAAGCTGCCCGTCGAGGTCGTGTCAACCAGGTGCTTTTAGGTCACTTGAGTAAGGAAAATAATTTTCCCGAACTGGCTTATGAGACGGTTCGTCAGGTGGTTGAAGACAATAATATCGAAGTCGGTATAGACTTAAATATTGATATGACCTACAGGGATAGAGTCAGTCGTCTATATAAGATAAAAAGAATTTTGGACTAATTTTAAAAGTGTATAAACACCCCATGTGGGTGTTTATACACTTTTTTATTGCGATTGATTTTCTTCAAGATCATCTTTTTTCTCGCGTTCCAGCTTGGCTTCTTTTTTACGTCTAGGCAGTATGATAGTAACCTTTGTACCAGAGTTGAGTTCGCTATCAACGTGAATTTTTCCCCTGTGCTGCTCAACGATGATCTTGGCAATGGCCAGACCAAGTCCGGTGCCACCGGTTTTTTGAGGGTTGTCAGCCAATCTTGAACGGGACTTGTCAGCCCTGTAGAATCTGTCAAAAATATGGGGCAGATCTTCCGCTGATATGCCTATGCCGTTGTCTTCAATAGCGATTAGGGCATGGCGCTCAGACGTTTGGAGTTTAATCTTGATGTTGCCGCCATCTGGAGTGTATTTAATGGCATTGTCTATGAAAACACGAAAGGCTTGCTTGAGTTTCTCGCAGGATCCATAAAAGAGAAGGGACTCTGCTATTTCTGGCGAGATTTCGTGGTGGCTGTCAATCAGATTGGTTTCCTTGACCACTTCATGCATAAGGGTGCTCAAGTCAAAGGTATCCATGTCCATTTTAAGTGTGCCCTTGTCGTTACGTGCAATAAACAAGAGACTCTCAACAAGGGACTGCATATTGTCAGCTTCTCCTTGTATGGCATCAATACTTTCCATGAGTATTTCAGGGTCTTCCTTACCCCAGCGGTCAAGCATGTTGGCATACCCCTTTATAACTGCAATTGGCGTGCGCAGTTCATGGGAAGCATCAGAAACAAATTGACGTTGTCTTTCATATGACAATTGAATATTATCCATCATTTTATTAAAGACCATGGCCAGGTCCTTAAGCTCATCTTTGGTTCCCCTTACATTGAGGCGTTTATCCAGACTGCTAATAGAGACATTTTGCACGTTCTTTGTCATGGTCTCAAGGGGAGCCAAATGCTTTGTTGAAATCCTTGAGGAGGAACGTATAGCCCATAGTATGAGCATAAAACTCATAAAGAGGGAAATGATTGTGATTCTGTCCAGGGTGGCCTGGGCTTCATCCATTGAGTATGAGGCCAGAAGTATCAAATCCTGATCATCCACCTTAAACCAAACCTGCTTGTACAACTTGTCTGGGAACTGGTATCTAAAGGGGGAAAATTCTTCCCTTTCTTCAGCGAGAACCCATTCTGGAAGAGGGTCTAGTGAACTGGCCACAGGTTTAAGATACTGGTCATAAATAGTGATATCCAGTCCGAGCAGGCCAAGTATATCTGAAAAATAGGCGCTGCTTTTTTTCGCCGGAGTTGTTATTGGCCAGTTCAAGAATCATTTCTGATCGCTCGTTGAGATCATCAACAGCCCCTTGGTACAATGAAAATTTCAGGGAGCCGAAAATGACGATGTTGACGATAATAATAAGTTGTATCATGAAAAGGGCAAAACCCAGTGTCATTTTAAAAGTGATATTGAAGCGAAAGAGGGATAAAAAGGTATCAAAGCTCTTTATGTTTTCAAGCCATGACAAAAAACCTTGCCAGAAGGGTTGTAAATCCTCTTTGACACGGTCTTCAACAGAATCCGCCGCTTTTTGAGCGTTTTTTTCAAATTTCTTGACGGAATCATCCAGACTAATATTTATTTTAGGGGACCGGCGTTTCTTTTTATAAGGTCCCTTATACCTTTTGTGTTCAAACTTGTAATACTTTTTCTTATCCTTATGCATCATTCTCCTCTTTTACGAGATAGCCAACGCCTCGAATGGTATGAATCATTTTTATTCCGAAGGCATTGTCAATTTTTGTTCTTAGGTATCGGATATAAACATCAACAACATTGGTATCGCCATAATAGTCATAGCCCCATACCTCATCTAAAATTTGATCACGTGAGAGGGCTATGCCCTTATTTTGGACAAGGTACTGGAGTAAGTCGTATTCTTTTTTAGTCAGTTCAACAGACTTGTCCTCAAAGAATACAGCATGTTGCGATATGTCAATTTTAATGGGCCCACAAGAGAAAATCGTATGTTCTTGTGCAGGTGCAGCCCCCGTAAGTGGTCTTCTAAAAATTCTTCTTATACGGGCCAGCAGTTCTTCTATGGCAAAAGGCTTGGTTATGTAGTCATCAGCACCAAGATCAAGCCCCATGACCTTGTCCATGGTGTCATCCTTGGCAGTGAGCATTATGATAGGCACCTCAGATTCCTTGCGAATGCGTCGACAAACTTCCATGCCATTAAGGCTGGTAGCATAATGTCTAAAATAATCAGACCGTATTCTCCACCAAGAGCCTTATCAAGACCGGAGCGCCCGTCATGAACTTTTTCCACTGTGAAGCCTTCATGCTTGAGTTCAAGCTCAACAAATCTTGCAATTTTTAGATCTCTTCGACAATTAAAACTTTATCTTCCATGAAACCATCCCCTTTTATACGCAGTCTTTCTTCCATTATATTTCTTTTTGTGAAGAGACAAAGCCCTTTAGGTCATGTTCACAAATTATTGAACAGATCGTAAAAGGGCTCATGTAAGTTATTTAGTTTAGCAAACAATGTGTTTTGTCTTTAGGGGGACAGTGTTTGCCGAAATGACATATATTATGCCCCGACTAAGACTCTTGTGATTCATTTGCCTGTGCCTTGTTTTCTTCAGATTCGGGCTGTTTTTCACCAGTGAATTCTTCACGGATGGTGTCTTTGACCTTCTGGTCATCCATGACAGAATCACCATCAGGTTTGATAAGGGCAATGTGGTATCTGAACAAGACGGCAGCAAGTAGGGCAATTAAGGACATTGGCAGGGTGAAGACACCAACGACAAGGGCCACTGTGGCCGGTAAGTTTAAGAGGGTATCATCGTCTTTGTATATTTTAAAACGCATGCTGTGGACCTTTTTAACACCATCTTCTATTTTTTTACCATAGTCATTTTGTTGAGTGCGAGATCTATATGGACCATCTCGTCCAGTTCTTGACTGATTATAGCTGTCATTGTCCTTTTTTATTTTCTCCTTGTCTTCAAGCCATATAAGTGCTTCTACAAGGTCGCCATCGCATTGTTCTAATGCCTCTTTGGCTTCTTTATACCCGACATTGGCTCTTTCCTTTAATAAATCGATTTTTTCTAGACTAATACTCATAATGGACCTCCTCCATAATCTTATTTATCACTGGGTCATTTTTATAAGACACTTGTAAAATGATAGGTGACGTTTTAGGTTGCTCTATTGGCAAACAGTGAACTTGCTGTCTAAGCGTCTTGTTGTTTGACTTGTTATCTTGATCTACTTGTATAATACGACTTTGGACTTAATATTCACTAAGTATGAGATTAAAGTTTCATGAGAAGTATGGTAAAGTAAAAGTACACTTAAGTGGGTATGTTTTATAATGCCAAGCAATTGTACATTTCGTAGAAAAATAGAAATTAAAGTGTAAATTATAATAGAAAAACGAATATGGGGGGTGAGAGCGTGAGCAATAGCGTTCAAAAGCCAGAAGTAGAGGCACTGTTTTTTAAACGCATGATGCAGTTTTGTTTTGTGGTGGCTCTTGTAAACATTATTGGGAATATAATTGTTGGTTTGAGTTTTATCACAAATATCAAGTGGCTTATTCTAATGCCCTTATCCCTGGCCGGTCTTAATTTCACAGATGATGAATCTTTAAGACCTTGGTTTTGTCGACCTTGTACTTATTTATTATATTTCTCTTTATTCCCAGTGGTTGGAAGACAACGGGCGGTTATAACTACCTGACGCTTGGTTACGTACTCCTTGTAGCTATGTCAATTGGGTTTTTATTAAAGGGCAAGTTACGGTTTATATTTGCTTTTCTTGAATTGGCAGTTTTTTTTATTCCTAGTCTATTTTCAGTACCATGACCCCTTGTTTGTCACACCTTTGCCAAACGAGGTTTTTCTAATGGATTTATACATTCAAACCCCTATTATATTCCTGACGGTTATATATATGTCCACTGTTTTTGCACAGGCTTATAGGAATGAAAGAAAGCAGATGAAAGTTTATAGTGAGCTTTTGGCAGAAAAGAATAGGACTCTAGAGATTATTACAAAAACGGATGAATTGACAGGTCTATACAATAGAAGATATATTTTTGAAAGGCTTGAAATGATAGTGAAGAGTGGTCAGGAAGCCGTTATTATAATGATTGATATTGATAACTTTAAGAGAATCAATGATGATTATGGTCACTTGGTCGGGGATGATGTTATAAAAACAGTCAGTAAGACGATTAAAGAGTCCGTGAGTCAAAGGGGACAGGTGGGGCGATATGGTGGCGATGAATTTGTTATTATTCTTGAAGCTTGCTTGGAAATCGATGCGCTAGAAATTACCCAAAGCATTCAAAATAAGGTTAAGGCACTCGATCTTGATATTGACAATCCAATAACCATAAGTGGTGGTATTGCAAAGCTTGAGAAATATGCAGATATTGATGCAGCCCTAACATCAGCAGATGAAATTATGTACTGGGTCAAGCAAAATGGCAAGGGGCAAATTGCAAATCAAAACAAGAGGGACAAGAAGCGTTTTGAAGAAAAAAATTCCATTTCAGTCTCCTAGGAAAGAGAAATAAAGGATTTGTATTATAAGATTTATATACACTGAATATGAACATAAAAAAAGCGCCAATCTATTGATTGGCGCTTTTGCATGTATTTATAAGTATTAATACTGGGGGTTGATGATTTTTAAAAGATGGCATTTTTTACATCGTACATATGGTAGTCAACGGGTAGTGTATCAACCACAATTTTACCAATTAAAGAATCGCTGATGTCTTGAGCCTGGTCAAGTGCAAATTCATTTTTGTCTAAGCGGTCAGTTAACACGGCACAATTTCCACTGACACAGACTTTTCCAAAAGCATTGCAAGTCAGGTTTGTTTTACCAGAAAGCACACGACCATCTTCAAGAATTAATAAACCATTATTCATTTGAGTTCCTCCTCTATTTCTGTCTCACAGGACAGCCTTAATACCAGGTGGGTTATTATACATTTCTCAGAATTATACCATATTCATGGAGAAATACAAGTAAAAATAATGTCCGAATTATGCTAAAGACAAGGCCATTTGGGATATATAATAGAGAGAAGATGAGTCCAGTAAGAAGTGGGCCGATAGATTAGAAAAGGAGGCTTTCTATGCGTATTGTGGATTTAACTCAAGTGTTTAATGAATCAATTTCTATATACCCTGGTGGCGAGGCACCTCTTATAAAAGACATATCCAGTGTGAAAGAAGACGGGGTGGCTTTAAAATCTTTGACTTTGGACAGCCATATGGGTACCCATATGGATGCGCCGTCACATATGATAGAAAACGGTCGCACTCTAGACCAGTACAGTCCCTCGGACTTTATAGGCAAGGCCCTTGTTATTGATGTTACCCATTTAACGGAAAGAATAGGCTTTGAAGACGTATTGCCATTTGGACCTTGGCTGAGAGATGTGAAGTTTGTCTTCTTCAAAACGGGATGGAGCAAACGATGGGGCACACCAGAATACGGGCAGAACTACCCGGCACTTACAAAAAAAGCAGCCAACTGGCTCTGTGAACAAAGGGTCAGGGGGATTGGCATTGATACCTTGTCTATTGATGGTATAGATTCTACGGACTTTCCAGTTCATAAAATACTTCTTAGGTGTGAAATGATCATTATTGAGAATTTAACCAACCTAGATCAATTGCCGGAATATGCCTTTGACGTGGCCTGCCTTCCAATGAAGATTGAGAATGCCGATGGCGCACCAGCGCGTGTGGTGGCTATGTTAAACGACTAAATCATGTTTATGCTGGAAAGCATAAAACTTTCTAGCCCCCATGAGCATTTAAGAGACTGAGAGATTATTAATTCAGGCGTCTTTATTTAATAAAAATGAGGTTGATTCTTTAGAATCAGCCTCTTCTCATAAATGGGGGACTATTCTAGAACGTCCTAATAGGTTTTCGTTTAAGTTAAGGCTTCTATTTAATTAAGGCTCTCATCTAAGGTTTTCATCTAAGGCTTTTATAGACAAAGAAATCCACTTAAATCATGTATTTGGTGTACAGTCATTAAGTGGATTATAAGTCATCTAATTTGTATGTTTTCCTTACGATTCTGGATCCTTTTCAATGTCTTGATGTTCTAAATTGTACTCGTCGCAAGGCTCTGTGTCGCATCCATCCATTTTCATTTCGAAACGGCATTTGTCATTGGTGCATCTTCCATAGCTGCCTTCACCGAAGAATGTCATAACACTGCTGCAGTTTGGGCATACAGGTGCTTTTTTATTCATGAACATTCACTCCTCTATCATCTATAAGAAATTGTGAGATATTAAACTTATTATGAACATACCCCCAAAACTGTAAAAATCACATCTTGACGTAAAATGAAAGAGATTTTTTATATTTGTGTTTGTAATATTACAAGAATATTACAAAGCCTTTTTTACCCCACTTTTTCCCCACTAACATTCGTAAGCTATTAATGAACAGAGCAAAAGGGCGGGAAACCGCTAATATAAAAGGAGGAAGAAGAATTGAAAATTTTTAAAAAAATTATGAGCTTAGGTTTGGTAAGTATATTGACACTGAGTATGGCAATGGGCAGTTTTGCCGATCCGGGTCCAAAGTGGTTTTTAAACCACGAGTACGATGAAGGTGATATTGTAAAGTTTAGAGGAGAGTTTTTCAAGGCGACTGAGGATCATGTTTCGTCACCTGACATCTATCCCGGAAACGAAGAGTACTGGACATCAACAGGTAGAGGCCCTGACTTTAAACGTGACGACGATTTAAACTTCAGAGATGGAAAGGGCAATGGAAACTTTGACAAGTTTGATGACTGGGATGACGATGATGATGACTGGGACGACGATAAAGATGATGACAGAGATGATGACAAAGACGAAGAGCCAGACATGGACAGCATTTATGAAGAAGATCAAGTAAAGGTATATTTTGAAATCAAAGATATTGATGACGAGGAGTATGAAGCTGTCATCACGCTTTACAATGAAAAGATGTGCCTGTAACAGACTGGTCTTTGACGTTTGAACTTGAGAATGACGAAGTGATTGAAGACGTAGATGATGCAAATTATGATCTTGATGATGATGAGATCACGTTTACACCAGAAGAAGATGAATCTATTATAGGACCGAAAAAGTCAGTGTCATTTGAGCTAAAGGCAGAATTAGATATTCTTGATGATGACGATGATGATTCGGACGAGGAAGAAGAACTGGATATTGATGATATTGACCTTCCAACAGATTTTGATCTTGACCTTACATTTGGTGAAGAAGAAACTGGTGCTGTGCTTGTTCTAGTCGAAACACCAGACTTTGACGATGATATTTTCGAACCGGAAGTGACGATTGGAAATGAAGAAAAGTCTATTGACTGGGGCGAAGAAGAAGTTTTTGATGAGCTTCTTGTAGGGGAAACATATGAAGTGGAAGCTGAGACCTACAAGGAAGATGGATACATCTACAAGCCTGAAATTGAAAATAAAAAGGTAACAGTCGATTCAGATGATTTTGAACTGGTCATCATAAGCTATGAAAGATTTGAAGTTGAAGATGAAACAGGCCGTGTTCTTGTATATGTTTTCAAGCCTCAATTTGATGAAGACCTTTTCACACCAGAAATTACTATTGAAGACGAAACAGAGACTATAGAGTGGGGATCTCATGAATACTTTGATGACATCACTGTAGGCACTGAACATGACGTGGAAGCTTTGACTTTCGAGAAGGATGGAAAAACTTACTATCCAGAATTCAACAGGGATGAAGTGGAAGTGGACAGTGAAAAGACAAGCTACGTTCTTATTAAGTACAAAGTGAAGTAATCATTCCCCTGAAAACCCGTTTAAAGAATCTATCGTGTATTTGAAAGGATTTAAACACGTAGATTCGAAAAAATTACTAGATAAGCTGCTTAGCTTAAAGTGAAAGACAGCTTGTAAAATGAAATAGACAAAAGAATAAACAAGTGGAATTAATAAAGTGCCTTCAGTGACTCATATCGAGTTGTTGAAGGCACTTTTTAATGGGGTGCTACCATCTGTATTAGAGGGGATTTAGCCCCTTTATGCTTCAAGTTGTTCATACTCCGTATAGAGTTTGTTTAGTCGCTTCTCAATTTGAGCAAGTTTGCTATAAACATCTAAGTCTTGGTGTGTATGGAGTGTATCAACTGACGAGGTCTCGATTGCTTTAAACAGATCTGCTAGGGCTTTTTCATCAACAATAATATCGGCTTCAATGTCTTCTTGTTTTCGGCTTTGTTTTTCACTGATATTTTCAGAGGTAGACTGTGTGTGTCTGTTTTTTCTTGAAGTTCTTTAGCTGATTGACTTGTGTTTGATACTGTATTTGGCTCTATGTCTGCATTCATATTTTGAATGTAGGTTTTGTAAGTGTCATAATTGCCTTTAATGGTTTTAAGACATCCGTTATGAAAGGCTAGGACTTTGTCAACACAGTTGTTGAGGTAGTAGCGATCATGTGAGACTGCGATAACAGTGCCTCTAAAGTCATGGACAGCTCTTTCTATAGCCTCCCTTGATGCAAGATCAAGGTGGTTTGTCGGCTCATCTAAAATGAGTAGATGGGGGGACTTGAGCATGATTTCTGCAAGATAAACCCGGACACGTTCCCCACCACTTAAACTAGAAAGTGGTGTATCGACAGCATCTCCATAAAACTGAAATTTAGAGAGGTGCTGTCTAGAGTCGGCCTCTTCCATTCCGCTGACCATCATAATTTCATCTAAAACAGACAAGTCTTCATCTTCAAAGGCGACGCTTTGCCCTAAATAGCAGTAGTTTAACCATGAACCCAGCTTGAGTTCACCCGTGAAACTCTTGTCTTCGCCCATGAGCATTTTTAACAAGGTGGACTTGCCACAACCATTTGGACCAATAATACCGACCCTTTCTCCCCCAGCAATGTGGAAAGAAATATTCTGGAATAGGGTTCTTGTTTTGAAAGCCTTTGTGACGTTTTTTCCCCAAGCAATTTCCTTACTAATATGGCCATGCGCCTTATTTTTAACTGGGGTCCACTTTTGCGTCCAAGGTGTTCCTTGTTTTTTAAGTGGCTGGAATGTTTCTTTAGGTCTTCTTCCATCTTTTCAATTTCGCGCATTCGACTCTTGGCCTGCTTGATTTTATTGTTGCTCAGGAGGTTTTCCACCTGGGCTTTTTTATCACGAAGGCGTATTTTCATATTCTTGCCTTCTTTAAGATAATAGGCCCGAATATGTTCTTTTTGAGTCATAAAGGTGCTGTAATTACAGCTTTTAATAAGGAGTTTTCCTCCATCTAGTTCAGCGGTTCGCGTGGTGACCTTATCAAGAAAGTACCTGTCGTGGGAGACTAGAAGAACGCCACCACTAAACCGCATAAGAAAGTCTTCAAGCCATTCGATTCCAGGCAGGTCTAGGTGGTTTGTGGGCTCGTCAAGTATAAGGAGGTCCGGATCTTCAATAAGAACTCGAGCCAGGGCCACCCGCATGCGCTCACCCCCACTGAGGCTTTCTAGGGGCCTTGATAGAGCGTCAGGAGACAGGCCAAGTCCCAGTAATGTCTTCTTGATGGTGCTTTCTAGAGTGTATCCATCCATGGCTTCATATTCATGAATGGCTCTTTCATACATCCGCATGACATGGTCAAAGATTTTGGGTGAGGCCAGGGTGTCTGGGTGGGCCATTTCCGCCTCTAGCTTCTTGATGCGCTGTTCAAGCTTTTGATGGGCATCAATATAGAGGGCATTTTGTCTGCCACTTGTGAGCTCGTCTGAATCCTGAGATAAGTAACCAATTTTGATGCCCTTAGCGGTAATAACCCGCCCTAAATCTGCGGTTTCTACTCCCATAGCGATACGCAGGAGGGTGCTTTTTCCTGTGCCGTTGTCACCAATAAGGGCGACCCGTTCTCTTCTTTCAATGCTTAAATCGATACCGTTTAAAACTGTTCGATTTCCAAATTCCTTTTCGATTTTGTGAAAATGTAGTAAACTCATATTTTTTTCCTCCGATTATGTTCTCTTCAAAGTGGATGAATTAAGAACTTAATGCGGAGCGGTCTATTTATATATACTTTATCCATGTTTAAAAAGTGTGAGAGCATGGTGTTTCAAAATCTGATGAGACGCTGTATGCCTTTAGATATTCATACTTGAAAAGCAAGTTCTATCTTTGAACACTGCTATTGATTTTGAACAGGTGGATATTTTGCCCTAAGGCTGATTTATGGACATAAAAAACTCCGCGACGAATAAAGTCACGGAGCCTACTCTTATATTTATAAAAAGACGGGGAATTTCACTTTTAAGCTGGCCTTGGCATAGGTAAATATTTCATGCAGCATTATTCATGTGAGGCATCTTACATGATTATCTAGAATTTCATGCAAAAGACCATTCAATAGACCAATCAGAAAAACAGTCACGAATGAACAAAATCAGTTCTTTTGCACAAAGTGATTCTTTTTCAAGTAAGACTGAATAAATTCTATTTAATGCAGACCAAAGTGTGAAATTTTTGTATTTGTCTTTGTATAACCAAATAGACATTGCTGAATGTGGCCGAATTTAGACACAACAAATAGACGATGAAGCATGTCTTCAATCGCCTGCTGAAAATACGTGAAATCTTAAAAATTGTATTTCAGCTCGGCTACTACCAACTATAAGCTCCGAATTAAGCTCACCGATTTTCGTTTTTCTAACAAACGAAGCTCATAGCTGGACAGCCAGCAGCTGGTGTGTTTTGGTGGATTCTAACCATTTTTCTACACCTCGTGGCAGTCTACTTAGTTATTGTTTACTTTAGTATCATATCATTAAACATTATTTAACGTCAAGGGATGGTTAATGTTGCTCTATCGTCCTCGGTCAGTTTTCAATAGGTGCATAAGAAGGTTGCTCAATTGACATTTTAGAAGGCCTTCATATAATAAGTGTATAAGTGACAAAGGAAAGAGGATTTATATGAAGATTACAGTGATATCTGTTGGAAAAATAAAAGAGAAGTATTTACAGGAGCCATTAACGAGTATGCTAAAAGACTGACTAAGTACTGTAAACTAGAACAAATTGAAGTGCCCGATGAAAAGGCGTCAGAGAACCTGAGTGAAAAAGAAATGATTCAAGTCAAAGACAAAGAAGGCGACCGTATTTTAGGAAAAATAAATGACCAGGCCTACGTGATTGCCCTGGCTATAGAAGGCAAGCAAATGACCAGTGAAGGCCTTTCTGAACATATTGAAAAGCTTGGTGTGACTGGGAAAAGTCACATTGTTTTTGTTATTGGTGGTTCTCTTGGTCTTTCAGAAAAGGTGCTGAAGCGGGCCAATTATAAGCTGTCTTTCTCAAGGATGACATTCCCCCACCAGCTTATGAAGGTTGTTTTGCTTGAACAGGTTTATAGGGCGTTTCGGATTGTTCGGGGGGAACCGTACCATAAATAACTGATATTTCCAGCCGGGTTGTTGATATGACTAGGTTTGAGAGGAGTTTTGTTGATGAATGATGTGTTTTCAAAAGAAAAAAGAAGTGAGATCATGTCGCATATTCGAAGCAAGGATACCAAACCTGAAATAGCTGTAAGAAAGTATTTGTTTAGTAAAGGATTTCGATATAGAAAGAATGATAAACGGTATCCGGGCACACCAGATATTGTATTACCTAAGTACAAGACTGTGATATTTGTTCATGGATGTTTTTGGCATGGGCATGAAGGGTGTAAGTATTCAAAAATGCCTAAGACTAACATTGAGTATTGGGAGAGAAAAATTTCTAGAAATAAGGTCAGAGATCTAGAAAATATTAGGTTGTTAGAAGATTTTGGTTTTAGGGTTATTGTGATATGGGAATGTGAAATGAAGTATGATTTTGAACAAAGAATGACTGAGATAATAAATCAATTTACAGAAGGCTTTGATTTGTAACAAATAGATTGATTATTTTAAAATTATTTTGATTATAATACTAAGAATCTCTTATAAAACAACTATATTCAATATAACTATATTATTATGAATATAGTTGTTTTATATTAAAAATAAAAGTGTTATAATGTTAATTAAATATTCTGAATAATTTATGAATAATAACAAAAAGTGAGGTGTCTAAATGGAAGAATCTAAAAGAGATAAGTTTAAGAGAATTGCCGAAGCAAGAACTAATAAAATCATTGATATGGTTAGGTTACTTGGTAATTGTTCAAATAGATCACTTTACGAATATGATGATAAAGATATTGAAAAGATATTTAGTACGATTCAAGCTGAGTTAAATGAAGCCAAGAAACGCTATAGTATGCAGGATAGTAAGAGAATTAATAAGTTTACACTAGATTAAATTAGATGGAGGTTAAAGTATGTGGAATTTTCCTTCAAGCGGAAACGGACAATACAACAATATTGGTGATTCTGGGATTGAAACATTTACAGGCAATCCTATAAAATCACTTGCTCGTGAGATATGTCAGAACTCACTTGATGCGAGAGTATCGGAGAGCATTACTGTTGAGTTTTCAACATTTAATATTCCATCGAGTGTTTTACCTGGGGCCAAAGAGCTCAAAACAACATTTGACGAAATACTGACATTTTGCAATGTACAAGATTTTATACAAGCAAAAGAGTTCTTTGATAATTCAATTAAAGTATTTGATCAAGATCAGATTTGCGTTTTGAGAATAAGTGATTTTGGAACTACTGGCTTAGTCGGTTCGGAAGTAGCACATGAAAGCTACAATACCCCATGGTTCAAGTTGGTGAGGTCATCAGGTTCATCAGATAAGGAAAATGGAGCAATTGGTTCATTTGGTATTGGTAAAAATGCAACATACGCCTGCTCAGAATTGCGAACTGTTTTTTATAGCACGATGGACAAGAATGGCTATAAGGCACATCAGGGAGTTTCTCAATTAGTCGGATTCAGATCACATGATGGTGATATGAAACAGAGTACAGGTTACTATAGTGAAGAGGAATCATTGCCATTTAACAGTCTTTTGAATATAACCGAAGATTATTCAAGAGAGGAGAGAGGTCCAGGTACAGATATCTACATTGCTGGATTTATGTATAATCACGAGGATTGGAAAAATCAAATTGTTAGTGAAGTATTAGATGGCTTCTTATATGCAATATTTGATGGGAGCTTAAAGGTTATAGTTGATGATATTGTCATTTCAAATGATACAATTGATGAAATTATAAATGATGAAGCAATCGAGTTGCCTGAAAGTGTTTATAACTATTATGATGTCTTGACATCGGAGGAGACCCACTGGAAATCTGGTGATTTCATGGGGATAAATACAGTCGAACTAGGTTTACTTCTAAAACCGAATTTGAATAAAAGAGCAGCGATGATTAGAATACCAGGGATGAAAATAAAAGATAGGGGACATATATCTTCAAATGTGTCTTTTTCAGCTGTATTTATAATCAAAGGTCAGGAATATAATAAGTACTTGGGCAAGTTAGAAAACCCTCAACATAATAATTGGGAAATTGGTAGGTTGGGAAATGATATGCCAGCTAAACGTAAAGCGGAATCTGAGCTCAAGAAAATTGGAAAGTTTATTCGCGACTTTTTAAGTGAGGTCAAGAGGGAGGCGGGGGAGGAAGTATTAGAACCCTCAATTGGTGATCTGCTTCCGGATATAATTAATGATAATTCTGATAGTCAAAGAAATGTAGAAGTTTTGGAAGACAGAATCAAGGAGTATCCGGTGAGTAGCCCTAAAGACATTAGCTATCCAAATAGTGACGATGACAATGATTTCGAAGTAAAAGAGACACCGGGACCAGAACCTGGCCCAGAACCAGGACCAGAACCAGGACCAGGACCAGAACCAGGACCAGGACCAGGACCAGAACCAGGACCAGGACCAGAACCTGGCCCATCTCAAGATACTATTACTTCAAAGAAAAATAAAGTTTCTATTAAACCTGAACGCCTGAGAGTTATTTGTAATTCTAAGGAAAAAGGAGAGTATACACTTATCTATACTGCGAAATCAGATGTTAGTGAAGGTGAAATGAAGTTCTACATGTCTGCAGAAACGCAAAACTATGAAGCAGAACTTCTTAACGTCATGGTTGATAATCAGCCAAATGTTAAAATTAGTAATAATAGGATTTGCAATCTGAGATTGATAAAAGGGCAAGCTATTAAAATCAAATTTAGAATAAACTATAGTGACTACTGCTCAATGGAGGTGAAAACATTTGGATATTCGGTTTAAGTTATACCCATATCCTGTATTAGCATATTTTCTTGATGACTATATCGAGAGTATTTTTGAAACTAAAATTTCAGCAGTAAATGATGGTTATAATCTTAATATTCAGTTTCAAGCAGACTTAGTCAACTCTGATATGGAGAATATGCTTAAGGAAGGAAAAATTGAGTATGCGTACCACTTAGAATGTTCTCAGACTGGTTATAGAGTAGTTAATAGAACTGGAAAAGAATTAAGTAATATTGTAATTCAAGATGGAAATGTAAATGGTAGATTACAGATTTGTCCTTTCATTGTTGCTAAAGAAGATCTACACGCATATTCAAATAGTTCATTCAATGATGATTACGAAGACATGAGTTTTGATATTGAAGCTGGATGTGTAATTGCTGTTGGGAGACAAATAAATATTGATATTGAGAAGAATATCGATGATTTGCTTAACACTTCATCAATATTTGCTGTTGTTAAGAATGATGAACCTACTGAACTTGAGATGGTGGTGAATTACGATCAGGATAAAATTGTAGTTAAAATGAGTGACGAGGATTTTTATAACTATAGAGGTCTCTATAAGGAGCCATCTGTGCAACCAATGTTGAACTCAATGATCGTATTTCCAGCATTGTTGTATGTTCTTGAACAAATAAGTAAGATGTCTGAGGAAGATATATTGGATTATGAAGATTTTAGCTGGTTCCGTTCATTGCAATTAGTTATTAGCAAAGTTTTTGATAAGGATATAAAGCTGTTGAAAAACAATAATAATTATGAGCTCGCTCAGAAGTTATTGAAAATTCCAATTACGGCTTCATTAGAGTCAATGTATAGTGAAGCAGATAATGAGGTGATTTTTTAGTGGATATTCAAATTATCAGCAATGAGGATCTTTACTATCTTAAGAGTAATTTAGCAAGTCATAAAGATTACTACCGTGAAGATAATAATGAATGGTTGAATGAAGTGTTTGAAAAATCTCCATTCATTCCAACTAAGTATAATGGAATCAAAGATGTTAAACTAAAAGTTTCAGAGGAAAAACCTCATTCAACGGATGGTGAAAATGCAGTCATTGTGTACGATGCATTAAATTTTTTGTCAGATTCAATTGCTTCAGATGAGCGATTATGGTCAGCTTTAGCTCTAGGACCGTTTTGGGAGTATACTAAGGCTCGATGGAAAAAATCTCTAGAATCAACTTCTGGAGTAAAACAACATTTTTACTATGGCTATGGTAATAGAAGATCATTGACAAGAAATGCTATATCTAGATTATGGTGGATAGCTCGTTTAACATATGATAAAAACAGATCAAACCCTTATGAACTAACTGAACTTGTCTGTAGTGCGTCTGATTTTATATTACATGCAATTGAACGAAATACTTCAAATAGCAAAGAGATACTTATCCCATTTCTTGATGCTATCAAAGATGCTAGAGAAATAGGTATGAGAGTAAACACCGATGATGTTGGTGAACTCTCAAAGTATCTTAATTTATTAGGTGGAGTTTATTTGCTTGATTGCTTGTCGAGAGAGTTTATTTACAACAAGATTTTCAACAAGATTCAGGACTTGAATAAAGCTTCAATTGTGGGGAGTATTCAGATAGGTTAAAGTAGCAATTATGCTTAAGTAAAAGAGAGTGAAGAAACACTCTCTTTTATTCTTTCAAATTACTTGAGCAAGTTTAAAATATGAGTTGCTATTGCATTGGAAAGTAAAGGCGGTACTGCATTTCCAATCTGTTGGTATTGAGAATCTTTTGAACCGCAAAATATAAAGTTGTCAGGAAATGATTGAAGTCGTGCTGCTTCTCGAATACTTATAGCTCTATCTTCAGTAGGATGAATCCACATTGCTTTTCTAACATTAGTGACTGTGCCAGATACTTCATTGAGGCTGAGTCGTTTATATATAGAACTCTGAGTTCGAGTGGGATCACTGTAATTTGTCTTCAAAGAGTCGTCAAGATCATGGAAGTTTTCGCCTTGCTTAATCTTAGTAAACCTAGTTATAGATAAGCTTCGGCTATCGGTAACTATATGATTGTGTATCTGCTCACCACGACACATCTTATTAAGATAGTCATTCGTAATCTTTAGATGATCAGTTGTAGTTAAAGGTGAATCGATAACTTGGCGATTTGGTTCTACACACGCAAGATCTATAATTGCTTCGCTTATTGTGACTTTAGTTTCAACTAGAGGTTTAATTTGCTCGTAGGTCTTAGCAAGTTGATCATTCCGAATTGCAATCATAAAGAAACGCTCTCTTTTTTGGGGAATGCCAAAATTGCTAGCATCTAAGATTGTTGATTCAAAAGTATAGTCAATCTCCAGTCGTTTACTTACATACTCATAGACATTGTATGCATCAAGTTCCAAGAAAATAGTATTGTTGCGTTGGATAACTTTTCTAATAGTAATTTTTTCTTGTAATATTTCGTCTAATACACTATAAAGTTTTATTGTAGCAAGTGCATTTTTTAAAGATTGCTCTAACATGAAGTTTGTGAAAGATCTTTGATTAATGAATTTTCTTATATCTAGTAGTGTAGTCGAAACTACATTGGATAGAAAATGATTATGTTTTTCCAATGATGTAGCGGTATTTCTCAATAGTTTTTTTATAAGTTTGTTGTTCTTTTCACTATTAATGATCTGTTTGTTTTTTGCAATGTTTTTAAACAAGATCCTCGCGTCACTTATTAGTCGTTGTGATTCTTCTGTTGATTTGATATATGGAAGCTTACCTTTCTTAAGTAAAGAAAGTATTAGTTTTGTGTCTAGAGTTGAATCGCAAATCGAAATTAGCTTCTTCTGTATAGTGATTCCATGTTCTCTAAGTGATTCATGCTCCCCATCAACAACAAAAAAATAATGTTTATCTGAGTTGAATGTTTTTACGTTTTCTAGAACGAATGAACGTGGCTTTAGTGTTTCAATGGCTTTTACATATTCTTTAACAAGTTGATTGTTTCCATTGATTAGAGAGTTCTTTTGTCTATTAGCATTTGAGAAGCCTTGGCAAGGGGGACCGCCAATGATTAAATCCAGCTCTTCACCATTTAACTCATTTTTAAAATCATTGTATGGAAAATCAAGAATATCATCATATAATGTTGTATCATCTGTTGCTAAGTTCGTTTTGAAAGTGTTTTGTGCAGAAGGATTTTTCTCCACTGCGCATAAGAGTTCAAACCTTCCAGTTTGATGAAATCCGTAGCTTAAACCACCAGCTCCAGAAAACAAATCTATATATTTAAGCATAGTTATAACCTCACTAGTATGAATGATTAATATTAATTTGAGTCTGTATAGGATTGTATTTTACTATTCCAGTAACCATTGAACTTTGCTTTATCATAAAAAGCTTCAAATGGTTTATTGATGATACATACAATAACTTCAATAACCATACTTAAATCAAGCTCAAATCCTAAAACTTTCTTGCAAAAATCACCCAACGCTTTACAACAACTGGATCATTAGCCACTCGTGAGATGACTAGAATGGAATCACGTTCTATAGGTGTGCCTCTATTTTCAAAAGTTGATTTCAAGGCATTTTGAAGTTCTGAACCTTCAAAATCGAATGATATTGCTAAGTTGTAAATGTCATAGAAGTCCTTCATACGACTTGTTGCTTCCATGTGTGTAACAATCGCATCTACTTTTTCTGAAATGGTCGACTCTAATGAATAAGTTAGTAATTCTGGTTTATGGAATCCATCAAGCAATGTAGGTAAAGTTCTTTTCACACTCTCTGGAAAAATAACGTCTCCAACACCAAAATCGATGCTAAATGGTGTTTTTGTTTTCCCGATAATACCTACCAAGTTGACTCTAACTCCATGATATTCTTTTATTTCTGAAATTCTTTCTATACTTCGTACTTCCATCTGGATGAAGGCATTAGATGTATCATTATTCATAACGTCTTGAACGAGTTTATCAATTTCCTCAATATTGTTTGGATGATTCATTAGTAGATAATCGGCATCCATCGTAGGTCGCGTTGTGAAACCGCTCATAGAATATAGTAGATAGCCACCTTTAAGAATGAGGTTAGTATTGTATTTTGATAACTCAAGTCTTCTCAGGAACTCTTCTTGACAGAATAGATTCAGTAGCTGTTGTAAAGAGATACCCTTATTACGAGACAGATTTTTGAGTTTGGCAAGCACAGAGGCTGACATATTGCCCATTATAACCACACTCCTATATAAGTCTGTACTTTATTTCTAATATTGAAGACATCTGCATATTCAAAAAGTCGTCGAATGTTTTTATTTTCATCTCTTAGGTAGCTCTGAATGGAATTGTTGAACACTTCTTTTTCAATTTTGTTTTCATATCTGAGCACATCGCATATGGTTCTTTCACGATCATATATTTTGATCTCAATTCCATCACTAAAGTATTTATCGATTCCGATTGAAAGAAACTTACTGTCTAAGTAAAATGGATGAATAGGAATAAATGATATATCATATTGACTCTTTTTTGAATGCTTATCTACGGCAATTTGCCATTTAAGCGGAATTCTATCTGTATACTGATAATGATGAAGAGCACTTTCGAGAAATAGTACTGCATCTGGAAATAGGCGAGCAATGACTGCATCGTCTTGTGATAGATAGTCGCTTAATTCATAGATGCCTTGTTTTAGGCGGGTAATAGTACCTTCATTCACTAATTTGCTGATCTGACGACTTGATAGTCCGATTTCTTTTAGTTCAGAAGTTCGCAGATTCCGGCATTCTTATGAAAATATCTATTTAGTATTGAGTAATCAATCATTTTGCACCTCTTTGTCCGCTTTGAAATTAGAAAGCGGACCATTCGGTGCAATTATATCACTATTATAAGTTTATCACAACTAAAATACCTAATATAAACCGCAGTTATACCCGTTACGGTGAACCTTACCACAAATAACCCTAAAACCGAGTAATGTAGAGAAATTGTTCAATTCAAACAGAAAATAGTCTTATTGTTATTAGTTGAAAATGTGAATATAACTAGGATAGAGCGAAGTGTATAACATGAAATCATATATGGATTGCTAGCTTAATGTAGATATCATTCTTGATAAGGATATATTTCTGGAGAGTGGGTGTTTTTACAGTTTTAAACATTGTATAAAGCAATGTTTAAAAATTATTGAGAAACATGTGGATACCATAATTCCTGGGTAGCGATTGATAATATTATAATAAGCTTCGAAATATAGTTGACAAGGAAACAAAAAATGTCTTATTATAGTTGACGCGGAAACAAAAGTGAGGAGTGTTATTATGATAGATATTACAATTAGATTAGAAAGTGACCATGAGGCTTGGAAGTGGCTAGAATCTCAAGAAAATAAGCTGGCAAATGCGGGACATATAGGTACCCATATTGATGTATATGAAAAAAGTAATATTCCAATTGAATATTTTAAAACTACAGGTGTTTTAATTGATTGTACAAATTATAGCTTGGAAGAAGAGATAGGAATAGAAGTATTAAGAGATGTAGAAATAAAACAAGGTAGCTTTGTAATATTTAAAACAAATATACAAAGGAAACACCCATATGGAAGTGATATATATATAAATCGACACTATGAACTTAGCTGGGAACTTATCAATTATTTGCTTGAACAAAAGGTGTGTTTTATTGGTATTGATTGTGCAGGAATACGTAGAGGGAAGGAACACTTTCTGGCAGATGTAAAATCAGAAAGAAATTGCACTTATGTTATTGAAAACTTAAACTTAAGCGATTTAACAAGTAGCAAATTTATTGTGTACACTATGTGGATAAACAACCCTTTTTCAACAGGATTATCTGCTAGAGTTTTAGTAGATGCTAGCTAAGGAGGTTAATAATTTGGATAATGAATTAATGTTATTGAAATTAATTGAAGATTTTCAGCTATTTGTAGAATTCAATGAGAAATGCTTTAAAGAGAATTATAGCAATCTCAATATTAATGAAGTGCATGCTATTGATTATATAGGTAAAGCAAATCATGCTAATGTTACAAAAATTACAGAGTACTTGAAAGTAACGAAAGGTGCTGTCACCAAAATAACCCAAAGGTTGATGAGCAAAGGATATTTGAATCTTCATCAAAGTGAAAATAATAGGAAAGAGAAATACTTTAGTCTTACAGAGAAAGGCAAAGCAATTTTTGATAAACATAAGAAGATTCATAACGAAAGCATTAAAAGAGATAAAAAAAATATTTGAGAAGTTTGATGAAAACGAAAAAATAGTAATCGAAAAAATTTTTAGATGTTTTAAAAAATGAATTTTGAAGAAAAACTTGAGTAACATCATATAAGAACGCCGTTATTTGTGTTATGTTGAACCGTACCATAAATAATATGATATATCGATATAGAGGACATAAGTATACATCTTAAGTAAAAAGTATTTCATAATAGACAAAAAAACAATTTACCACACAAAGCTTGTACAAAAGAACTTTTGTGTGGTAATTTTTAATTGAGGTGAACATTATGATGATAAAACGTGAATGGTATCTAGAAGAAATCAAAAAAGTACTTGGAAAGCAAGTAATCAAAGTACTTTTAGGAATGCGCCGAGTAGGAAAGTCCACCTTGTTGCTCCAAATCCAAGATGAACTAATAGCTCAAGGTGTAGACAAAGAACAGATCATCACTATTAACTTTGAATGGCTAGAGTTTGAAGAGCTGAAAGACTACCGTCGACTAAATGCACATATTGAAGAAAAAATGGTTTTAGATAAAAAGTACTATGTCTTTTTGGATGAAGTCCAAGAGGTGGATGGATTTGAAAAGGTTGTTAACTCATTGAATGCAAAAGGTGATGCTGAAGTCTTCATTACTGGATCTAACTCCAAGCTTTTATCTGGTGAACTCGCAACGTACCTAACAGGTCGATTCTATACAATTGAGATATTGCCTTTATCTTTTCGGGAAATATATGATGAAAAGACTTCTGACGAGAATCAGCTTATTGAGTATATAAAAACTGGAGGTATGCCTGGAAAATTTCAGTTTGATGATGAACGTACGGCCAAGAATTATATTATGGACATGTATCAGTCAATTTTACTTCGAGATATTGTACAGAGGTACTCTGTCAGAGACGTAGAACTGTTGCAGAGATTCATGTTGTACTTAATTGATAATGTTGGACAAATATTCTCTGCAGGCACCATTACAAAATACTTGAAAAGTGAAGGTAGAAAACTCTCTAAAGAAACCATTTACAATTATATTGATGCTGCTAAAAGCACTTATCTGGTATATGGCGTCCCACGTTATAATATCAAGGGCAAAGAGTTGATGAAAACGAACGAGAAGTACTTCATTAATGATTTAGGCATACGCAGTCTATTTTTCGATAATGAAAAGGATATCGGACAGTGTCTTGAAAATATTGTTTATTTGGAGCTAAGAAGAAAAGGCTATCAAATCTATGTAGGAAAGTATGGTGACAGAGAAGTTGATTTCATAGCAGTTAATGGCGATCAAAAGATGTATATTCAAGTGACATATTTACTAGCGGAAGAATCGACAATTGAAAGAGAGTTCTCAGTACTGGAAAAGATCGAAGACAATTATCCCAAGATGGTTATTTCAATGGACCGAGTTAATCGCTCAAGAAATGGTGTGCTGCATATGAACATTGCGGAGTTTTTACTAGAATAACAAAGAACAATTAGTTTGAAAAATAACAGCACTTGTCCCTGCTACGGAGAACCATACCACAAATAACCGTAAAACCGAACAGTATGAATAAGAAAGACATCAATTCTACTATGTTGGAATACTAACACATGGATATTTTTATTGTATTTGATGCTTGTTTTGATAAGAATAATTGTATGTTAAGTCTCCGCAGAATACATTTAAACCGGAAGAAAAATATTCTTCCGGCTTCGACCGGGCGAGTGGAGGAGATATTATGTCAATTTTGAATTGCTACTAGGTGAATTCAAATATATTGAATATAAAAGAGATTACACTAAAATTCTACTTAAAATAGTGAGTGCTTTGCGAATTACCATGATTGACATATACTTAATGGTGCTGCGGATGATGGAACAGTGGTTAATCTCGATAGTGGTGAGGATGTGAGCATAGAGAGACTATAGAGGAAATACTTTTGTAGCTTACCGTGAGGCGGTTGCAAATGCAATCGTTCATAGAGACTATTCGCGTCCGGTTTCTTCCGGAATGAAAATATATAACCGCACCACTAACACCGCATTAAAAACCAAACACTTCAAAATACAAAATGCCCAGTTAATCACAAATTAACTGGGCATTTATTGTATCTCATCATTTTCTCATAAAACTAAGCATAGCGACTATCAAAACTTCCACTATTCATTTTCACTCAAATACCGAAGAACATACTCCGGAAATTCAGGACATACAAAGGGGCTTGTGTCTGTAGATGCCTCAACCACTTGCTTTGACTGTGCGATAAACATGTGCAGTAGTTTTTCAGTGTACTCAAGTATGCGTTCATTCACCCGGTCTTCTGGAAAAGCTCGTTTGTTAATGATATTGAACAACTCACCATCAAGATATGACATTATGATGGATGCACACACATCAGAGTCCTCTCTATTTAGGTGTGGATGAACAACAGCGTAAAATAGGTCTAAGAAGAATTGTTTTAGTTGAATGGCTTTTCCAATAGTTTCTGGATGTAAGCCATGAATGTTGAAAGTGTCAGAACCAATGAAACGGTAGTATCCTGGGTTTTCCAGTGCAAAGCCTACAATGTTTTCTACAAATTTTAGAAAGCAAACCTTGCCCTCAGAAATGGAGTTTAAGCCCTGAATAACTGCACTGCCGTATATATCAAGGGCTCTATCATAAGCTGCAAAAATAAGGCCATCAAAGCCATCGAAATAATTATAGGCATTTGTGTGCGCACAGCCAATTTTCTTTGAAACCATCCTCAAATTCACATCGGTGAGTCCACCTTTTTCTAGTATTAATTCCAACATAGTATTTACAAATTTATCGTACATATTTTCTTTAGATTTTTTTTTTCATATAAGCACCTTTACTCTTTGTTTTATGCTTATTATCTCAAAAAAATGATTGTTCCGATAGGTTAGTTTTCTTTTACACCACGAATGAGCAACCAAAAGCATAGTGAAAATTCACCCAGATCCGCTGGAATGGTAAGGTCACTTGGAATTTGTGCACCAAGAATGGTTCCAAAGAATGAAATCATATAAGTTGCGCCTCCTATTATAAGCAAATATGAAATGATCTTCGGGAAGTATTTTGATTTAAGACCTAAATACCCCATAGGAATCAACCACAGTCCGTATGAAATTGTAGCCATTTTATATCCAATTGCATGCAAATTCATAAAAAATAGTGAGCCAGCTTGTAGTTGGTTCGTATCAAATGCAGTGAGATATGGTGAACCTTTTAATAAATAAAGCGCAATAAATTGATTGGACATATTTAGAGCCATCATAGATGCTCCAATAACATTTAGCAGTAATAGAACAGTGGCACTTTTTTTTGTGTATAGGCTTAAATAAAAAGTATAGGCATATACCCAGTCCCAAATAACTAAGCACCATAAGTAAATCACTTACTATACTCATTCTAAATAAAGTTTCTTGACTCAGTATGTTAGCGGCAGTACGTGCGGAATCATTTGATACAATGATATTTCCTCGAACAATTATGTGACTGAATATGCCAAATATGATGATGGACAAATAGCTTAAACCTGCAAATCGAGCTGTTTTTTTAATTGTCATTGTAATTCCTCCTCAGTATGGTATTATAAATACATTACCAGTGGTAATTACCATTGGTAATGAAGCTATATTATCATATTTTTCTCTGTTTATCAACACTAATTTGGTGGCGTTTATGTGAAGAAAATGCATTGACAGGTTTTTTGGATGGACTTTTGGTGGTATATAGATCACTTTTTTTAGCATGAACAACTTGCAGAATATTATTCAAGAGCCTCCATCATACGATATATAGATATTTACGAATCAAAAATTATATAAAGTATGATGAGCTCATTAATCTGTGACTTTGCAAGGGCCTTAGTATATTGTTTTGATATTTTCCCAATTGGTAGAGTTGAACCATCCTTTTTCGAATTAAATATGCACATATGTTGGAATTTCAATGAAATAAGGAGAATATGCATCTATGAAAAAATTATCTGGTTTAAAAAAAGGATTTATTACGATAGGTCTAATCATCCTATCAAGTTTGTGTGCAATAGGTATACCTTTAGCAATAAACCATCTGGTTGTTAAGAAGATATTTATAGCAATTGGTCTTGAAGTTGACTATGGATATATTAGGGTCGCAATAAGTATGTTGGTTATTTTACCGGCGATTAATGTTCTGTTTTTTAGAAACTTTGATTCTAAGACCCAATTAAACTTAGGAATCAACTTGTTTCTTAAAGATACAGCAATCGGACTAAGTCTTGGAGTTGCATCTATTGGACTCATTCTACTTTGTATTGGAATCACTGGATCATTTAAAATAACAGGTATTAATAGGAATGTCGCTTTTTTAGAAGTGGTTTGTTTGGTATTGTCTTTTGCTCTTCTGGAGGAATTTCTATTTAGAGGGGTAATACTTAGACTGATTAAAATGAGGCATAGTTCAAAGGCTGCACTTATTGTTTCAAGTTTAATATTTTCAGTAGCACATTTTGGAAATGACGCTTTTAATATAATGAGTTTATTGTCAATTTTATTATTGGGTCTATTATTAGGATTGGTATATTCAAGGACACAGAGCCTGTGGCTTGTAACATGTTTGCATTATGCGTGGAACTATACTCAGGTTTTTTTCGGGACAGTATTGTCTGGAACTAGGATGTTTGACCAAGGCGTTTTCTTTCATAGTGAATTGCTGGGACCAGATATAATTTCTGGAGGTGCATTTGGACCTGAAAATTCCATTTTTGCAGTATTGGTTTTATTGGGAGTGATTTTTCTGGTCAACCATTTCTTTAATCTCATCAGAACTTAGTTTGTATGGTTTTCAATGGTGTTAAATAGTGACTTTTATAGGCTTTTGGTTTTGACTATATACAAGATGTATATGCCTCAAAATATGGAAAGGTGATGAAAATGAAATTGAATTATAATTACAATAGGAGAATGGATATTGCTATAGGTTTAAGTTTTATTATTGCGACCATTTTTTATGCAAGTGGTAGCGGTATGGTCACAGAGGCACTCTCAAACCCAGTTATAGATATGAGATTACTATTGACCGGTGTACTATTAGAAATAGGCAATAGCGCTACAGTGATTGCACTGGGGTTTTTGTTTCTTGAACGCTTTAAAACCAAGAACAAGACATTGACTATAGGCTACGCAATAACACGCGCTGTTGAAGCTGTGCTGTTAATAGTAGGGAGCCTCCTAACACTTTTGGCGCTTAAGTCTTCGTCGAGTGAAACTCTCCAAGTTGCACTGGTCTTGCGGGAAGGATTCTTTAGTGCGGCTATGTTGGTTCTGGGCCTTTATAGTGCCGTCTTTTTTGCATATCTATTTAAAGAATCAATCGGCCCTAGATGGCTTATGGGACTTGGGATTGTGGGATATATTATGACGAGTATGTACGCTCTCATTATGATTGGAACCGGCCTAGCGGTAAATCCACTTTTTCTCTTTTGTACCAGGTGGCATATTTGAAATAGTATTACCTCTGTGGCTGATTTTTAAAGGGCTTAAATAGAGATTATATGGTCCTTAAGCTAATATGGTATCCTGATGTAGGATGAATATGATTGGTGTATATACAGATGAAATTTTCATTATAAATTTGAACGAAGGACAAGTTAAATATTGTTGATGTAGATATTGATTGAATATGGAGATATATAGTAATCCTATAGGTGCTGACTCAGATTTGGAGATTTTACGGGCTACTTAATGCCGTAGGAAATGGAGTGAATATGAGCTGTAGAAATAAAAAGTTCTATCGGCATAGGGCTTGCACTTGGCCTAGTTTTTGGTATTCTGTATGAAAATATAGCACTGGGCATAGCGATAGGCCTTGCTCTAAGTGCTGGCATAGATAAGTCGAAAAATAAGAGAAATATGAAAAAGTAAGTTAGAGATGAATAGAAGCCATCAGGAACATGCAAAAATGCTTCTGATGGATTTTGATTTTAAGTTCAGTGAAATCATTGACGGGTATTATATGAATGAGGATGGTTCAAGAGGCAGTCATGTGCTAGATCAAGACGATCTATAATGCAGGACCACACCTAGCCAGACACCCGCTCAATCAAATAATAAGCATCAGAAAGACAAGCGCTGTTCTCCATAACTTGGAGGCAAGCCCTGAGTTCATTTAAAAAGTCAGTCTCTAAATCAGACGGGCTTTTTACTGTTTTTGGCGTTTTATATGACATCGGTACTTTGATGCGGTCATGTTGTAGCGGTCTTTTAGCATTTGGTTTAGATATTTAAGGTCACTGAAGCCGCTTTTTTTGGCTATGCACTGGACCGTCTCATCGGTATGAATCAGATGCCAGAGGGCCTTTTCCAGGCGGGTATTTTGAAGAAACTCGCTAAAAGAAATGCCCAGATAGTCCTTAATAAAATGAGACAGCCTATATGAAGACACCCCTGTTAGTTTTGAAAGATTTTCTAGAGTGATTTTCTCATGGGCATGTTCATGTATGTATTCAATGAGTGTGTGTATGCGAATCAAGTAGGGGTCATTGTTCCTTGTTTTAATATCAAGGTACTTTTCTTTAAGCATCATGTTGTATAGTTCCAGGGTAAAAAGATTGTAAAAACCAATAATTTTATAGCGCGTCACTGGTGAGGAAGAGGGTTCTACAAGCAGCTTCATAATCTCTGTAATCAGCAGGGGCACCACGTGGTACTTGCGACTAAGCTCCTTGAAGGTATAAACACGGTCTGTAAAAGGAATGTTCTCAAATAGAAGGTTGTGGTCTTCTAGGTGCTGTCTGTCGAACTTGTAGGAAACAAGAATAGACCCTTCTGACGTTTTAACAGAGTGTCTTCGATTCATGAAAACCATAAAAATAGACTGATCTTTAAGATGATAGTCACAACCTTCACAGGTTACAACAGCACTTCCCTTGATAAGCCATATGAGTTCAAGTTCGTTATGAATTTCACAACTGTGCTCCACACACTTTGAGAAATATGTTTTGAAAGGTAATTTAAAACTTCTGAAAACATCATTGCAATCCCCATGCATAATGATCCCTCCTACTCTACAAAGTATACAGCATTAAGCCAGTGTTTTGTTATTTTAATGACAATCTTGCTATGGAGAATAAGACCTAAATCATTGAAATATTGTCCATATTGACCTATTCTCAAAAAGACGAAAGTACCTAAAGGAGGTCAATATGCCAGTATTAAGTTATGTTGTTTCAATGTTAGCCTATTTGCTGTTTCTCATTATGTTTTTAGAGTTTACAAGGGAGAGGCAAGGCTTTTATAAGTGGTTTTTTTATTTTATCCTTACTAACATTTCCACTATGGTTTTTAAACCTGCATTCATGGTTCAGATGGGCTAAAACGATCAGTGTGCTCATACCAACATGTTTTGTTTCCTTTATCCGTATTGCCAACGATGGAGACCATGAAAATACCATGCACTCCCTACGTAAGAAATGGCCATTATGGATACTCTATGTTGTTTTAATGCTCAATATCGTTGAAGCGACCCTGACTGATTTTGAACTGGGAAACACACTCAATGCCCTTTGCGGTGTCATTTTATGCATTACTATTCCACTGCCAACAAAGCACTGGAGAATTGGAAAAAATGATGGAAAAATGCATTTTCAGAACTCATTGCAGACCTGCCATTAGCTTGGTGCCTGCTCTATGTGACTTGGAATGCAGCCTTTGTATATGCAGAAAACACAACATTCTTTGCATCGAGCCTATGTATTTTAATTGCGCCAGAAATATGGATGTTTATTAAAAAGCGAACAGACTTATGGCTTATGGGCCGTGTTTATACACTGGCTATACATATTCTCATTCGGTCCTGTTATGATATTTTTACACCGGTTATGGATTCAACCCTATGGTTTAATCCTGAAGTTTTGAAATGGTGGGGCCTAGTGAATATTCTTCTTCACGGCACGTATTTGGTGTACTGGTTCTTTACCTATAGAAGCAAGGACTACACACTTAAGTATTCGCAGGAATCTTACGGATATTAGAAATCATCTATCTAATCGACTTGCAAAAGTCACTTCATGAGTAGGGCTGTGTCCCGTAAAGACGATTTCAAACCAATATATTGGCTACAATGGGCGATCAAAACTTGAAATTTTGGGGATGAACTAGAAAGGCAGTGTGTCATGGCGACAGTAAAAGTTATAGAAATCAAGAAACGAATCTTTGAAAACAATGATTTAAAGGCAGAGATCCTTCGCCAGCAACTAAAAGAAGACCAGACCTTTATGATGAACCTTATGTCATCACCGGGTTCTGGAAAAACAACCCTACTCCTTAAGACAGTTGAAATGCTTAAGAGTCAAATGGCTATGGGGGTCATTGAAGCGGACATAGATTCAGCTGTTGATGCACAGACCATTTCATCGACGGGTATTCGAGTCAATCAACTTCACTCTGGAGGCATGTGTCACCTAGATGCAGGCATGGCTAAGATTGGTCTTGATGACATCGGATCTAAGGATTTGGATTTTGTTGTGATCGAGAACATTGGAAACTTAATTTGTCCGGCTGGATATGATCTGGGCCAGTCTTTAAAGGCCATGATTTTAAGTGTACCAGAGGGCGATGACAAACCACTTAAGTACCCAAAAATGTTTGCAAATGTGGATGTTCTTCTGATCAGTAAGATCGATGCTTGTAGCATATTTCACTTTGATTTTGAGGCGGTTCATGAGCGGGTAAAAGCCCTTAATCCAGACATAAAAATGTTCAAGGTGTCCGCGGTAACAGGTGAGGGGATGGACGATTGGTGTCAGTACTTAAAGGACCAGGTCATTCAGTGGAAGGAAAATGGGGAGGCATCAAATGGCTGATCAAAGAAAGTTGCTTGAGTTTGTCAACATGGTCTCAAATACAAAAATGGGATCAAGAAATGGGGTCACTGTAGACGATCCGCGTTTTTTACTGCTTGAAAAAATAGTGACTGAAGAAATGGCTGAGGTCGCATTAGCCCTTGAATACCGAGTGCATTTAACCGCTGAAGACATTGCATCCAAATGTGGAAAAAGCGTTGAAAAGACAAAGAAGCTTCTTTGGGATTTAGCCATTGCCGGCGTTTCGACTGTCAAATCAGAAGACGGTGTCGATAAGTTCTGGTATGAAACATGGGTGCCTGGCATCTTTGAAATGGTTGTCAACAACAAGTCCAATGTGCGAAAGTACCCGCAAATTGCAAAAGCTTTTGATGATTATGGACATCTTAAGAATCCCCTGGCGGCTGGGAATGTCCCTATTGGAAAAGGGGTTATGCGGGTTATACCAATAGAATCTGCCCTTGATGGAGAGACTCGCAGGGCTTCATCAGAAGAGGTTTCAGGCTACATTCGAAATGCAAGGCTGCTTTCTGTTTCAGACTGCTCTTGTAGAACCTCAAGGGAGGAAATGGGTGAAGGTTGTGGTCATCTTAAAGAAGAGATGTGCATTCAGCTTGACGACGCCGCTGAGTATTACATTCGAACGGGAAGAGGACGTGAAGTGACAAAGGAAGAGGCCCTTGAAATCATAAGAAAGGCTGAGCGAGACGGGCTTATGCACCAAATACCAAACACGGAAGGTGAAGGGCATACCCACGCCATTTGCAACTGCTGTGGGTGTTCTTGCTATGCCATTCGGGCAGCGGGTATGTACCATAATCCCGATATGGTTCGGTCCAACTACATTTCTCAGGTTGACCCTGAAACTGCGTTGGCTGTGGTGAGTGTGTAGACGTCTGTCCTACAAACGCTATAAAGCTTGGAGAAAAGCTTTGCGCCAGTCTTGAGAGCCAGACGCCTGTTCACATCGACCTGCCTTCAGACACCAAGTGGGGACCTGACAAGTGGAATCCAGATTACCGCATCAATAGAAAGGAAACCCTGGACACGGGCACATCGCCTTGTAAGACAACCTGTCCGGCCCATATTTCCATACCGGGTTATATAAAACTGGCCTCTCAAGGTCGCTATAAAGAAGCCCTTGAAATGATCAAGAAAGATAACCCTCTACCTGCGGTGTGCGGACGAATTTGTCCTGCCCTATGTGAAAGTGAATGCACAAGAGGCGATTTGGATGACCCTGTGGCTATTGATGAAGTGAAGAAATTTCTTGCTGAACAGGACATGAAAGATGAGACACGCTTCGTTCCAGAAATCAAAAGGGATTTTGACAAGAAAATTGCTGTTATAGGGGCAGGGCCATCGGGGCTTTCCTGTGCCTATTACCTTGCTGTTGAAGGCTATAAGGTGACTGTTTTTGAAAAGGAAAAAGAGCTGGGCGGCATGCTTCAATTTGGCATTCCAGCTTATAGGCTGGAAAAAGACGTTATTCAGGCAGAAATTGACATTCTAAAAAGTCTGGGTATAGATTTTAAAACAGGTCTTGAAGTTGGAAAAGACGTAAGCCTTCAATCCCTAAGGGATCAAGGATATAAAGCCTTTTTCATCGCCATAGGCGCACAAAATGGCAGACGCCTTGGCCTAGAAAATGAAGACGCTCTAAATATTGAAACAGGTGTAGACTTCTTACGAAACAGTGCTCTCGGCAGGCAAAAGGACTTGTCTGGAAAGGTTCTTGTTATCGGTGGAGGCAATGTGGCCATTGATGTTGCAAGAAGTGCCCTTCGACACGGTGCAGATGAGGTTGAAATGGTCTGTCTTGAATCAAGAGATAAGATGCCTGCCCTAGAAGAAGAAGTCCATGAGGCCATGGAAGAAGGCATAAAGATCAGAAATGGATACGGTCCTTTTAAATATGAGGTTAAAGATGGGAAAGTTGAGGGTGTCTGGCTAAAAAAATGCACAAGTGTTACAGACGAGACGGGTCGTTTTAATCCGGTCTTTGATGAAAAAGAAAGACTTTGCATAAATGCAGACCATGTCATGGTATCAGTGGGTCAAAGCATTGAATGGAATGAACTCTTAAAAGACACGGGGGCAATAGTTAATCCCAATAATACGATAGCTGTTGATGCTGTCACACTCCAGTCATCTGAACCTGATATTTTTGCAGGGGGCGACGCTGTCACAGGGCCACGTTTTGCCATTGATGCCATTGCCCTTGGTAAAGAAGGGGCAGTTTCCATCCATAGATATGTGCAAAGAGGTCAAAGTCTTGTTTATGGTCGCAGTCGAAAAGACTATGTGACATTTGATAAAACAAGGGTGGACTTTGGCGGCTATGACCACATTAAACGAGAGCGCTCCAAGGTTAATCAGGTGACGGATGTTAAAGGAAACTTTAGCGATCCTAGAGGGGTTTACACAGAGGATCAAGTCAAAGGCGAAACCATGCGGTGTCTAAGCTGTGGCGTGTCTGTTGTAGATGCATTCATGTGTGTGGGCTGTGGTGCCTGCACAACACGATGCAAATTTGATGCGGCAAAGCTTGAAAGAAAATACAATGAGACGGGTGTGGATTTTTCTGAACTCAAACCTATTATTGTAAAACATGCCATGAAACGAAAAGTAAAAGTGGCTGTGAAAAGTGTCAAGAGAGCCATTAAAAAGGAGCCCTGCTAATGCATGAGCTAGGGATCGTCATTCAGGTTGTTAAGCAAATGGAAGACTATATGGAAGAAAATAAAATTGACGCCATTGATAAATTGGTTCTCCAAATAGGGGCCCTATCAAGTGTTTATCCCAAATACATTGAAGATGTGTATCCAATTGCTGTTGAAAAGTCTAGGTTAAAAAGCACAGTCCTAGAAATTGAAGTCACACCGGGTATTGGGAGGTGCATGTCTTGTGCCTTTGCTTATGATCTTATAGAAAACAAGAACATTTGCCCAAGGTGTAAAACAAGTGATTTTGAAATCATCACGGGCAAGGAGTTTCTTATTAAGGAAATTCATATTTCTGATGGAAGCTGCTAAGAGGCTTTTCCAGTAGATTTTTTAATGAAACTATTCATTTGAAGGTATTTCTACTTGAGTGACTTGCAAAATATTATTTTAAAATGCTCATCGTGGCATATGTCGTGGCATATATAGATATTTAAGAATCAAAAATTCTATATAAGGTATGGTGAGGACATGTATATGTGATTTTGCAAGCACATGACTAAAGTCGTATGACTTAATTTTTAACGTGAAGAACATAAGGTGAACTTTGATGTGAAAATCACTTATTGATTTTGAAACACTGCAGACTAAATCTAAACCTAAGCCTATTTCCTAAAAAGGAAATAGGCTTTTTTATAGCACGCCTTCATATTTATCATTGATTTTAAACCATAAGGGGCGTATTATAGGTCTTGTTGTTAATGAACCAAGAATTGACTTGGGGAAATGTTTTAATCTTAAGAAAGAAGTGTTTACATGTCGGTTTTAAAGCCAAAGCTTTTCTCAACTTTAAAGGGATACACGCGAAATGATTTTATGCGGGACATAAACGCAGGCATTATTGTGTCAATCATTGCCCTACCCCTTTCTATAGCAATCGCCATAGCATCAGGTGTCAGTCCTGAGCAGGGACTTTTTACAGCCATTATCGGCGGTTTTTTTCGTTTCGCTTCTCGGAGGCAGTCGAGTTCAAATCGGTGGTCCAACAGGTGCCTTTATGGCTCTTGTTTATACCATCGTCACCAAGTATGGCTATGAAGGTCTGGTTATATCCACAATTATGGCTGGGGGAATCATGATTCTTTTCGGGCTTTTAAAGTTTGGAAGTTTCATTAAGTTTATACCCTATCCCATCACAACGGGGTTCACAAGTGGTATTGCAGCCATAATATTCACTGCCCAGGTCAAAGACTTTCTTGGTCTTGAAATTGACAAGGTTCCAGCGGAATTTGTGGAAAAATGGATTGTCTACTCAGAGCATATCCACAGTTTCAATCCCCTGGCTATTGTCATCGGTCTGCTTTCCATACTGATTATTGTTTTCTGGCCCAAGGTGAATAAGAAAATACCAGGTGCCCTTGTGGCGGTTATTGTTGCATCCCTGCTTGTGAAGTTTTTAAACCTAGATGTTGCAACAATCGGATCGAAATTTGGCAACATGTCTGCACAGTTGCCCCTGCCTCATTTGCCTAAAATAAGTTTTGATAAGCTCTACATACTCATGACACCGGCCATCTCCATCGCCATGCTTGGAGCCATTGAGTCTCTTCTAAGTGCAGTGGTGTCAGATGGTATGATTGGCGGTAAACATAGGTCAAATATGGAGTTGATTGGTCAGGGGACGGCCAATATTGCTTCGGCCTTGTTTGGTGGTATTCCAGTGACCGGAGCCATTGCCAGAACGGCGGCGAATGTAAAAAATGGGGGTCGAACACCTATAGCAGGTATTGTCCATTCGGTTTGTCTGCTACTAATTTATGTTTCCCTTATGCCCCTAGCTAAAATGATTCCCCTTTCAACTCTAGCGGCCATCTTAATGGTTGTTTCCTACAACATGAGCGAATGGCGAGAATTTAAGCAGTTATTAAGTAGCCCCAAGAGTGATGTGACCGTACTCTTGATCACTTTTATATTAACAGTCTTTTGGGATCTAATTGTTGCTATAGAAGTGGGTATGGTTCTAGCGTCCTTCCTCTTTATGAAAAGAATGAGTGAGGTGTCAAACATTAATATTTCAAGCTTTGACATGTCGGAGGAACCAGATGACTACCAGTCTGTCCCACTTGATGATTATGGGTCTGGTGATGTGACTGTTTACGAAATAAATGGACCATTTTTCTTTGGTGCTGCTGATAAATTTATTGGAGCCCTGGGTCAGGTCGGGGCCGATACCAAGTCCCTGGTCATAAGAATGAGGAATGTTCCAGCCATGGATGCCACAGCCATTCAGGCTATGCGACGTATGGTTGCTATTTGTAAAAGCCACCATGTGGACTTATCTATATCTGAGGCCCAGGATCAACCAAGAGACGTTTTAATGAAATCAGGCCTCTATGATCAGATTGGGGCAGAGAAATTTTATGAAAGCATTGACGAAGCCTTGAAGGCTTCTCAAAAGGTTTAATAGGGGATTTTGTCCACTGCCTAAGACTCAGCTGAATAGCTGAGTCTTTTTGTTATAGTCAAAATTGGATTTTGATGGATCAAATTTCATTTCAATTTCATATAGACAGGGCCTTGACTCTGGACCAACTCCATACTCTAAAATTTAGACATAATCAGTAATAAGCCTAAACGAGGGGCCAAATTAGAGGCCACAGTCGAAAATAAGCCAAGACCACAATACAAGTTTGGAGAAATATATGAATATACTACAAGGTATTATAAAGGCATCTATTAACAAGCGAAAAGCTGTCTATTTAATGATCGCAATTGTTTTCATACTGGCATTTATGCGTTATGAATCCACCACAAAGTCCCTCTTACCGAATGCCAAGTTTCCCTATGTTAGTGTCTACACCTATATGGCAGGGGCCAGTCCAAGCAATATGGAAGGTTCAGTCACAAACAAGATAGAAAAGGAACTCAACGATCTGTCTGATCTTGAAAAAATGACCTCTGAATCGTCTTATAGCAGCAGTGTTGTTGTCTTAAAATTCAAAGAGGGCGCGGTCATCGATGAAAAAATTAGGCTGGTTCAAACCAAGGTTCAAAACATGAAGCATGGTTTGCCCGAAAAGGCAGAAAGCCCTGTTGTTGAAGAATATGATATCAACAACAGCCCCATTATACTCATTGAAATCGACAGCAGGCTTCCTTATGCAGATAAAAAGAACATTCTAAAAGATGTGGAGCGGAATGTGAAATCCATATCTGGTGTTTCAAAGATTTTGATCAGTGGAATGGAAGAGAGAAGAATTGAAGTGGTTCCAGACCTTCAAAAACTTGAAGCTTTTGGAGTCAGTGAAATAGAAGTTATTGAAAAAATTAAGTCAGCAAAATCAACCTTGCCCCTTGGAAGCATAATCATGAATGGGAGTAAATACAATCTCCAAGTTGAAAGTCAACTCTTAGACACACAAGATATTGGGAATCTAATCGTGAGAAAATCAGAGAATAGAATTGTCTACGTGAGGGATTTGTGTGAAGTTAAGTGGGTCAGTCATAATGCGGGCACGCCATTTAAAATCACAAAATCCGAAAAGACCCCGACAGTCCTCGTGTCTGTCTTTAAAAGAAAAAGTGCAGACACCATTTCCATTAACAAGGACATTGTGAAATTTACCAAGCATTACAATGAAAACAGGGACTACGGAGACATATTAAGCACATCGGTGGATGTTTCAAAGTATATTTCTAAAAGCATAAATGATGTCTTGTATAACGCATTTAGTGGCTTGCTGTCTGTTATTGTCGTCCTGTTTTTCTTTATAGGGTTTAGAGAGGCCCTTATTGCATCGAGTGTGATTCCTGTAACCCTATTATCTTCCTTTCTCGTCTTTGAACATTTCGATATCACCCTGAATATTTTTAGCATTATGGGACTTATTATAGCCTTGGTATGTTAGTGGATAATGCCATTGTTGTTATTGAAATGATTGATGAAAAGAAAAAGACCAGTGGGCAGTTGAGCATGACAGATATTGTGGTTTCATCCACAACGAGGGTGGCACCAGCCATTTTGGCGTCCACAGTGACCACAGTATGTGCCCTCGTACCTTTAGCGATCATGAAGGGAGACATAGGCAGTATTATTAGAGAAATCCCCCTGACTGCTGCCATAGCCATGACCATTTCCTTTATTACATCTGTTACAGTGACCCCCATACTGGCCGCTCAGTTTATCAAACATTCAAGTGCCGCCAACAAGTATAAAGCCTTAACACTCATTGTCATCACAGTATGTGCCCTATATGCATTTTCAGACAACCTACAATTGACGGGGCTGTCTTTTATATCAGGTCCCCTTGTTGCAGGTCTTGGATATTTGAAATTATATACAAATAAAAAATCAAAACTGCCAGACCTGTTTCACCGTTTTATTGGTAAACTGATGCATTCAAAGGATCATAAAATCCTAGTTATGGGGGTCACCTTTGTCTTATTGATTTCAAGTGTGGGCCTTCTCTTTTCTGATTTGGTCAAAAAAGAGGCTATGCCTGAGAGTGATGATGTTAACCAGTTTGCGAGGGTAAGACTAATTGAAGGCAGTGTAAAAGAGGACTTAGACCAGGTTTCCAGTGCCATCAATGCCCACATGTTAAAGAGCAACTACGTCAAAAAAAATTATTTATTACTACAATGATGCAAGCATCCATTACACCATAGAACTTGTTGATAAAAGGGAGAGAGACCGCCATTCCAAGGACATTATTAGAGAATTCAATGGTTTTATTAATGGACTACCAGATGTAAAGGGGCGGTTTTCTGCAGATGGTGAAGAAGGCAGCGGGGGTCCCATAAGGCTTCGACTTATTGGGAGTGACCACGATACTCTGAATGTTGCTGGTCAAGCCCTGGTGGATAGACTCCGAAATATTGATGGTGTTTTAAGTCCACGCATTGACTTCGCTTATAGCAGACCAACCATTGATATGAAGTTGATTCAAAACAAGTGTGATTTGTATGGTGTCAGCCCGCTAGATGTCATGTTGAAGTTACGCTATTTAACATCGGGTGAGGAAGTTGCAACGATTGAGAGCCGTGGACAAGATACAGACATCTATTTGAAATATTATTCACCATTTGATGGTGTTAATGATCTGAAAAATATTACCGTTCAAAATGAAAAAGGGATTGAACATCCCCCTGCTTGAACTTGTAGACATTCAAAACACAAGGTTCAGTAGTGTCCTAAAACACTATGAAGGCAAGCCAACAATAAGTCTTGTAGCCGATAAATCCAGTGAAGCCAATGTCAATATCATTGTCAAAGACCTCTTCAATCAAGTCAAGGAAGATGACCTTCTACCGCAAGGTGTTAGACTTGAACCGGCTGGAGAATCTGAGGATATGGAGAAATCATTTCAGGATTTAACCCAAAAAATGATGGTTGCCAGTGTCCTGGTATATATTGTTTTGGTTTCGCAGTTTAACTCCTACGCACAACCATTTGCGATTGTGCTCAGTATTCCCTATGCAGTTGTGGGTGTCGTTCTTGGATATCTTGTGTTCGGACTGACCTTTTCAACCCTGTCCTTTTTAGGAATTGTTGCTCTGGTTGGCATAGCGGTTAATGACGCTATAGTCCTCATTGACTATGTCAATATGCTCCGTGAAAAACACGGGATGGATAATATCGAATCCATTATAGAAGGGTGCCGGTCAAGATTAACACCCATTATTGCCACATCGTTAACAACAATATCTGGCGTTTTACCACTGGCTATTTACAATGAGGATTATTCAGGGATTGCCTATTCTCTTATATTTGGTCTTGTGTTCTCAACATTTCTCACACTCGTTGTGGTGCCCATCACCATGAATGGGATTGAGTCAATAATTGATAGAATGAATAAAGGAGTGAAGGTCAATGTATAAGAAAATTTCAATTGTGTTTGTTTGCTTGGCTTTGGTCATTTCCGTTGTCCTTATTCCAGAAGAAAACAGTGAACAAAAAAAATGGAATAGATACCAAAACAGACAGCATAACAGAAACAAAAAGGGTTTATACTGTTAAGCCAGTCCTTGATAAAATAGGATCAAACTTTATGGTCAATGGAAGGGTGAACGAGACTCTTGAAGTTATAGATGCAAGTGCCATACAGGGGAAAGTGGTCCAGGTTTATGTAAAAAAAGGTCAGACGATTACTGCGGGAAGCCCCCTTATTCAACTGGACACGACAGGAGAACTGGACCAAATTGATTTTCAGATGAAGCAGATCAGTGCCAGTTTGGGTGAGCTTGACTTGAACAAAAAACATATTGGTCAGCAACAGGAAAAAACACAAAGTCTCTTTAATGCAGGAGCGGTTTCCCAGGAAGACCTAAACAATATCAACAATGAACTGGACCAGTACAGTCTCCAAGTGGAAAAGTTAAAAGAACAGCAGGCCCTGCTCCAAAGAAGCAGAGACAACATTAAGGCGCGAAGTATAATCAAATCATCTTATGAAGGTGTGGTGACTGAGATAAGCCTTGAAGCAGGTGGATATATAGGTCAATCTGATAAAATTGTGATCAAGAAGAATGGGACTCAAAGCGTTGAGCTCTATTTGACGGAAAAGCACTTAAAAGATGTAGACAAGGGAAAAGAAGTGGATGTTTATATAAAGGACGAACACATACAGGGGCATGTCACGGAAGTATACGGTAGTGAGGATAATGACTATATGTTTCGGGTTAAAATCAGTCTTAAGACGGATAAAGTCTACAAAAATGGACTCATGGCAAGTGTTCTTGTGCCAACTTATGAAAATGAGTCAGCACTGCTGATAGATACCAGGGCCATTATAAATTATGGAAACGATGCCTATGTTTATACAGTTGAAAATGAAAAAGTCATAAAGAAAAGCATTGAAACAGGTATGACGGTGAAAGATAAAACAGAGGTGTTAAGCGGGCTTAAACCGGACGACGAAGTCCTTGTTAAAGGTCAGTACAGTGTGTACGATGGGCAAAGTGTGCTTGTTGCAAAAAAGTAAAATAACTTAGATGAGAAGAGATAATATGAAAACGGGACGCCCTTAGTAATGCTTCTAAGGGTGCCCCGTTTTATAACTCTTCAGCAGTATAGTTCGGTATGTCTTTTTCTAATGCTAGAGCCTTGTCGCATAGGACTTGGTGTTTATTTGCTTGGTCTGGTTGATCCAGTCTTTTATAGACCTCTACAAGTTTTTCATGGATTAGACCAGTCAACTTACTTTTGCGCTTAAGGGCTTGTTTGAGGTATTTCTCCCCGTTTTCAAGCTGGCCCAGTTCTATATAACAAACAGCACAGCAGTAAAGAATAGCAGGTCTTTTATCGAGCCTGATTCCTTTTTCATAATGATTCTTAGCCATGACAAAGTTGCCATTTTCAAGATAAAGGTCTCCTAGAAACTTGTAGGCAATAAAATTCTTATCACTCAGCGCTGTGGCTTTTTCAAGAGCCTCTTTGGCCTCGAGAAAATTTCCCATATCCTTGAGTACAAGTCCCTTGTAGCTATAAGCAAGACTATCTTTTGGTTTGTCCTGAATATATTTGTTGATATGCCACAGGGCACCCGTTAAATCATCATTTTCATAGACTTCATGGAATCTCTCAAGCAGCTTATCTCTTTTCTTGTTCTTATATAATCGAAAAGCCCAAACACTGACAATACCAACCTGAATAGACCCCTTAATAAATAATGCTATATTTCCTTCCATGTTAGAAACTCCTAGTTTTCAAGATAGATCATTATGGATATAAGTATCATGGCAAGACCTAAGACACTATACACAATTCTGGTGTTTTTATAGCCGATCCAGTCAACGAGCCTTTGTGCTTTTCTGTTGCTAAAAAACCATTCCCACTGAAAAGTAGAGGCGCAGATTAGATAGATTCCAACTGCGATAAGAAGAATAATTTGTATCATGTGACCATCCTTTCTTACTGAGGGACACGCATTCTTTTTATTTTACACCAATATATATTACACCATATAATGTAACAAAACCACACATTTTCCCACATGTCATGAAACTTTTTCGTCTACAAGGGCTTGGGAGGCGATATATGATATATTGAGATGAAAGCGTATTTGACCTTGTCAAAGGAAAGGATACTTAAAGGGAAAGAGGTTGCTATGGATATTAAAATACCTGGAAAAGGACTTTTGCAAATTGAAAATCTGCTCCTCGATTATAATGGAACAATTGCATGCGATGGAAAGATGGTACCTGGTGTAAAAAATAAAATAACAGCCATAGAGAAACTGGGGATTGCCGTTCACGTTTTAACAGCAGACACCCACGGCACAGTTCGGCGGGAATGTGATGGCATGGCTGTAAATATTCAAGTGTTTGATACTGCCAGCGCAGGATATAGTAAAAAAGAGATTGCTAAAAAACTTGGCCATGAAAGTTGCGCTTGCATTGGAAATGGATTTAATGATGGAATGATGTTTGAAACGTGTGCCCTATCAATTGTTGTTATGGGACAAGAGGGGTGCTCAGTTAAGGCACTGACCAAGGCTGATTTGGCCTGTAAAACCATAGATGATGCCTTTGATCTTATACTGAACCCAACCAGAGTGGTCGCAGGCCTGCGCGGTTAAGCTTAGTTGATCATATAGGAAAATGTAAAGGATTGTGGGCCATTTGAATTTCAAATGGCTTTTTTATGTGTCTAGGAAATGGGTATATATCATTAACTGGTTTATACGGTTTGGATTATTTTTCTTAAAAGAAGTGCCTATGATATTGCAAATAAAGTACAAGAACTAGGTAGAGTAGATGAATGACTCTGGTTTGGAGGATAGAATGATCTATATTAAGCAGTATATTGTGACAGCTGTCATGTTTTTGCGGTAGATATACTTTGGCTTGGTGTTCTAGCTAAGGGGCTCTACAAGAGGTATATTGGTCATCTGATGGCAGATAAAGTGGTCTTAGGGGCTGCTCTTGCCTTTTATATGATTTATATAGGGGGCTTACTTTTTTTCGTCATCCAACCGGCTCTAAGAAAAGAGAGTTTTAACTATGCCCTGATGACGGGGTTCATCTTCGGTTTTATAACCTACGCAACTTATGACTTAACCAATATGGCAACTCTTAAAGATTGGCCCCTGATGATTACCATAATAGATATTGCGTGGGGGACGTGTCTTGGCGGAGCTGTCAGCGCCCTGTCCTATGTGATCTTGAGTCGATTCTAAAGTTATAGACGATCTGAATAGTCAGGCGCTTGCAAAATTACAGATCTATACCCTTACTGTACCATATACAAAATGTTGATTCTTAAACCTCTATATATGATATAGCAAGGGGGCTTGAATGATATTTTGCAAGTCACTCAATAGTAGAAAACGGATAATAAATATTCATTTCCATAAATAAACCACACTGGTGAGAGGTGTGGTTTATTTATGTCCTTCTCCAGGTGTTTTTCATCTGTATATAAAATAAACACTGTCTTTTATTTAGACACTTTTCTCATAATTGAAAAAGAATAAGTGAGTGATTTGAACACTTTCAGACAATTTTCAATTGGCACAATTATTGCATTATTATTGAACAGGTGGTAGAACTTGACAAGCTTTGAAAATGAGCTATATTTATTAAGTTCGCCTAAAATATAGTATTAGGGGAAGGCATAGATATTCACAAAACAGAGACCTATAAAAACAAAGTGAGCGGAGGATTCAGATGAATTTAAAATCGAAACTAATAAGCGCAGGGATACTTTTACTCCTGTTGCCAATGCTGATTATCAGCAGCATCAGCTTTACAAGGGCAAAAAAAGAGTTTGACACCAGTGGCGAAATATTGCTGAGAAATGCTGTTGAACAGGCCATGTACATGGTAGAGCTTCAAAAGAAATCTGTGGCTTCAGGGGCCATATCCTTGGAGGAGGCCCAGGAAAACATAAAAGTACTTTTATTAGGACCAAAGGATTCTGAAGGGAAAAGGCCAATTAATGACAAAATCTACTTAGGGGGCACGGGTATTTTGTTGTGTACTCAACCGAAGGGATCGAGCTTATGCACCCAAGCCTTGAAGGTGTTGATGTTTGGGAAGCTGAAGACAAATCAGGATCAGGCATGAAGCTGGTTCAGGAACAGATAAAAGTCGCCATGAAGGGTGGCGGTTATGTAGAGTATGACTGGAACTTACCTAATTCAGAAGCCATTGAAAGCAAAATATCTTATCAGAATTATGATCCAGACTGGGGATGGATTATATCGGCGGGCGCCTATGAATCTGAGTTCAACAAGCAGGCGACCAGTATGCTGACCATTATCTTGACTGTGGTTGCTGCAACGATCCTACTGGGTGTTGTGGGCATGTATATTTTCTCAAGCAAACTGTCTCAAAGAATAAACATGGTTAACGAGGCTCTTGATAGAATTGCAAGGGGGGATTTGACAGGAGCCCCAGTCCACATTAATTCAAATGATGAAATAAAATCCCTTGGGGACAGCTACAACAGCATGCTGGCCAGTCTTCGAGAAATGATAGAAACTTCAAATAGAACGTCTGGAACAGTTACAGGCACTGTAGCTAGGTTGTCAGAGGTAACGGACGAGTCCACAAAGGCCATCAACGAGGTGGTCCTTACCATACAAGAAATCAGTGAGGCTGTTTCGGAAGAAGCCGCTGGGGCGGAACTGGTCTCGGAGAAAATGAGTGTCTTATCCTCAAGCATTGAAAGACTCGAAAGTGTGTCCCAAACTATGGGTGAAGCCTTGAAACTTGCTGAAGAAGAAAATAGAAAAGGCATTGAGTCAGTGAATACACTGGGCACATCGGCACAAGACTCCCTAAAAGTGGTTCATGAAATTGAATCAATTATTCATGAAATGAAAGAAGGACATGATAAAATCAGTGCCTTTACAGATGTGATTAACTCCATTGCAGAGCAAACAAACCTCCTTGCGCTCAATGCTTCTATTGAAGCCGCTCGAGCGGGAGAAGCGGGCCGAGGATTCTCCGTGGTGGCTGAAGAGATTAGAAAACTTGCTGAAGAATCAGGCAAATCCGTGACGGATATAAAGGGCATAATAGATGAGATAGAAAGCAGTTCATTAAAGTCTGTTGAGCAGATGGCGATTGTGACAAAAACGGTCAACACTCAAAGTGGGATGGTTAAGGCCACGTCAAGTCAATTTGCAAGCATATCGGATTCTGTCCATCGTCTTGGCGAGGACATAAACTTCCTGAATACGGAAGTGGAAAACATATCAGAGCTTAGGGAGGATATTCTCACGGCCATCCTCAATGTGTCTGCTTCGACTGAACAAACATCTGCTGCAACCACAGAAGTTTCAGCATCCTCAGAAGAACAATTGGCTGGTATTACCGAAATAGACGAACAGATGAAGAGCCTGGTGGGGGTTGTAAAACAACTGGATGAAGCCATTCATAAGTTTAAAATTTAGAGGCAGAAGCCTGCTTGGAAAACCGCTTGCTTAATCAAGCGGTTTTAGCTTGCAGATAAACTCCGAAATACTGCGTTGCAGAGTAAAATCCGCTTAAATCACGTATGTGAATACGCTCATTAAGCGATTTTTATCCGCGCCTTGTCTTTCGAAGTTTTCTACAAGCTAACATTCTGTCCACTTTGTTGACAGCCTGAAACCGCTTGTTTGATCAAGCGGTTTTTTTATATATTGTAGAAAATTTGTACTTACAAAACACCTAAATCCAAAAAAAGGAAAATAAACATTGAAAGTAAAAGGAAAATAATGTAATATAATCTTGTAAAAGGAATGTGAGTCTAGCGAACTGTTTTAATCAAAGAAGCGAGGTGTTAAATTGGAAAAATCAAAGTTAGGAATCAGCATACCATTAACAGGCGCATTGATATTTTTCTTGTGTTTGTAAGTGATCTGGTCGCGATTTTGCTGGCGGCTTTTGTGCTTCTTTATGAAGACAATGAATGGCTAAAAAAATCTGCTATTAAGATGATCAGTGTGATTATAGTATCTGGTATGTTTTTAGTGTTTTTCGATACCATTGATGATGTTTTTAGTATACTCGACATCGCTTTTGGGTGGATTATAGACATTGATGTACCATTTGAACTTGATAGAATCGGGTCCTATGTCGTTTATGCAGCAGAGAAACTATTGCTATTGAGTTTTGGACTAAAAGCTTTGTCTATGGGGACGATAAAAGCCAAGTTTTTTGACAGAATTATAAACAACCATATGTAAGGAGGCTAAGTATGTCATTTTTCAACAAATTAGGTGAAACACTGACCAATACAAGTAAGGACTTGGCACAAAAAGCAAAGGTCATGAGCGAAGTGTCAAGTTTAAATGGTCAAATTCAAGTGAAAGAAGAAGAAATACAAGGTTTGTTTATTCAAATAGGAAAAAATTACTATGAAAAAAATAAGTCAAGCAATGATAGTGATTATAATGATGAAATTCAAAAAATCCAGGCTTGTTTAGATAATATTAGCCAATTAAGAAAAGACATTCTTGAGATAAAAGGAGCAGTGAACTGTCAGAGTTGTGGTGCACAAATCCCAGAAGATGCAACATTTTGTACGGAATGCGGTGCAAAAAACGAGGTCGTTATTTTAGAACCAGAAAACTCATATGAAAGAAAATGCCCTGATTGTGACACACCTGTTAAAGAAGATGCACAGTTCTGTATGGGGTGTGGCAAGAAGATGGTTGATCAAGAAGGAACTGAAAGCAATGAAAGTTAAGTTGAATTTTGGAGCCAAGCTATTAATCCTGTCAGCTATATTGATTGTGGTGCTTTCGATAGGATCATATTTAACAGAAGAAGCTGAGTTTGTGAAGTCATTATATACAGATGTTCATATGGATGACATGGCTGCATATATGGATTTTTCAGAGATTGTTTCAATGAAAATTTCTGGTCTAGGATTCACTTTAAATAAGTATAGATTTATCTTTTGTGTTCCAATTATCTACCCGCTGGTCAGTGTAATGAGAAATAACATTAACAAGAAAGCAAGTTATGTCTGTGCTGTGATAGAACTTGCCTTGGCATCACTATTTCTACTAACTGGTGGAGGTTTATTAAGTGTGAAAGCAAAACTCCTACTGGCCAGTTCAGTATTATTTTTTATAGGTGTTATGAAGGTTTATTCAAGGAAGGACAAAGAAAAATTTTCAGTGAAAGCTTGTAGCCGTTGCAAGCGAGAAAACAATATGTTAGCAAAGTTCTGTTCTTATTGTGGACAAAACATATAAATCAAGTTCAAAGGATTGAATTTTCTACTTGAGCAATTTGCAAAATATTATTCAAAAATCCTCGTCATACCATATATAAATATTTAAGGATTAAAATTCTTTATATGGTATGACCGGGATGATGATCTATAATTTTGCAGGCGCTAGACTTAGAAAATCAATCCTTTTTAATTCGTTTGATGTGAAAGTAGGGAAAGGATGAACTATGAATTTATAGGCCTCTTCGGGCTAGAATGCTTGATGGCAATTATAATAGACTATTTTGTTGCTAAAAAAAATTAAAAAAAGAGAGAAATATTGCGCGGTGGCTTATATTATTTACAGCGGTTCTTGGTTTAAGTGCAAGTGTATATTATGGAACTTTGAGCTTCGTACATGATAAAAAACTCAGAAGAAAGTTCAACATACATAGCATATAAATACTTGTTAGAGTCTGAGCTAAGTCTTCTGGATAAATCCTTGGTTAAAGGGGATGTAAATGAAGGGCATGAAAAAATCATAGAGCTGATATCTAGATATAAACGAGGAGATTACGAGTATGTCTTTATAAATTCCAAAAAAGCTATAAAAAATGATGAAACTTAAAACTGAAATAAGAGACGCCGTGATTGACTTAAATAAACTTGCAGAGCATCATATCTATTCATCCAGCATCGCTATAGACCAACCACATGGCGGAGAAAATGAAGTTAGTGATGAAAAGGCTATTAGTAATGTAGTGACTAGTCTCTTCAATGATTTAGGGTATAGTGACAAGGCAGTCGATAGATATGAGACATTGTATAAACTAGAAAAAGCAGTGTTATCAAATGGTCAGTTTGAGATTGATGAAGAAACTGTGGAAGAGATTGCAGAAAAATATAATGACAATCAGGATGTTCTTCGTATGATAAGTAAATACTATATTCAGACCAATAAGCTAGAAAGGGCTTTTGAATATGCGCAAAAATTGGTTGAAATTGATAGCTCCATAGAAAATTATATTGTTTATACAGACATAATTTCTCAAAGGAATATGTTTTCTTATACAGAGCATAACCCAGATGATGAAGAAGTGATTGAGCTCATGGAAAAATCTCAAGAGTTAAGAAACGAGGCTTATAGTGGGACCCTTGACGAAGATCACGCAATGGATCTAATTGTTGAAGCTGAGGAACTTGAGCAGTCAGCAAAGAATCTTAGTGTTAGAAGGTCTATCAACTATATTTTATCAAGAAAGCCACTTTTTCATGATGTAACAGGCTTATATGATATTCAACTCGCTAAACTCTATATGGCTATAGATGAAAGGGAGACAGCCAAAGGATATATTGACAATATCATTGACCATCACCAAAGTATTTTAAAAACCGCACAAATTAGAGAACCACTCTTTAAAGTTGTTGATGCATACAATCAATCTCAGCCGGGTCAGAGTGATCCTGTTTTAAAAAGTTCGATTTCAGAATTGGTAGAGGTTCAAAGTCAAGGCGTGGTAAATGGGTCTAGTGAATCTGTGAATAGCAGATTTACTGAGTTTATGATCTCAACCTTGAAGTATAAAAAAATGAATATGTATATAAGTGAAATAGATACGTCTGAGTATCCTCTTATTAAGGCATATGCCAATGTCAGCGGAAAAAAAAGAGGGCGTTTTTGGCCTAGCTAATGATTTTAGTAAAGAAAATTTTGAAATCATTGATACTCAATATAGCATTGAGGATTTTAAAATGCTTGATTTAGACAGTCGAGCCAATGTAGATATAGCTTTGGTGCTTGATTCAAGCGGCAGTATGGAAGGCCTACCTTTAAGAGATCTAAAAGTTGCCGCCCTATCATGCGTAGATAAATTGGATATCTGGAATAGTAAAATGGCAGTTGTTGAATATAATTCTGATGCAAGACTTGTGGTTTCAAGCACCAACTCAAAAATAAATTGGTCAATGGGATTAACAGTATTGTTTCAGGTGGAGGAACGGATATATCAAGTGGTTTACGATCCGGTATTAATGAGCTTAGTTCAAGCGCCTCACAGAAATCAATTATATTAATGAGTGATGGTAGGGATGAAAATTCTTCAGGGCAGATTGATGAAGTTATAAAAAAGGCGATTGATAATAAAATTAAAATTTTTACAGTGGGACTTGGGGATATTGATACAGACTACTTAAACGCCATAGCTGAATTAACAGGCGGTCGATACATCCATGCATCAAATTCTATTGAGTTAGAAAATGTATATATAATGCTACAAAATTATATAACCAACAACTATTGTTTTAGTTATACAGTGGAAAAAAATCCGAGCATCAATAAAAGAAATCTAACCATTGCCTTAAAAGATTATCAAATATCTTCAAGTCAACTATACCAATTAAGTGCTGATGATTCTGATTCAGTAAATGATCAAAAAGATGTTCAGATAGTCGATGAAGACGTCTTTCATGTGACCGGGATTCAACCCAAGTCTTTGTCAGTTTCCGATATAAAGCATGGAAGCAACTTCACCTTACAAGGTGTAGGGTTTCAAGAAGGTATGCAAATATTTATAGGAGACTATGAGTTAGAAAACGTAAAGTGTAGCGATACTCGGACAGCCACGGGATGGATAGATAGCCCTATTCCAGCGGGACAATATAATTTGAAAGTGGTCCTTGATAATGGACTCACGGAGTTTAAACCTAAAATGATTAACGTATTTAGAGCAGGCAAGGTCACAAAGGTTAAACTGGGCGATTTATTGATAAGTGCCGATTCAATAGGCCAAATCAAGGATGGTCAGATACTAGCAAGTGGTAATGTTATGATCGACGGTTTTCTACATTTAGAAGAAGACATTTATATTGAGCCATTTAACCAACCTGATGATTTTTCTATGGGCACAAATGAAATTGTTGATTTGGGTGACAGAGGACAACTATCGGGGAAAGGGAAGATATATATATCTTATAACCAGGCAATTGAAAATGGATTGTCAACTGCCAATTTCGCAAACATCATTATGAATGGTAAGGATTACATAGTAAACGAAGACGAGTTTGTGATTAATGTGAATGATAACAAGAATGATTTTGATATGAATCTTCATAAATTCAAATTCAAAATACCATTCATGGTTGATGTTAAAGGTGCGGAGATTGATCTGAAATCAGACAAACTTATTTTGACTGTAGCAGAAGTCAATCCATATAAGATTATTGATTCAATTAAGAACAGTGTGCTAAATAAGAAGTTTACATCAACGAATGAAAAAGATACGACAGACACATCTCTAAAGGTTGAAAAGCGCAGTGAGGCATTTAAGTTTAAGCCCCAAAATACAAAAGGTTCAGCCTTTATAGCCCTAACAAAAGAGAATATTGAATTTGGATTTGAAGCCAAACTAGATGTGAATGATTCCCTGCAGTTTGGTAAGTTTGGACTCGATAATATTGTTTTAAAGTTAAATTCACTTGATAAGAATAATGAGTACTGGAAATTTGGTGGTGCCTTTAGTTTTTCTAATATTACAAAGGGGTTAAGGGGCCTTGATGGCTATATTTCCTCTTATTATTGGTGTCCAGATGAAATGGCAGTGAACGCTGAACTCGCAAAAGGCATTCCTATATACAATATACTTTTCATTGACAAGCTTGGAATAAAAATGAGTGGTCTAAGTATGTTCTTACTCGATTCGCCGGCAATATCTGACAGCATAAAGAGCATATTGTTTCCAGGTGATTTAAATGATGTTAAAAGAAGAGATATTGTTCTAGCAGGCCAGACACACGCAGGTGTTAACCTATTCAGTTCGTTTAATTTAGATGTTCCAGAAAATATGAGTAAGTGGGGAAACCTCGGAGAAATTGACAAGGGCGAAATTGCACTGAATTTTACTCAAGAAAATGTTAAGGCCTCAGCAGACTTGAAGATTCTTAATGAAAAATTAGCGAATGCTGCTATTCAGTTTGGAAAAAATGGACTGGATATGAATGCCAAAGCTTCCACAGAGATATCTGTATACGATGTATCCGTGGCGGGTGACCTAAGTTTTGCCTTTTCATCCACATGGAAAATGTTAACAAGTATGATTGAGGTTAATGGAAGTGTTGATTCCGGTTGGGTCAATTATCATGTTAAAGGCAAGAGCAGTGTAAAGTTCTTAGCAGAGTACGATGGAAGTTATTATTGTGTAGAACTCGGTCAATCAGACACTATAAAAAAATGTTGGTATGATAGCGACGGTGATCCTGTTATATGGGAAAGATTCCATGTGAGAACTATAAAATTATAGTTCTCACATGAATGATTGCATTAAAATTAGGAGATTTAATATGATAAAGAGATTAGCAAGCCTAATAATAGTAGGGATATTTTTGAGTGTTGGAATGGCCTTCTGCGAGAGTGCTGAAGTTTTGTATACCCTTGATAAAGAGTATACAAATTGTGTGTTTCAAGTTGATTGGGAAAATACAGAGGTCCCTGCAAGTGTGAAAATTACCTCTCCACAAGGGGACAGTTTCGGCAGTCAGATAACACCGGATCATGTTACGAAAAGACCAGGTAAAATAATGATCAATGTGGGGAAAGCATCAGTGGGTCAGTGGAAGGTTGAGATTGAAGGCAATAAACTTGGGAATGTGAATATTTCAGGAGGTCAAGTGCCAACCAATCTAGCCATTGAAAATATTGATGTTATCGAAAAGGACAAGTTTTACTGGATGAGGTGGACCATTCTTGGTGACAGAGGCGATTTAGAATATAAGGTCTTCTTGGATACAGACAATCAGGGGTTTGATGGAATAGAAGTTGATAGCTTCACTTCAAAGGATACCATTAAAAAGGAAACTGTTAGAGAGAGAAATGTTGAAATTAAAGGTATAAGCACTGGAAAGTATTATGTGTATATGAAAGTAAAAGATAGATCCGGGATTTTCACATATGCGTACTCAGAGCCTCCAATTTATCATGTCAATTCAGAGCCAAGAAAAGAACGTTTAGAGAATGTATTTGCATCACTCCTGAATGATGATGTTTATATAAAATGGGACACCGATGGATCAAATGAGTTTAAAGTTATGCTGTTTGATCCCGAAACAAATGATCTTATATCAGAAGAAACAACATCTGATTATAGCCATGTGATGGCAGTGCCAGATGGATACGAGAAAGTTCTAGCAGGGTGGCACCGATTGATAATGAGGGTGTTGGAAACTATGAAAAGCATGAAGTGATAATGACAAATGGACCTGAAGCAGAGGTCATATATCCAGATAAAGAGGCTGTTAACACAGATTCTATACTGGTCAATATTGCTTTTGAAAAATCCTATAGTATATTCATTACAGTCAACAATAGGGTTGTCCTGGACAATGCTACTCAAGCAGGTGAGTATATTTTAAAACTGGATGATGGAGACAATAATGTGGTTGTACTAATTACAGACGAAAATGGAGATATGGCAACCTTTCCAAAGAATATTTATGTAGATACTTCTGCCCCCCAGTTATCTATTACCGAGGACATTGATCAGCTTGAGGTTGAAGACGATAGGATTTATATAGAGGGATATACCGAAGCAGGGTCAACACTATTTTGTAATGATAAAGAGGTCGAAAAAGTAAATAATCACTTTAGTATAGAATATGAGTTAGAAAGTGGAGAAAACATCATCAAAATAAGAGCGGTTGACATTGCTGGAAATGAGTCTAGGTATACAGCAAGTGTGTTTAAAAAATCTAGTTATAAGAAACTTTTGAAATTAGGTGTGCTTATTTTAGTGGGCGTATTCATTTTGGTTTTTTATGGTGTTTTGATAGTAAAATCGATCAGAAAAGGAAAAGACAATGCGTAAATCATCTATGCTTATTATAGGGATTACAGTTCTTCTAGGGGTATATTCTGCGATTTGTACATACAATGTGTTTGGACAAAACTTATTATATGTCAATAGTCGATGGGGCTATATATTTGCAATTACATATAGGTGGTCTTATATACTATTTATCACAATGTTCTTAGTATCTATTGTGGTTTTGCGCAAGGAAAGAACCAATAGGAAAAGTGAAGCAAATGACCACGGGACCACTTCGAAGATCCCTAAAAACACATTAGAAAACAAGTGTCCGAAGTGTGGTGAAACAGTGGTTTCTGGATACAGATTTTGCTCTAAGTGCGGTTATGAAATGGAGAAAGAAGAAGAATTTAAAAATCAAATTGACTCATAGAATTAGGTGCTATAGTAAAAAAACCGGATGAAGCCTTCATCCGGTTTTTATATGTGTTCCAAGCGCAAGTATAATCAAAAGGATTAAGGACCTATCACCACTCAAAACCAAGCAGGCTCACCTTAGAGAGCCTGGGTCCATGAAAGACATAAACCATAAATAATTACCTTTAAGTAGATACTATACATAATTCGGGTATGAAAGTATATAATGAGCTAGGCGTAATGATGAAAGCTTATTATGATTGACTTGACTTTAATTGGGGATTTAAGACTGGTCAAGTAATGCATGGGATTGAATGGGACAAGGGGAGATTCTATGAAAAAATGGTTGAGTTTACACGAGGAAAAATATGAGAGCACAAACCCATTAAAGACAATTCTCCTGATCATTTTTGTTGTTGGGGCGATGACAGTCTGTCTGGCTGGCGGTGTGGGTTATATTCAGAATACGAATGCAGCAGATGATTCACAATATAGCTTGACAGACTATGAACTTTTTATGGCAGAAAAGAGCGACATGTCTGTAAATGATGTTTTTGATTCGCCTCATAAGACACGAAGCTATTTTGAGATGCATGAACACTTTCCAAGCAATCAAGACTACTGGATAAAAATAAATGTTCAAGAGTTCATGGATGGTATGAAGGGCAAGACACCGATTATTTATTTTAGCCATCCTAATTTTATGACGCTGGAAGCCTATTATAAGGGCATCAACGGAGAGGTTCGGGCCATTCATGTGGAAAGAAAACTGACCTTGTATCCGCATTTTTATCTTCCAAGAGATATGGATCATGAGGAAGCCCTCTTGGTCAAAGCCAAGCATATCATTCCCTCTTATAGAATGATCGGTATGGACGACTATGAATTTTTCAAGAAAATAAGCACACTCACCTTCTTTTTGGTGTTTTCATTCGGGATTGTATTTGCAGTGGTTGTTCTTAATATTGTTCTCGGTCTATATCTAAAAGACAGATATTTTATTTTGCATGCGATTTATTTGATGTCGGTGCTTATATATGAATTTCAGTCAAGAGGTGTGAACATCGTTTTGTTTCAGTCAATTGGGTTTGATTATTACTACTGGGCCTTTATTGGCTTTGTGATGATTGTCTTATTTACATATTATTATCTGAATATAAACGAGCAGTTGCATTATTTTAGATTGCTTATAAGGGCTCATTGCAATCAGTTTATTCATGATAGTGGCATCAGTCTTGGGATATGGGGAACACCTCTATGGTATAGGCATGCTTATGGGTATTGGAGTCCCTCTGGTTATAATGTTCACCTTGGTCTATTACATGGTAAAAAAAATATATGTTTCCTATTATTTTGTCATTGGTGGCATGGTCCTCGGTACGGCTGAAATACTTTATACCCTGCAACAGGTGGGTCTTATTGCAACAAATAAAATCACCCAGTATGGCTTTACGTATGCCCTAACGGTGGAGGCGATATTTTTCACATTGGGTATTTTAGACAGGCTCAAAGAGCTTAGGGAAAACAATCAAATTTACTATGAAATTTCAATAACTGATAAACTAACAAAGATCCACAACAGACATTATCTTGATATTAATATTGAACGGATCATGGAGTTTTGCAGGAGATATGAGTTTCCCCTAACCATGCTCATGTTTGATATAGACCATTTTAAGAATGTAAATGACCAGCATGGACATGATGTTGGGGATATTGTTCTGAAAAATTTGGCGCAGACTATAAACAAGGCCACACGCCAAAATGATATTTTGATAAGGTGGGGTGGTGAAGAGTTTCTAGTTCTCATGCCTAAGACAGATATTCCCCATGCGGTGAAGTACGGAGAAAAAATTCGTTGTCTTGTAGAAGAGTCAGACCTTTATAAAGCTTTACCCATAACCATTAGTGTGGGGGTGGCAAAGTGGTCTGTCGGTGAACCACTTGAAAGAACATTCAAAAGGGCAGATCAGGCTCTTTACTTAGCAAAAAAACAAGGACGAAATAGGGTTGTGGCAGTGTATGAGCATGACGAATTGTCGTCTATGAGCGTGGACTGGTCAGATATGTTTGAATGTGGACACCCGGTGATTGATAAGGAGCACAAGAAACTTCTTGATCTTGTGAAGCAACTCCCTCAAGCTCAGAGTGATGGAACTTTTTTAGAGAACCTTGATATATTGGTCAAGGAAATATCAGCGCATTTTAGGTCAGAAGAAGAGATACTAAGTGGTTTAAGCTATAAAGACTATGTCTTTCATAAGGACATACACTCAGAGATCGAGGCGTCAGCCTTGAGGTTAATTGATCGCTATAAGAAGGGGCGGTCACAGAAGAAGAACTGATTTTAAAAATGATCCAGTCCTATATTATGGGCATCTAATAACGGAAGACATAAAGTTCTTTGCCCTCTTTGAAGACGTTTAAGAAGGATGAAAACCAAGACGAAAATCTAAGAAGAAATAGCTGAGATCAGAGAAGGCATATTTTATAAAACCGGATGACCATTTCATCCGGTTTTATTTCGGTTTTACAAAACCCATTAAGCGAATAGGCTCAGTATAAACAAGTAAACACCCATACTTAAATTAATCAGTTCAAAAGACATGAGGGCTTTTGACATTTTTGTTGGTGACTTGGGGAATATTCCAGCCAGGTCTATGGCATAAACCACAATGAAACCAAGGGCCACCCCACGTGTTAGAAAACCTGCATAAGTTAAGTTGGCCAGGACAGCGTAAGTCGCGTAAAAGGCACTTAGTCCCAAGCAGACTAAAAAAACATTAAAGCCCCAAAACACTATACCGCCCAGATTGGAAAAATCCCGATTTTCGACGGGGCCACCTGGAACTAGAATAATCAGCAATGTGACGTTAAGAAAAATCATTAAACTCATGAAAATTGAATTCATAACAGCCTCCTTTTCTTGTTTAGAGTCTAGCAAAAACAATAAAAAAAGGGATTGTAAAAAATCAGCACATTTTTGTGAGCTTCCATATCCTGATTGTGGTTATTCTTGTCCTAGGATTTAAAATGATGTACCCTTAAATATAAATCAATCAATAATATAGAGGAGAAAGATACAAGTGGAGACGATTCAACTAGAAATAATAAAGAAAGTTCAGAGCATCCATTCTCCCTTTATGGATCATGTTTTTGAAGGGATTACCATGCTTGGAGAAGAGGCCATAGCCATACTATTAGCGTCTTTTATCCTATGGTGCTTAAATAAGAAACAAGGTTTTAGATTGGCCTTTGTCCTATTGTCAGGCCTGCTCATCAACACATCCCTAAAAGAAGTCTTTGATGTTAAAAGACCCATTGGAATGGAGGGTGTCCGGTCTCTGAGAACCCACACGGCCACAGGAAAATCATTCCCAAGTGGACACACTCAAATGGTAACTATGCTCTTCGCATGGTTGAGTTTCCAGATCAAACGCCCATGGTTTACTGTTTTCAGTGGTCTTTCAATTCTAGGAGTGGCCTTGTCCAGGGTTTATTTGGGGGTTCATTGGCCGACCGATGTTATAGCATCAGTTTTTATAGGGGTTATATGGGTGGTTCTTTCCATGAAATTTATGCCCGTCATAGAAAACCATGTGGTAAAAAGCTGTATTTTGATCACGATGCTTTCTTGGTTTGGTGCCGTCCTGTTTTACAGTCATGACTATATGAAGTGCTTGGTATGATGACTGGACTTATGGTCAGTATGGTGGTTCAAGACCGTTACATTGATTTTGAGCCCATGGGAACAAATATTCAAAAAACCTGTATGTTTCTTGTGGGAATTCTAGGTGTTATTGTTATTCTATTAACCCTAAAGACCTTGCTTCCCAAATCAATTGTAAGCGACACCCTACGCTATGGCATAATGGTGTTTTGGCTTGGTGCCATGCTACCTGCAGCATATATGGCGGGTTATTCATAAAAGGGCGGACAAATAAGATCAGTGGGTCTATGGGCGTCTTTAATCTATAAGGGAATGACAGCGTATAGACAAAATTAGACAAAATTAGATAGAAGAAAAAGAAGAAAAACAGCTGTTCAAGGACCTTGAACAGCTGTTTTTTAAATCGGGCGCTTGTAAAATTACAGATCTAAGTCCTCGCCATAACATATATAGAATTTTTGATACTTAAATATCTATATGTGGTAGGACATATGGTACGACAAAGGTTCTTGAATGATAGTATGAATGATATTATGCAAGTCGCTCAAATATGATTATAAATCACCATACTATCTATTGTCCCATGGACTCACATTTGTTCTCCTTGTCCCCAAAATGGCTTAAATATAAGTGATGATTTCCTCGCGAGGCAAACGTGATTTTGGAAGTTCGGCATTGTAGTCATCAGAAGCCTTGTATCCAACCGCCACGGCAAAGGTAGATGTGAATCCTTTTTCGCTTAGTCCCAGCTCTTCGTCAAGCAGGTTCATGTCAAGGCCTTCCATAGGTAGTGCATCAAGACCCATTGTAGATAAACCGAGAAGCAGGTTGCCAAGATTTAGATAAACCTGCTTTTCAGCCCAGTGCTGGGCGTCTTTAATATCATTTTTATGAATGTTCACAAATGTGCTTCTGGCTTTATGGGTATCGCTTTCGACTTGCGCGTTGGCAAAACGACCATCGGCCTTTTCCTTCTCGAGAATCCGAAGAAGGTGGTCTTCGGTAATGTCAGCCTTCGTTGCGAATACAATAACAGCAGAAGCATTAAGTATTTTGGGCTCATTGAATGAAAAGAATCCTTGGGAAGCTTTGGCTACCCTCTGTTTGCCTTCGTCAGTTGTTGCCATTACAAAGTGCCATGGTTGGACATTTGTTGAAGACGGCGCCAGTTGAAGCAACTTTTCAATGGTTTCAATATCGTCCTGGGAAAGTTTTTTTAGTGGGATCAAAAGATTTTGTTGAGTAACGTGTGTTTAAAGCTTTCATTAAATCCATATGAATTCTCCTTTTACTTGATGTTTATCTATCTTGTATAATTTTTCTAAATTGAAAATAAATCTAATGAGATTGATCTTGTAAGATCAACTTCTCATTATGATCATATCAGGTTATTAGAAAAACGCAAGAGGGGTATTTAAGTATAGTAACGAACAAAAAGTATAGTATAAGGAGATTTTACAATGAATGATCATGAGTTTAGCTTTAATGATAGGACCTATAGATGTTATTTTGAGCTTACCCTGGATTTAATCGGTGGAAAGTGGAAACCCATCATAATATATCATCTAGGCAGACAAGACAAGATGCGGTATTCAGATATTAGACGGGAAATACCTAAAATCACTGAAAGAATGCTCACAAAACAACTCAGGGAACTTGAATCCGATGGCATTGTAAATAGAAAGGTCTATCCTGTCATTCCCCCGAAGGTAGAATATAGCTTGACCAAAGAAGGGGAACGTCTTATGCCGGTTTTAAAAGAACTGAGGCATTGGGGTCAAATGTACCACTCCAATAAAAAGGATCAAAACAAGAGCTCAGAGTGATATTGTTTCCAATTAGTAACTTCAAGCTCGTGGAGCATGCCTATTTAAGTGTTATTATAATACTTGAGTGGATTACAAGAGCTTACACTGGAGGCAAATAAAATGAAAGAGTTTCGTTTAAGACACGCAGATTTAAAAGACATCGACAAGATTATGAGAATAGAAAAAGCCAGTTTTGACCCGGAGAGCCGTGAGGATAAATCTGTTTTTATTGAGAGGCTAGACACTTACTCTGACGGATTCTTTGTCATGGAAAGTGAGGGTGAAATTATTGGATTTATATGCACTGAGCTGTGGGTGTATAAAGATGAGGTTGTTGAAGGTGATTTTGAACTAGGGCATAGTATTCTTGACATGCATAGCGATCAGGGCACAGAATTATACATTTCGGCTATTGGCATATCTCCAAAACACAGGGGAAAGGGTGCTGGAAAAATGCTCTTCCAAGAAGGGACAGGACGTATTTTGAAAGATAACCCCAATATCAAGTCCCAGATACTCATTGTGTCAGAGGCCTGGAAGAATGCTAGGAAGATTTATAAGAAAACAGGATTTCGTGAAGTGCTGCGAATCACAGATTTTTTTGAAAACAAGGCTGGAGAAAAAGAAAATGGTATCGTCATGAGAAAAAGAGAAGAATAGGATTTACTTCTTCTCGATAATCTCAATTTCTAAGTAGTCAAAATCAATGGTTTCAATAAAATGGTGGTCAATAAATCTTGTTTTACCGATGAGACCAATATCCTTATAGTTGTCATTGAACCACATAGGTTTTGAATATCAAAATGATTGCATAGGGATTCAAGCCCTTGGTCAATTTTATCATCAAGACTAAGTCCTTTGGCATCTAGTTCGAAGACTTGATCGCTTTTGATATTGTTGCCCTTCATTATTTTACCCCAGAGTCGAAACATAAATATCTCCTTCTTTATGTTGTGTGCTTAAAAATTATAGATATGGGTTAGAACTAGACCGCTCAAGGTGGCTTAATACATAAACCTGAATCTAAGTATATATACAATCAAATATCAAGTAAAGCACCATATTGATAATAAGACTTTGATTCATATTTAAGGCCTTTTTTAATACTTCTAGGATAAAATATATGTAAAGAATAAGATACTGCGATGACGATTCATACAGAAGTTTTTAGAGAATAGGTGTGTTAAGTAACAAGGAGGTCCTCAGAATGTATGAAGCAAATTCACGAGAAGTGATCCATTTGCTAGAAGAATATTCCGTATTGAAAGAGTCCTTTCGATGGGAAAATAACCTGTCAAAGTGGTTGATTGCTTTGACCCATACCATGCAAGACCAACATGTTGACACAGAAAAAATAGCAGGTGTTCGAGACCATATAAAAAAAAGAAACAGGCATGTTTTCACCCTTTAGAGGAAATGTCCTATTCTTATTGTCAGGTCTTCTCAGCGCAAGTGAATCAAATCCTAATCTTGCTGTGAACGAGATGATTGAACTATATCCTATGATGAAATCAGCTGGTCTAAAGCAGTCCACATATATACCAACAGCCTTGTATACGCTGGTGAATATGTATGAGAAGGATGTGTATGAACAGAGAATTGAAAGAGCGGGTGCAATCTATAAGGAAATGCGGAGCAATCATCCCTTTTTAACCGGAGGTGATGACTACGCCCTTGCAATACTTCTTGCTGATGAAAAAAGTCGACTTGACCAAATCGAAGGCTATTATAATGCCCTTAAATCGGGCCCATTCACAGCGTCGAATGGTCTTCAAATGATGTCGCATATTCTTTCCTTTTCGGATAAGAGTCCGGAGGAAGTGGCCAGCAAGTGTGAAGACATTATGCTAAAGCTTAAGGAGAACAAGTTGAAAGTTAGTGCAACTTACTATCCGGCAATAGCCCTAATTGCTCTACTTGATGATGACAAGGCCGCGGGTGAAGCGGTAGAAATAGCAAAAGAACTTAGACAGAGTAAGCATGCCAAGTGGCTTGAAAAGGTATGAATGTCATGCTGGCATCAGCTCTGGTTTCAAGCCGTTACATCAACTCTAAAAAAAAGTGGTGTTGTAACAGCCACTGTTCAGGTGTCTGTACAAGTTATTATTGCTGCACAACAAGCGGCAATGATCGCTGCGATTTCGGCATCTACTGCCGCTGCTGCAGCGAATTCATAAGGTTGATAGCCCATAAAATAAAGCCCCGAGACTCTGCTTAAGCGTCTAGGGGCTTTTATGTT